>MDTB01233826.1_pt1 | contig 14609 bp, 12 predicted proteins | sample 811161 | NCBI WGS metagenome assembly MDTB01 (sample SAMN05326650, study PRJNA326480) | marine metagenome | isolation source: seawater | place: Mediterranean Sea | collected 2009
CATTATTACTGCTTCACCATTATATGTTTTGATAATTTTGATATCCTTATATTCTTCTTTTAAATTGGAATAAAATTTATCATTAATACTGTCGCTGTATGGCTTTATAGTAATATGAGAATTAAAACCTAAAATTTTATTAGTAAGTTCTGTTCTAAAACCATTCATTACTGACATGACAATTATTAATGTTGCCACACCAAGCATAATTCCAAGAAATGAAAAAATTGAAATTACTTTTAAAAAGCCCTCTTTTTTTTTAGGCCTTAGATTTCTCGTTGTTATTAATTTTTCTACTGTATTGAACAATTTATTTTTTTATAAGTTTAATAATTTGGTTTAAGTCTAACATTTCTGAATCTTTATCGATCTCTTTAAATTCGAAAAGATCTTTTTGTGACTTAGACCCTACTATAATTTGAAAAGGAATGCCTAAAAGATCATGTTTTTTAAATTTGTTAGATATACTTTCTGTAATATCATCTAATAGAACATCAATACCCTTTTTTCTTAGTTCTCTGTATATTTTATTTGCTTTTTCAAGATTTGAATTATCATTCTTGTTAATTGCTGGAATTATTACAATATCAAAAGGTGATACTGAAGTCGGCCATTTCATTTGGTCTTTTTTATACTTGGCCTCTATTATCGCTGCCACTAATCTTGAGACACCAATTCCATAAGACCCCATTTTTACGAAAGTTTTTTTTCCATCTTTTCCATCTACAGAACAATTCATTGATTTTGAATATTTGTCTCCAAAATAAAATATATGTCCAACCTCAATTCCTTTTGTTTGTAATTGATCATTTTTTTTAACTTTTTTATCAAAATCATCTGAATTAAATTTTTCATCTGTAACTGCATAAAATTTTGAAAAATCTTCCCTCATTTTTTTAAGAGATGAATCGGTATTTTCATAATTATCAATTGGAACATCAAATACTCTTTTGTCTGCAAAAATTTTACTTTCTCCTGTATCTGCTAAGATTATAAATTCGTGTGAAAGATCCCCACCTATTGGACCAGTCTCTGCTTTCATCGGTATTGATTTTAATCCTAATCGTTTAAATGTTTTTAAATATGCATAAAACATTTTATTATACGATAAAACTGCTTCTTGTTCTGTCAAATCAAATGAATAGGCATCTTTCATAAAAAATTCTCTACATCTCATTACACCAAACCTTGGTCTTAGCTCATCTCTAAATTTCCACTGTATGTGATAAAAAATTTGCGGCAATAATTTGTACGATTTAACACTCGCTCTAAATATTTCTGTAATTTGTTCCTCATTTGTTGGGCCATAAAGCATCTCACGTTTTTGTCGATCTGATATTCTTAGCATTTCTTCACCATAATCATCATATCTGCCACTCTCCTTCCAAATATCAGCTGATTGAATGGTAGGCATCAACATTTCTTGAGCGCCAATATTGTTCTGTTCTTCTCTAACAATTTGTTCGATTTTTTTCATAACTTTAAACCCAAGAGGAAGCCATGAGTATATACCAGCAGATGATTGTCTAATCATTCCGCTTCTTAACATTAATTGATGAGACTTAATTTTTGCTTCTGCAGGTAAATCTTTAGTAATTGGTATGAATAATTTTGATAATAACATTATAGTCTAGCTATATTTATATTTGTAAAAGGTTTTTTTCCAGTTTTATTTTTAATAATTCTTCTACAATTCTGTTTTACCATTTCTATCATATTTTTTTCTTGGTTTTTATTTTTCATAGAGAAAGTTCTGCATGTATTGAAAATTTCGTCCTCCATTTGAAATATAATTTTTTCATCAAGGTTATTTTCTGGTATACCTCTATAAGATATTACAGGTTTGTTTAATTTTCCGCTATTACTTAATATTAAAGTTATTTCTAAGTATCCATTCAGAGATAAACTCTTTCTTTCTTTAATAGACTGTGAGTTTTCACCGACAGCTATACTTCCATCTAAATACATTCTACCGGATGGAGCTTTATCAATAATTTCTGGACTCTTTCCTGGATAAACTCTAACTATATCACCATCCTCTATTCTTAAGGCATGTGGAATCTGCATTTCTTTAGCAAATTTTATATGTTCATTCATATGTCTATGTTCTCCATGAACTGGTATAATTGAATTTGGTTTTACCCAATTATACATGTCTTTTAGATCATCCCTATTTGGATGACCTGAAACATGCACAAAGTCAGTTTCTTCAGTGATAAGTTCAACTTCTTTTTTAACTATTTCGTTGTGAAGAGAATAAAGTTTTTTTTCATTACCAGGTATAATTTTAGACGAAAAAATTACAGTATCATCTTTTTCTATATAAACATCCGGGTGTATATCTTTTATAATTCTTTTCATAGCGCCCATAGGTTCTCCCTGGCTTCCAGTACACAAATAAACAATTTTTTCTCTAGGAAATTTTTTTGCATCTCTTGGATCTATAGGATCCTTGACATTTGAAAGATAACCGCATTCTCTTGCGGCTTTAAAGATTCTGTTCATAGAGCGTCCAACTAAAGATACGCTTCTGTTGATTTTCTCTGCACAGTAAAAAACACTTTCCATTCTTGCTACATTTGATGCAAAAGAAGTAATAATAATTCTTTTTGACTTTAATGACATTATTTTTAAAAGACTTTTTCTCACATCTGACTCTGATCCAGCTCGTCCTGGATAAAAAATATTAGTTGAGTCACATATCATGGCTAAAACTTTATTTTCACCAATTTCTTTAAGTTTCTTTTGATTAATTTTATCTCCAATTAGAGGATTAGGATCCACTTTCCAATCTCCTGTATGAAGTATGATCCCGGCAGGAGTTTTAATACATAGACCGTTGGGTTCAAGAATTGAGTGAGTTAAAGTGATAAATTCAATATCAAAAGGTCCAAGATTTATTTTTCCATTCAATTGAACAATTTTTAAGCTCGGACTTATGTCAATTTTTTTTTCTTTAAACTTTTCTTTAATCAAAACTGCTGTGAATGGAGTGGCATAAATATTACATTTTAAATCAGGCCATATGTGAGAAATTGCCCCAATATGATCTTCGTGGGCATGGGTCAAAACAATACCTAACAGATCATTTTTTTTATCGATAATAAAACCAGGATCAGGATAAATAAGATCAATGCCTGGCACTGAGTCGTCAGCAAAACTTACACCGGTATCTACAATTATCCATTTTTGATTTTCATTATTACCGTAGGCATATAGGTTCATGTTTCCACCTATTTCGCCTGACCCACCTAAAGGACAAAAAATTAATTCCTCTTTGCTCATAATAGAAAGTCTTTATAAACCTTTATAATGCCTTGCATAGTTATATCATTTTCGATTATTGCTTGTTTAAATAAACGATTTTTAAAAAAATGTGAATAACCTCCAGTTAATACAATTTTAAAATTTTTTCCATTTTTTTTAATTATTTTTTTAATAATGTTGTTTATTAAGCCTTCATAGCCCCAAAAGAAACCGGATGCTAAAGCTTCTTTGGTATTCTTACCATAATTTTTAGGATATTTATTTAATTTAAACATTGGCAAAAGTGCGGTGGATAAAAATAAATTTTCAATAGAAAGATTAATACCTGGGGCAATAACACCTCCATCATAAAGGGAATTTTTTTTAATGACATCAAATGTAGTAGCTGTTCCAAAATCAACAACTATACAATTTGAATTTAATTTTTGATTAATTCCTAATGCATTTGCTATTCTATCTGATCCTAAATCTGAAAATTTTTTAATATTAAATTTCATGATTTTATTTAAATTAAATTGCTTAATTTCAAAAACTTTAAAATTTTTTTTCTTTAAGATTTTTGAAATTTTTAAATATTTACTTGGAACAACACTCGAAAAAAGAATTTTTTTATTAATATTTCCTTGTAAAATTTTTGCAATTCTCTTTTTAAAATTTTGGTCTAATTTTTTATCTTTTGTTGAAAAAAGATATGTTTGTATAATTTTAAAATTACTATTTATTTTACAAATTTTTATATTTGTATTTCCAATATCGCCAATTAGATAATTCATAATTTTTTTTCAAATTTATTAATATTTTGTAATTATTGATCATTTTGTGTGAACATTCTAGCAAAGAAATTGATTTAAATTTTTTATCATTAGGAGAATTTATGGTGTTTATACCAATACCAATGATTAAAAAACTTTTTTTATCAATTTTTATTAATTCCTGGAGTATACCACAAACTTTTTTACCCTTTATAAGTAAGTCATTTGGTAATTTTATTTTAATATCAAATTTAGAATATTTATCTAAAATTTTTTTTATTATCAAAGGATTGATTACAGCAAATTCATTAGCCTTAGGCATATTTGTTTTTAGTTCAAAAAAAATTGATGCAAAAAAATTTCCATTTAACGAAATCCATTTCTTACCCATGGTGCCTCTTCCTTTGGTTTGATTTTTTGAAATTATTATACCAGCATTACTTTTTTTTGATCTAATAATTTTAATTGCAGTATCGTTTGTGCTTTTTACAGATCCAAATTTAATTAGATTTAATCTCATTAAAAGATATTAATTTTTGATATGATTCCATTAAAAATTGATGGATACATAAAAAATGAAACTAGGAAGATACAACTAAATATTAAAGATCCATAAACTCCGTAATCTTTAAAACTTTCAAAAGGTTTTTTTGGATTATCGAAATACATTACCTTAACAATTCTTATATAATAAAAAGCCGAAACGACTGTTGTCACCAAGCCAATAATAGCTAAAGCGTACATGCCGCTTTCTATAACTGACATAAAAATATAAAATTTTGCAAAAAAACCTGCTAATGGTGGAATACCTGCCAAGGAAAACAAAACTATCAATAATGATAAAGCGGCTAAAGGGTTATTTTTTGAAATTCCTGAAAGTTCATTAATCTCTTCTATATATTTTCCATTTCTTTTCATTAGGAATACAAAAGCAAAAAAACCAATATTCATTACGGAATAAATTAAAATATATATCATTGTACTTTTAAATCCGTTTTCAGTTCCTGTTGATATACCTGCAATTGCGTAACCCATGTGACTTATTGAACTATAAGCTATTAGTCTTTTAATGTTTTTTTGATTTATTGCGGCAACTGCTCCTAAAATCATAGATGCAATTGATATGAAAACTAAAATGTATTGCCATTGATCTAAAATATTTTGAAAGGGTGAATACATGAATCTAATAAACACTGCTATACCAGCAATTTTTGGAACAATAGCAAAAAAGCTAGTTACAGATGTTGGTGATCCTTCATAAACATCCGGTGTCCACATATGAAATGGAACAGCAGACACTTTAAATGCCAAACCAACCAATATAAAAATCATTGCAAAAATAGTTCCTATATTAATATCACCAACATTATTTGATATAACTTGAAAATTTGTTGAGCCAGTAAATCCGTAGAGCAAAGAACATCCATAGAGTAACAAACCAGAAGAAAGTGCGCTTAATACAAAATATTTTATACCGGCTTCAGAAGATCTCAGATTATCCCTGTCTATAGAGGCGAGAATATAAAGAGATAGTGACTGAAGTTCTAAGCCAAGATAGAAAAGTATTAAGTCATTAGAGCTTACCATGAAAAACATACCAAGAATAGCAATTAACATAATAACTGGATATTCAAATTTATTATTATTTATATCTTGAATATATTTTTTTGACATTATCAAAACAAAAAATGAGGATACTAAAATCAAAATTTTCATAAAAGAAGAAAATTGATCCAAAATAAAACTATCATTAAATATTTTTATATTTTCAAATTTATTGTTTAATATGATAAAAATTGTAACAAGAACAATAACTATTGTTGATCTATAAATTAAATTAAAGCTATTTTTTTTAAAGACACCGAAAATTATAAATAAAAAAATTGATATTGATAAGAATATTTCAGGAGTTAAATAATATAACGAATTTATCATAAATTATTTCATAGCACTAAATCTATTTATTTCCATATTGTAATTATTAATTAAATTGTCTACGGAAACATTTACAGTGTTAAATAAAGGTTCGGGGTAAAAACCAAAGAATATTACTAATATTCCAATTGAAATTAAAACTCCCATTTCAGATTTGTTTAAATCTCTCATTTCTTTTATTTGATTATTTTCTAATTTTCCAAAAATAACCCTTTTATATAACCAAAGGATGTAAGCCGCAGCAAGTACCACTCCTATACTTGCTAAAATCGCTACTAAAAAATTAACTTTAAAAGCTCCAACTAAAACTAAAAACTCACCAACAAAACCACTTGTTCCTGGCAAACCTAAGGTTCCTAAAACAAATATCATTAAAATAAATGAATATTTTGGTAAAATGTTTACTACACCACCGTAGTCATTTATTAGTCTTGAATGTGCCCTATCATAAAGAACGCCTACACATAAAAATAATGCCGCAGAGATTAAACCATGACTAAACATTTGAATTATACCACCCTCTATTCCCTGTTTATTAAAGGTAAAAATTCCAAGTGTAACGTATCCCATATGAGCTACAGATGAGTACGCGATCAACTTTTTCATATCATCCTGCATAAGTGCGACTAATGAAGTATAAATTATCGCTATCACGCTTAATGTGAAAACTAATGGTGTGAAAAATTCTGAAGCTAATGGAAACATTCCAACTGAAAATCTTAAGAAACCATAACCGGCCATTTTTAGAAGAATAGCGGCAAGAATTACCGAGCCTGCAGTTGGAGCCTCTACATGTGCATCAGGTAACCATGTGTGTACTGGCCACATGGGCATTTTAACAGCAAACGAACTAAAAAAGGCTAACCAGAGTAAATTTTGAAATTCTGCTGGTATTTTGATTTTGTATATTTCGGTGACATCTGTGGTGCCTGTGATCCAATAAATCGAGATTATGGCAATTAACATTAAAACAGACCCTAGAAGCGTAAATAGAAAAAATTTAAATGCAGAATAAACTCTTCTAGGTCCTCCCCAGATTCCAATAATTAAAAACATTGGTATTAGACCTGCTTCAAAGAAAAGGTAAAAAATTACCAAGTCTAGAGAGCAAAAAACACCTATCATAAAAGTCTCTAAAATTAATATGGCAATTAAAAATTCTTTTAATCTATTTTTAATACTATTAATGCAAGAGATAACACATATTGGTATAATAAAAGCAGTCAGTAAAATAAATAAAATAGATATTCCATCAATACCGAATTTATATTTAATAAAACCACTTATCCAAACGGTCTCCTCGACAAATTGAAAATTTGATGATGAATTATCAAATGAATACCATAAAAATAAAACAAGAAAAAAATTTGCAAAACTAGTAAATAAAGATACATAAATAGCTCCTCTATTTACTTGGTTTGTCTCACCTCTAGTTAAAAATACAAAAAAAGCTCCTATTAAAGGTAAAAATGTTATTGACGATAAAATTGGAAAGTCCATTATTTTATAATTAAAAAAGTTAATAGTATAGAAAAGCCAAGCAGCATAACAAAAGCGTAGTCGAATAAATAGCCAGTTTGGAATTTTGATACTTTGTAAGAAATATTTTTTATTAAACGTGAAATACCGTCTGGTCCGTATCTATCAATTGTTTTTTGATCGCCAGATTTCCAAAAAAAGTATCCTAATTTTTGAACTGGTTTAACAAAAATAGCTTCATATGCCTCGTCAAAGTACCATTTGTTTAACAAAAATTTATAAATTTTTTTATTGTTAAAAATTAATTGATCTAAATATTTTTGATTTTTTATAAACAAATAATAAGAAAAAGGTATAGCCAAAACTACAAGCAATGGAGTGATATATAAAATCCATAATGGTATCAAACTATGATCGAAATTTTTCAAAATTAAAATAGATGATCCCCAAAATTCTTGATTGGTTTTTCCTATTAACAAATCTTTGAAAATATATCCAGAAAAAATTGATCCTAAAATTAGAATGCCTAAAGGAATAGTAATAGATAGACCTGACTCCTTAATTTTTGATTTTGAAATATTCTTATTATTAAATTTTCCATGAAAAGTTTTAAAAATTAATCTCCATGAATAGATGGCTGTTAAAAGTGCTGTTGTTATTCCTACTGCTGTAGCAATATAACCAATGCTACTTTGACTTAAATATGCATATTCGATAATTGCATCTTTAGAATAATACCCCGACAAAAGAGGAAATCCAGTTAATGCAAGAGTTCCAACAATCATTGCTATCCAAGTAAAAGGCATTTTTTTCCACAGGTCACCCATATTTCTTATATCTTGTTCGTCATTCATCGAATGGATCACAGAACCAGATCCTAGGAATAAAAGTGCTTTAAAAAATGCATGTGTGAATAAATGAAACATGGCAACATTATAAGCTCCAACACCGGCTGCAAAAAACATATAACCTAGCTGGCTGCATGTTGAATAAGCTATTATTTTTTTTATATCATTTTGTACAATTGCTACTGAAGCTGCAAAAAATGCTGTGGTCATTCCAATAATTGTGACAATATTTAAAGCAAATTGAGAATACTCAAAAATTGGAGAACATCTTACAACTAAAAAAACACCAGCTGTTACCATTGTGGCTGCGTGGATTAGTGCAGAGACAGGTGTTGGACCTTCCATAGCATCCGGTAGCCAAGTGTGTAAAAAAAATTGAGCAGATTTTCCCATAGCTCCAATGAAAAGAAATAAACTAATTAAAGTTATTAAATTTGCCTCTAAACCAAGAAAATTAATTTCCTTTTCAGAAAAATTTGAAGCCAGTTGGAAAACTTCATTATAATTTAAAGTTCCGAAATAAAAAAATATTAAGAATATACCGATGGCAAGTCCAAAATCTCCAATTCTATTTACCAAAAATGCTTTGATTGCAGCTTTATTAGCGGATTCTTTTTTATACCAAAAACCAATTAAAAGGTACGAAGACAGACCGACACCTTCCCAGCCAAAAAATAGTTGTATGAAATTGTCTGATACAACCAAAACTAACATAGCAAAAGTAAACAATGAAAGATAAGACATAAATCGTGGTTTAAACGGATCATGACTCATGTAGCCAATTGAATAAATATGAACTAATGCTGAAACAAGTGTAACTACAACAAGCATTATTGAACTTAATGGATCAATATTTATTGACCAATTAATCTGAAAATTACCAGACTTGATCCATTCGAAAATTATGTAGTTTCCATAATTATCATAAACCAATCCGTTGTAAAAAATTGCTAATGATAATATAGCTGCTACACAAACTGTAAGAGTTGTTAATAGTTGTGAAGCTATATCGCCAAAGTATTTAGATAAATATCCAATTATTGTTCCTAATAACGGTAAAAAAATAACCGCGTACTCCATTTAACCTTTCATCTCGTTAATTTCCTCTACCCTAACAGATCCACGATTTCTGTAATAAGAAACAATAATTGCTAAACCGATTGCTGCTTCTGCTGCTGCAACAGTCAAAATAAGCATTGAAAATATTTGGCCTGTAATATCTTGAAGATATATAGAAAAAGAAACTAAATTGATATTCACAGCAAGTAATATTAGCTCTACAGACATTAAAATAACGATAACATTTTTTCTATTTAAAAATATACCAAGAGTTCCTATTGAAAAGATTATTGCTCCAAAAGTTAAATAATGACCTAAGCCGATTTCAATCATCTAAATTTATTCCTTTCCCTGACTCAACTTCAACAAGTTTGATAGAGTCCTCTCTTTCTCTTCCAACTTGTGTAAAATAACTTTGTCTTTTGACACCCTCTCTTTTTCTATAGGTTAAAACTATAGCTCCAATCATTGATAACAATAGTATAAGCCCTGATATTTGAAAGAGATGTATATACTCGGTATACATAACATTACCAATTGCATGAGTATTGGTAAAATCTTTTTCAAAATTTAAGAACTTTGTTTCTGAAAAAGTATCTCTATATTGCCAACCACCTACAACAACAATTAGTTCAAGCAAAATTACTGCTCCAACGGCTAAACCTATTGGTATATGTTTTGTTTTTCTTGACCCTCTAAACCAGGAAAGCTTTTGTTCACTAACGTTCAATAACATCACTACAAACAAAAATAAAACTGCAACGGCTCCAACGTAAACAATTATCATCATCATTCCTAAAAACTCTGCACCAATAAGAATAAAAAGTGATGCAATTGATATAAAGTCTAATATTAAAAAAAAAACTGCGTGTACAGTATTCCTAGAAACAATAACCATAATCGCAGAAAGTATTGCTATTATTGAAAAAAAATAAAAAAATAAAGCGTGTGCTATCATTAAAATTATCTGTAAGGTTTATCCAGTTTTAAATTCTTAGCTAAAACTGACTCCCATTGATCTCCATTTTTAAGCAATTTTTCTTTGTTGTAATAAAGCTCTTCTCTTGTCTCTGTTGCAAATTCAAAGTTCGGTCCTTGTACGATGGCATCTACTGGACAAGATTCTTCGCATAACCCACAATAAATGCATTTAAGCATATCAATATCATAACGAGTTGTTTTCCTACTCCCGTCTGATCTTTCTTCAGACTCAATAGTTATAGCTTGAGCAGGACATACAGCCTCACATAATTTGCAGGCAATACATCTTTCTTCTCCATTTGGATATCTTCTTAAAGCATGTTCCCCTCTAAATCTTGGACTTATTGCTCCTTTTTCGAAGGGATAGTTTATTGTTTTCTTACTCTTAAAAATCTCTTTAAAAGCAATTGCTATAGATTTTATAAATTCTGATAAAAAAATAATTTTTAAAATACGGTTTAGTTTCATTTAAATTCCTTTGTTTGGAAGTAAGTCAAAATAAATTAAAAAACTAGCTGTCAAAACAACGTATATTAATGAAAAAGGCAAAAATACTTTCCAGCCTAATCTCATAAGTTGGTCGTATCTATATCTTGGAACTATTGCTTTAATAATTGCAAACATAAAAAATAAGATTAAAATTTTTATTATCATCCATACAGCTCCGGGAATTAAATTTAATGGATAGACATCAATGGGTGATAACCAGCCTCCAAGAAAAAGTATAGAACCAAGTGCACACATCAAAAGAATATTTGCATATTCACCTAGCCAAAACATTGCATACATCATTCCTGAATATTCTGTTTGATATCCAGCTACCAATTCAGCTTCTGCCTCTGGTAAATCAAATGGAGGTCGATTAGTTTCTGCAAGAGCAGATATAAAATAAATAACAAACATTGGAAACAGAGGTACTACAAACCATAAATTCTGCTGTGCTAAAACGATTTCTTTTAAATTTAAAGAGCCTGTGCACAAAAGAACATTTATAATGATTATTCCAATTGATACTTCATAAGAAACCATCTGTGCCGCAGATCTTACTGCACCAAGAAAAGGGTATTTGGAATTTGATGCCCAGCCTCCCATTAAAATTCCATAAACACCTAGAGAGGAAATTGCAAAAATATAAAGTATCCCAACATTTATATCCGCTATTACAATCTTCTCACTTAAAGGAATTACAGCCCATGCAGATAAAGCTAATGTCATCGTGACTATTGGTGCTAAAATAAAAATAACTTTATTGGAACTTGCGGGAATAATTATTTCTTTGAATATATACTTTAATGCATCAGCCAAAGTTTGAAATAATCCAAATGGACCGACCACATTTGGTCCTTTGCGCTTTTGAACAAAACCCCAAACTCTTCTATCAAACCAGACTATCATAGCTACGGAGACCAAGATTGGTATTAATAAGAATAAGATTTTATAAACTTCATTATATAGAACTATTAAATATTCCATTTAACCTATCTTTCTATTCTCTATATTACGAATGTTTTCAACTCTACAATCACTCATAGTTTTTGATGCTCTAGCAACTGGATTGCTAAAGTAATAATCAATTGGTTTTATTAAAACGTTCTCACTATAAAAATTTCCTGAGGTTAAATTTATTTTTTTTGTTTGAGTTACAGGCAATGTATCTATATTTTTACTATCTTTTATTTTTGACAAACTATCATCTATTAAGTCCTTATAATTTATAAATAAATTTTTATTTTTTAATTTATTACAAATAAGATTAAATATTTTCCAATCTTCTTTTGCATTTCCTATTGGGTTTGTAGCTTTATAAGCTTTCTGCAGTCTTCCCTCTAAATTTATAAAAAATCCATTTTGTTCTGTATATGCTGGACTAGGTAATACTACATCTGCAATTTGAGCCATTCTATCGCCATGACTTCCTTGATAAATAATAAATTCATTATTTTTTTGAAAGTTTAATTCGTCGGATCCAACAAAATATAATAATTCAAAAATATGATTTTTTAGTTTATCGAAAAAATTCCCACTTCCATTTGCTTTATTTAAAAAGTTTAAATCCAAAGCACCGACAGTAGCAGCATTTTGACTTAATATATTAAAAGAATTCCAATTTTCATTTATAAATTTATTTTTATGCAGAAAATCTTTTAAGCCTTCCAAAATATATTTGCCAGACTTTAGCTCCAGTGCTGACTCGCCAATGATTACTAATGGGTTTTTAGATTTTTTAAATAAATTGTTAATCTCACTTTTTCCATCCAAGATTTGTTTAATATCATCAGTTTTTTTACCAATTACTTTGTAAGGATAGGTTAAATCACCAGGATCACCAATAGAGAATATTTGTAGCTTATTTTTTAAATAAGTTTTTCTGATTCTAGCGTTTAAAATTGTTGCTTCGAGTCTTGGGTTAGCGCCTATGAGTAATAAAAGGTCAGATTTTTCAATTCCTTGTATTGATGAATTGAAAATATAGTTCATTTTTTCGTCAGGATTTACATAAAAATCTTTTTCTCTGAATTCATAATTTTTTACGTTAATTTCTTCTAAAAATTTTTTAAATGAATTTATAGTTTCAATACTATTAAGTCCGCCAATATGGCCAGCTATTTTATCATTATCAGTTGAATTAATTTTCGAAGAAATTAAATTAATCGCATCATCCCAACTTGCTTCAACTAATTTATTTTCTCTTCTAATATAAACTTTGTCCAATCTTTGTTTTAATAACCCGTCGCATGCGTATCTTGTTTTATCCGATATCCACTCCTCATTAATTGAATTGTTTAGTCTTGGTAAAACTCTTTTCACTTCCCAGCCATAACTATCAACTCTTATATTAGATCCTACCGCATCCATGACATCTATACTTTCAGTTTTTTTTAATTCCCAGGGTCTCGCTTCGAAAGCATAAGGTTTTGATGTTAAAGCACCAACAGGGCAAAGATCAATTACATTGCCTGACAATTCTGAGGTCATGGATTTTTCTAAATATGTTGTTATTTCCATATCTTCTCCTCTACCTATTGCGCCAAGTTCAGATACTCCGGCAACTTCAGTTGCAAATCTAATACATCGTGTACAATGAATGCATCTGGTCATTTGAGTCTTAATTAAAGGTCCCATATATTTATCTTTAACCAACCTTTTATTTTCCTTAAACCTTGAGCTATCAAAACCATAGTAAAGCGATTGATCTTGTAGATCACATTCACCACCTTGATCACAAACAGGGCAATCTAAAGGATGATTCACAAGTAAAAATTCCATTACCCCTTTTCTTGCTTTCTCTACCATTTGCGTATTTGTTTTGATTTTCATTCCGTCAGCAGCTGGCATAGCACATGATGCTATAGGTTTTGATGACTTCTCCATTTCAACTAAACACATTCTACAATTACCCGCTATCGATAATCTTTCATGATAACAAAATCTTGGAATTTCAGCTCCGGCAAGTTCACATGCTTGTAACACTGTCATCCCTTCTTGAAATTCTATCTCTTTATTATTAATAAATATTTTAGGCATCTTTGCTCTCTAAGTTATGTTGATCAATTAAGTAAGGAATTTTTCTTTTTTTCTTAAAAATCGGATCTGCGGTACATCTTTTATCAATCTCTTTCCTAAAATGTCTTAAGAGCCCTTGAACTGGCCATGCAGAACCTTCGCCGAATGCACATATAGTGTGACCTTCTATTTGTTTTGTAACATCTGACAACAAGTCAATATCTTTATGCGTAGCTTCTCCTTTTGCTGTTCTCTCAAGTATTCTCCACATCCAACCAGCACCTTCTCTACAAGGAGTACATTGACCACAACTTTCGTGTTTGTAAAATCTTGCGATTCTCGCCATACATTTAATGATGTCTTCATCTTTGTTAATTACTACTACTCCAGCAGTACCTAATCCACTTTTTACACCTACTAATGAGTCAAAATCCATTCTCAATGTTTCACAAATATCTTTGGGAACCATCGGCATTGAAGATCCTCCGGGGATTACGGCTTGAAGATTTTTCCACCCACCTATTACTCCACCAGCATGTTTTTCTATGAGTTCCTTTAATGGGATTCCCATTTCCTCTTCAACATTACAAGGTGTATTTACGTTTCCAGAAATGCAAAATATTTTTGTACCGGTATTTTTTGGTCTTCCCATAGATGCAAACCATTTAGCTCCTCTTCTTAGTATCGTTGGAACTACAGCAATTGTTTCAACATTATTTACAATTGTTGGGCAGCCATAAAGTCCGACTAAAGCGGGAAAGGGTGGTTTTAATCTTGGTTGCCC
>MDTB01000554.1_pt1 | contig 14608 bp, 16 predicted proteins | sample 811161 | NCBI WGS metagenome assembly MDTB01 (sample SAMN05326650, study PRJNA326480) | marine metagenome | isolation source: seawater | place: Mediterranean Sea | collected 2009
AAATTTTTGGAATTACTGTGGTGGATTAACCGGAAAAAAATATGAACGTACCAAAAGTAGATATAAAACAACTATTAGAAGCCGGAGTTCACCTCGGCCACAAAACTCTAAGGTGGAATCCAAAAATGAAGAAATATATCTTTGGAGAAAAAAATTCAATTCACATAATAGATTTAACCCAAACTGTTGACTTTCTTAAAAGCGCACTTACAGCAGTTCATAAAGTAGTAGCAAGCGGAGGAAAGCTGCTCATTGTTTCAACAAAAAAACAAGCATCAGAACAAGTAAGTGATTTAGCAAAAGAAACTAATCAATATTTCGTAAATTATAGATGGTTAGGAGGGATGTTAACAAATTGGAACACTATTCAAAACTCTATAAAGAGATTAAAAAAATTAGACGATCAACTATCCAAAGAAAATTTAGGCTTTACAAAGAAAGAAATTCTTAAATTTAGTAAAGAAAAAGAAAAATTACAAAGATCCTTAGGCGGTATTTCTCAAATGAAAAAAATACCAGATTTAATATTTATAATTGACACAAACATAGAGTCCTTAGCTGTAGCCGAAGCTAAAAAACTTGGCATTCCTATTGTAGCAGTACTAGACACCAATTCAGATCCTACTGGAATTGATTTTCCTATACCAGGTAATGATGATGCAAGAAGATCGATAAACCTATATTGCGAGCTTTTAAAAAATACAATTAAAGATGCGGAGAAGTTTATAAAGGGATCTGAAGGAAAATCAGATGAAAAAGAATCTAAAACAAAAGAAAAATAATTCAACCTATCAATAAATGTCCAAATATCTTTTAGATAACATCAAAAAATTAAGAGAAATGACTGGAGTTGGATTTAAAGATTGTAAAAACGCTCTTGATGAAACAAAAGGCGATATAGAAAAATCGGTAGAATTTTTAAGAAAAAAAGGAATAGCTAAAGCATCAAAAAAAATGAGCAGAACAGCTACTGAAGGATTAGCTTTAGTTAAAGAAGAAAATAATCATATCTCATTGATTGAAATAAACAGCGAAACAGATTTTGTAGCAAAAAATAAAGATTTTACAAATTTCTGCAAAGAATTATCTGAGATAAATTTCGCTATTAAGGGAAACATTGAAAAATTAAATGATTCAAAAATGGCAAACGGAATTTTAGTTAAAGATAACTTGGTAAATTTAATAGCAAAAATTGGAGAAAAAATTACTATAAGACGAACTTCTTATTTCGATAACTCAAGTGGTGTAAACTTTCACTATGTTCACTCAGCTCTAGAAAAAGGTATAGGTAAAATAGTTTCAATCGTAAAATTGGATGGAATTATTAAAGGAAAAAATGATGAGATAGGAAATAAAATAGCAATGCATATTGCAGCATCAAATCCTTTAGCAATTGATAAAGATAATTTGGATAAAAAGATTATTGATAAAGAGTTAGAGATAATAAAAGCTGAATTAGCCAATTCAGGAAAACCAGCTGAAATGGCTGAAAAAATTTCAAAAGGAAAAATATCTAAATTTATAAATGATAATTCACTTTTAAATCAAATCTGGATTATGGACTCCAAAAAAAAAGTGTCAGATATACTTAAAGAGAATTCAACAAACAAACCCCTTCAAATTTTAAATTTTGTCAGATATAAAGTTGGAGAGGGAGTCTAAAAGGTGAGCGCTGAATTTAACGAAAAAATTTATTCATCTAAAATGGATAAAAGCATTCAATCTCTTAAAAAAGATATCTCGACTTTACGAACAGGCAGAGCAAACACAAATATGCTAGATACTATTAAGATTGATGTATATGGACAATTAATGCCAATAGATCAACTTGCAACAGTCAGCGTGCCAGAGGCAAGATTAATTTCGATTCAAGTTTGGGATAAAGCTAATACCGGTTTGATAGAAAATACAATTCAAAAATCAAATCTAGGTATAAACCCTCAGATAGATGGGCAAATAATTAGATTAAGAATTCCTGATCTAACAGAAGAACGAAGAAAAGATTTAATCAAAGTATTAAAAAACATGGGCGAAAAGAGTAAAGTTGCAATAAGAAATATAAGAAGAGAAGCAAACGAGGAACTTAAAAAAAAATTAAAAGATAAAAAAATATCAGAAGATAATAATAAAAATTTTGAAAAAAATATTCAAAAAATTACAGACGAAAATATAAAAAATATTGAAAATATCTTAATAGAAAAAGAAAAAGAGATCAGCCAAATATGAACAAACTTAACCATGTTGCCTTTATCATGGATGGTAATGGTAGATGGGGGTTAAAAAAAAATAAGGGAAGAAATTTTGGTCATTTAAAAGGCGTCGAAACTGTTAAAAAAATTGTAAAAAGCTCAATAGAATTAAAAATACCCATTGTTACATTCTACGTTTTTTCATCTGAGAATTGGAAAAGGCCTAGAAAAGAAATCAACTTTTTATTTAAATTAATTAATATCTATTTTAAACAAGAAATCAAAAATATCACCTCACAAGGAATAAAAATTAATATTATGGGGGAAATTGAAGCGTTATCTTTAAATCTGAGAACATTATTAAAAAAGACGATGCATTTAACAAGAAATAATAATGAGATAACAGTGAATCTTGCAATTAATTATGGTTCTAAAAATGAAATTTTTCAAGCAATTAAAAAGACGACAAAAAAGAAATTAAATATTAAAAATTTAGAAAAAAATTTCTTTTTTAAAACTTTACCTAATCCTGATATTTTGATTAGAACTGGTGGTCACCAAAGATTAAGTAATTTTATGTTATGGCAATTAGCTTATACAGAATTATTTTTTTTAAAAAAGCTATGGCCGGACTTTAAAAAAAATGATTTCATAAGAATATTAAAGAAATACAAAAAAATTAAAAGAAACTTTGGAGATATATGATTCAACAAAATTTAAAAGAAAGAATTTTTACATCTCTAGTTTTACTTATATCAATTTTTTTAGCTTTTAATTATAATATTTTCCTTGTTTATTTATTGCTAATATTTGGTGTTTTTTCATTTATTGAATTTTCAAATCTAATGAAAAAAATTACTAATAGTAAGTTTATATTTATCTTAACAATAGTTCTCTTTTTAATTTACGTTTTTTTTTTGTTTAGCTATACTTATTTTTTTTTTGAGAACTTATTTTCTAAAATTATATTCTCAATAGTTTTATTTAGTTGTATTTTTTCTGACATTGGTGGTTTCTTATTTGGAAAAATATTTAAAGGCCCAAAATTAACAAAAATAAGTCCAAAGAAAACTATTTCTGGAGCATTAGGGTCCTTTGTTATGTGCTCGATATTTACGATAAGTTCATTTTATTTTCTGATTAAGAAATTTGACTTAACAATCCTCTTAATAGCAATAATTATATCTACAAGCTGTCAACTAGGAGACTTATTTTTTTCTTATCTCAAAAGAAAAGCTAGAGTTAAAGATACAGGGAATTTTCTTCCTGGTCATGGTGGAGTTTTAGATAGGCTAGATGGAATATTTTTAGGTGTTCCTATTGGTCTCATTTTAATATTGTTATTATTATCATGAAAAAAACTATCTCAATTCTTGGTTCAACTGGTTCTATAGGTTTAACATCTCTTGGAATTATAGATAAAAAAAAAAAATTTTTTAAAGTTTTTCTTCTTTACGCAAATCAAAATTTCAATTTAATTAGTAAACAAATAAAAAAATATAAACCTAAATTTTATATAATTAAAAATCAAAAAGTTTATTCTAAAGTAAGAAAAAAATTTAAGAAAAGTAAAACAAGATTTTTAAATAATTTGGAAAGCTTGAAATTTAAAAAAAAAATAGATATTTCAATTTCAACTATACCAGGTATTGAAGGATTAAAACCGACAATAAAAATAATTAAAAATAGTAAAAAAGTTTTAATTGCTAATAAAGAGTCTATAATAAGTGGTTGGTGTCTTATTAAAAAATCATCATTAAAAAAAACAAAATTAATACCAGTAGACTCAGAACATTTTTCAATTTTGAAACTTCTTAAAGATCATAAAATTAACGAAATCAATAAAATTTATATAACAGCATCTGGAGGGCCATTTTTAAGATACAAAAAAAATCAATTTAAAAGTATCACCCCTGATAAAGCGTTAATGCACCCTAAGTGGAAAATGGGAAAAAAAATTAGTGTAGACTCTTCTACCTTAATGAATAAAATTTTTGAAGTTATAGAAGCTCATAAATTATTCGAAATTCCTTATAATAAATTAGATGTGCTGATACATCCGCAATCCTTAGTTCATGCAATAGTTGAATTTAAAAATGGTCTTACTAAATTTATCTATCACGATACCTCAATGACGATACCTCTTGCTAATGCAATGTTTGACGATAATTTATTAATAAAAGATTTTTTAAATAAAAACACTATAAGTTTTTCAAGCAAATTAGTGTTTGAAAAAGTAAATCCAAAAACATTTCCAGCTATTAAACTTAAAAATAAATTAGGTGAATATCCATCCACTCCAATTATTATAAACGCAGCTAATGATATTTTAGTTGATCAATTTCTTAAAAAAAGAATAGATTTTTTAAGCATTTTTAAACTTATAATGAGAATATTGAATGATAGTAATTATAGGAAATATGCTATAAGAAAACCTAAAAATTTAAATGAAATAATGCAAATAGATTCATGGTCAAGAGAAGCCACTTTAAAAAAAATTAATAAATTTTATAAATGATAAAAAAACTCTATATAACAATATTTTTATTTTTATCTTTTATGCTGAACGTATCAGCTGAGATAGTCAAAAAAATTGAGGTTAATGGAAATAAAAGAGTTTCAGCTGAGACAATAAAAATTTATGGAAAAATTAAACTTAACGAAAATTATACCGAGAAAGATATAAATGAGGTTTTACAAAACTTAAATTCAACAAATTTTTTTCAAGACATTAATATAAACTTATCAAACAACACTTTAATAATTAATGTAAAAGAGTACCCCACAGTAAATCAATTAATTTTATTAGGTGAAAAAAGTAACAACATAAAAGAACAAATATCTAAATTAATATCAACTAAAAAAAAAAGACCTTTTATTTCATCTTTATTAAAAAAAGATGTTGAAATAATAAAAAGCTTATATTCCTCTATAGGATATAATTTTGCTAAGATAAGCACCCGAGTTAAAAATATTGATGAAAATAATTTAGATATAATATTTGATATTGAAAGAGGTAACAAAACAGTAATTTCATCAATAAATTTTATAGGAGATAAAAAAATCCGAGAGAAAAAATTAAAATCAATAATTGCATCAGAAGAACATAAATTTTGGAAAGTAATTTCTAAGAATAGTAATTTTAGTAGAGATTTAATTAGTTTAGATAAAAGATTATTAACAAATTATTATAGGTCAATTGGTTTCAAAGATGTAGAGGTGACATCAAGTTTTGTAAATCTTTCAGATAAAGGAAACATGGAACTTACTTACTCTATAGAAGCGGGTACTAGATATAGAATAAATAAGATAAGCACAAAAGTTGATAATGTTTTTGATAAACAACTTTTTTCACCTTTAAATAAAATTTATAAAGACATAGCTGGAGAATATTATTCTCCATTTAAGATAAAAGATATTTTAGATGAAGTTGAGTTGATAGTAGAGAAAAACAATTTACAATTTGTTGAACAATCAGTTAGTGAAAAAAAAGAGGGCAATAATATTAATTTAATATTCAATATTTATGAAGGTGAAAAATTCTTGGTTGAAAGAATAAATATTTTAGGAAATAATATAACAGACGAAGCAGTTATTAGAGGTGAATTAACTATTGATGAAGGTGATCCATTTACAGATTTAGCTATACAAAAGTCAGTGGCTGAAATTCAACAAAGAAACATTTTTAAAAATGTTAATTATGAAGTTTTAAACTCAAGTGAAAATAAAAAAATTGTTAATATAACAGTTGAAGAGAAACCTACCGGTGAAATAAGCGCTGGTGCCGGTATAGGTACTAGCGGATCTACTTTTGCAATAAATATTCAAGAAAATAATTGGCTTGGCGAAGGTAAAAATGTAGGACTAGATCTAGAGGTAACATCGGAGTCAATCATAGGCACATTTAGCTACAATAACCCAAACTATGATTTTTTAGGAAACTCAATTTATTATGCAGCATCAAGTCAAAAAAATGATAAACCTTCACTTGGCTACGAAAATACGGTTCAATCTTTTGATATCAGCACTACATTTGAGCAATATAAAGATACATTTACTTCTTTAGGTCTACATGCAAGTTATGACGATTTAAGAACTGACGACACAGCTTCAGATAATTTAAAAAAACAACATGGATCATTTGTAGACTTGTCAGGTAAATATGGGGTAAGAAGAGATAATAGAGATAGAGTTTTCAATCCAACTAAAGGTTCAGTTATTAGTTTTGGACAAAGTTTACCTTTAACTGCTGACAAACCCTATATTCAAAATACCCTCAATGGAAGTTTTTATAAATCATTTTCAGACGACATAGTCGGATCAACAAAAATATTTATTAGTTCTATTGATGGGTTAGATAATGAGGATGTAAGGTTGAGTAAAAGAATTGGATTATCATCAAGAAAATTGAGAGGATTTGAACGAAACAAAATTGGCCCTAAAGATGGAGATGATTATGTTGGAGGTAATTATGCTGCAGCCTTAAATTTTGAGACAAATTTACCAAATTTATTACCTGATAAGTCAAATGTTGATGTTTCTTTATTTTTAGATTTTGGAAATGTATGGGGTGTTGATTACGATAGCTCTTTGGACGATAGCAATAAAATAAGATCATCTACAGGTTTAGGGGCTAGTTGGCTATCTCCTATAGGACCAATGACTTTCACATTATCACAAAATTTATCAAAAGCTAGTACGGATGTGACGGAAAGTTTTAATTTTAACTTAGGAACAACATTTTAAATGCTAACGAAAAAATTTTTTACTTTAATAATCTTATTTTTTCTATCAACAAATCTAGTTGTTAAAGCTGACACACCTTATTTTTTAGATTTTAAATATGTTCTAAATAATAGTGACGCTGGAAAGAAAGCTCAAACTTTTTTACAGAATAAACTATCAAAAGGTTTGGAAAATTTAAAAAAAAAAGAAAAAAGTATTCAAGAAAGTGAAAAAAAAATAATACAGCAAAAGAAAATCTTATCCGCTGAGGAGTATAAAAATAAAGTTAAAGAATTAAGATCTAATGTTTCTTCACTTCAAAAAGAGAGAAGTAATCTTCTGGAGTCTGTGGCAAAACAACGAACGTATGCGAGAAATGAGCTTTTAAAAACTTTAAATCCAATAATAAAAGACTATATGAATGAAAAAAAAATCAGAATGGTAGTAGATAAAAAAAGTCTTTTACTAGCTGATGAAAATTTAGATATTACAAAAGAAATAACAGCAAAACTAAATAAAAAACTTAAATCTATTAAGTTAAATTAAGCTTAAAGATCTAAAAATGTTTTTTAAAAAGAAAAAAATAAATTTAAAGAGATTATATCCGAAGACAAATTTAAAAGATAATCTATTTATTAACAGCGTTAAACCTCTCAATTTAGCTGAAAAAAATGATTTAACTTTCTTTGATACAGTAAAATATAAAGCTGAAGCGAATTTAACAAAATCTAGAGCATGTATTACTACTGAAAAGCTTAAATCTTTTTTACCTCAAAAAGTTAATAAGATAATAGTAAAAAATGTATTATTCGAATTAGCTAAAGTTTTAAAACTTATTTATATTAATGCAGAACTGGATATTCCGGATGAAACTTTAAAAAAACCGAAAAAATTCGCTTATAAAAAGGTAAAATTTGGAAATAATGTTTTAATTGGCAACAAAGTAAAAATTGGTAAGAACTCATATATTGGTTCCAATACAATAATCGAGCATGATGTCGTGATTGGAAAAAATTGCATAATTGGTCATGGAGTTATAATTAGAAACTCTTTAATAGGAGATAATGTAGTGATACAAGACAATAGCAAATTAGGTCAAAAAGGTTTTGGTTTTATTCCTTTGAAAGACAAAAACTTAAAATTTCCGCATATTGGAAAAGTAATTGTAGAAGATAATGTAGAGATCGCTTCCGGCTGCACTATCGATCGAGGCTCTGTGGATGATACAATTATAGGAAAAAATACTTACTTAGACAATCAAGTGCATATAGCGCATAATGTTAAGATTGGATCAAATTGCATGATCGCTGGACAAGTTGGATTTGCAGGAAGTTCAAAAATTGGAAACAACGTTTCTATTGGGGGACAAGCTGGTATCTCAGGACATTTAAAGATTGGAAATAATGTAAAAATTGGAGGTGGCAGTGGTGTAGTAAAAGATGTTAAAGACAATCAAATATTAATGGGTTATCCAGCAGTACCGCTAAAAAAATTTTTAAGAAATAATAAAAATGACTGATACAGATTTAGATAAAAAAACTATCGAAGCTTTACTACCACACAGAGAGCCGATGCTGTTGATTGATAAACTCACAAAAATTGTCCCTTTGAAGTCAGCAACTGCTATTATGTATGTAAAAAAAAATGGATTTTATGTACAAGGTCATTTTCCAAATCAACCTGTAATGCCTGGAGTTTTAATCGTAGAAGCTTTTGGGCAAGCAGCAGCAGCTTTGACTGCTCATGGAATCGATCCAAAAGAATATGCAAATAAATTAGTTTATTTAATGAGTGTAGATAAAGCTAGATTTAGAAATCCAGTTATTCCAGATTGTGAACTACATTTAGAAATTGAAGCAATAAGATCTCATGGAAGAGTTTGGAAATATAAAGGAGTAGCTAAAGTTGGTGGCCAAAGAATGGCTGACGCAGAGTGGTCGGCTACGATAGTAGATAGAAAAGAATGATACACAATTCAAGCATAATTGATAAAAACGCAAAAATATCAAATAAAGTTAAAATTGGTCCATTTTGTTATGTTGGACCTAATGTAGAACTGTCTGAAGAAGTAGAATTAGTATCTAATGTTCATATAGAGGGTTTTACAAAAATAGGAAAAGGAACAAGAATCTTTCCATTTGCAAGCATTGGAACACAACCACAAGATCTTAAATTTAAAAATGAAAAAACAAATTTATCTATTGGTGAAAACAATATTATCAGAGAATATGTTACGATAAACCCAGGCACTGAAGGAGGAGGCTCAAAAACAATAATTGGAAATAATTGTTTATTTATGATTTCTTCTCATATAGCGCATGACTGTAAGATTGGAAATAACGTAATTATTGCAAATAACGTTCCTTTAGGAGGGCATGTCACTATAGAAGACTCTGTAGTAATAGGGGGAAATTCAGCCGTTCAACAATTCACAAGAATAGGAAGACTGGCAATGATTGGTGGAATGACTGGAGTTTTAAAAGACGTGACACCTTTCGGCTTATCTATTGGTAATAGAAACTACTTACAAGGATTAAATTTAATAGGTTTAAGAAGAAAAAAGTATGATAACAAAAAAATTATAGGATTAGATAAAGCATACAAAGAAATTTTTGCATCAAAAAATTTACATGAAAATTTAGGTAAAATTAATGGTGAATATAAAGATAATGAACTTGTAACAGAAGTTATCAAATTTATTGAAAAAGATAAAAAAAGACCTATTTGCTCACCGCAAAATTAAATTATGATTGGCTTAATTTTTGGAGATACCAATTTTCCAAAATATATTTACAAAAAGATAAAGGGATATAAGAAATACATTATAATTGATTTAACAAAAAAAAAAATTTTTAAAAAAGATAAAAATTCTTATGCAGTATCTATTGGCCAATTTGGAAAAATCATTTCAATTCTAAAAAAAAATAATTGCAAAAGAATACTTTTTGCTGGAAAAGTGCAAAAACCTAATTTTTTAAAAATCAAATTAGATTTAAAAGGAGTATATTATATTTCAAGAATTATAAAAAAATCAAAAATTGGCGACGCTGCTCTTTTAAAAGAAATTATTCGAATTTTTAAAAAAGAAAAAATTAAAACAGTTAGTTCAACTTCATTGACACCTGAACTTAATTTATCAAAGGGACATTATTCTAAATATAGACCCGATAGAGTTGATAAAAAAGACATTAAAAATGCCATACAAAAATTAAATAAAACAGATCAATTTAGTCATATACAAGGTGCAATAAGTAGAGGCAAAATTATTATTCTTGAAAGACAAGAAGGCACCCAGAAAATGTTAAATAAAATAAAGAAGATTAAAAATATTTGTCGGGGTGTTCTTGTAAAATTTCCCAAAAAAAAACAAGACCCAAGAGTTGATTTACCGACTGTTGGCCTAGATACATTAAAACAATGTAAAGCAGTAGGCCTAAAAGGTGTAGTTCTTAAACATAATAAAAATATTTTTTTAGATCAAATTAAATCAATTAAATTTGCTAATAAAAATAAAATGTTTATTCTTGTAAAATGAAAAAAGTAATTTTAATTGTATGTTTTTTTTTAATTTATACGTTTAATTTATTTTCCGTTGAACCAAAATTACAAGAGGTGCTTAAAGGTTTAGATAGTCCTTGGAGTCTCACTTTTATAAATGATAATAAAGTGTTAATCACAGAAAAAGCAGGAAATTTAAAATTAGTAGATTTTAATAATAAAAAAATTAAAGAAATTAAACATAATTTAGATGTTTTAGAGGACGGGCAAGGAGGTTTGCTTGAAGTACTTTATCATAATGAGGAAGTTTTTGTATCATATTCTGAAAATTTAAAAAAAGGTAAAACAAGTACATCTGTTGCTAAAGCAAAATTTAATGAAAATATTTTAAATTTTAAGAATATTTTTAGAGCAACACCACCAATTAATTCTGGTTATCATTTTGGATCAAGATTGGTTGTTAAAGATAATTTTCTTTACATCACAGCTGGTGAGAGAGGTGAGGGTATGATTGCACAGGATCCATCCAAACATCCAGGCAGTATTATAAGAATTCATTTGGATGGTAAAATTCCAAAAGATAATCCAAAATTTAAAGGTAAAAAAAAATGGCTTCCTGAGATATATCAAATTGGAGTAAGAAATCCACAAGGCATAGCCCTATCTCCTTTTGACAATAAAATTTATTTAACTAATCATGGAGCGAAAGGAGGCGACTGGTTTGGAGAGGCTAAATACGGTGAAAATTACGGTTGGAAAATATTAGGATGGGGTGGAACTAATTACACAGGAACTAAAATTGGACCTAAGTGGATGCCAGGTTTTACAAAAGCCATTAAATATTGGGTTCCATCGATAGCAGCAAGTTCTATGGTTATTTATAAGGGTAATGAATTTAACGAATGGAACGGAGATGCTTTAATTACTTCTCTACGAGACCAATCTTTGAGAAAAATTAAATTTAAAAAAAATAAATTTCTTAATGAAAAAATCATATTTAAAGGGAATATCGGTAGAATAAGAGATATTGAAATCCAAAAAAGTACAGGAAAAATTTTTTTACTAACAGATGAAGGATCGATTTGGAGACTTCAAAAATGAAAAGAATATTCATTTTAACAGGCGAGGCATCAGGCGATAAATTAGCATCTAAAGTAATAACTAATTTGAATAAATTAAATTCAAATTTAGAATATTTGAGTGTTGGTGGTGAAAATTTAAAAAAACTTGGAATTAAATCTATTTACGATCTTAAAGAAATTACATATTTGGGTTTCACAAATGTACTCTTAAATGTGTTTAAGATAAAAAAAAAGATAAACCAAACAGTAAAGGCCATCCAAAATTTCAAACCTGATATTTTATTTACCGTCGATAGTCCAGATTTTACTTTAAGGGTTGCAGAGAAAGTAAAAAAGGATAATCCTAAAATTAAGACCATTCACTATGTTGCACCACAAGTATGGGTTTGGAGGGAAGGTAGATTAAAAAAAATTAAAAGATATATAGACCATATGCTTTTATTATTTAATTTTGAGAAACCTTATTTCGAAAAGGAAAAAATGAGTCACGAATTTGTTGGCCATCCGTTATTAGATACAAATATTGAAAGTGCAATTGATATAAATCAAATTCTTAAAAAAAATAAAGCTTTAATCTCCATCTTTGCAGGCAGTCGTAAATCTGAAATAGACTCACTTACTCCAATATTATTGAATTTTATTAAGCTTATGAATAAAAAATATCAAGATTTCACCTTTGTTTTTCACTCTACAAAAGAATATTCAGATTTAATTTTATCATACATTAAAGAAACAGATTTAAAAAATTGTGAAGTAATAAGTGATAATAAAATAAAAAATCATATATTACAAAAATCAATATTTGCAGTTTCAAAGTCTGGAACAGTATCTCTTGAAATATGCAATGCTAAAATACCATCAATAATCTTATACAAAATGGGATTGATAAATTTTTTAATAGTTAAAATGTTAGTTAAAACTAAATTTGCAAATATTATCAATATTGCTGCAAATGAAGAAATTTTACCTGAACTATTACAATCGAAATGCAATTCAAAAAATATATTTGAAACTGTATCTAATTATTTAGATAATCCAAAAAAAATAAACGAACAAGTATCAAGAACTCAATCAATTCTAAAAAATTTTAGAACTAAAAACCCATCCTCATTATTGGCTGCGTATGCTTTAAATAAATTTTTATGATTATTTATAGTCATAATGATTGTCTGAAAAAATTTAACGGAAAAGCTCATCCAGAAAGAAAGGAGAGATTAGAAAGTATTATTAGTTCTGTAAAATCATCAAATTTAAAAGTTAAATATAAAGAAGCTCCATTAGCTGATTTAGAAACTATTGCATTGGTTCATCCAAAAAAACACATAGAAAAAATTTTTTCCAATATACCAAAGGATGGTATCGTAGGTGTAGAAAAAGAACCTTATGCTGATACCATGCTTTGCCCTAACAGTAAAAATGCAATTCTCAGATCGTGCGGAGCTGGTATTGCTGCCTCTAATGATCTTATGAAAAAAAATGAAAGAGTGTTTTGTGCTGTTAGACCTCCTGGACATCACGCAGAAACAATGAGAGCTAATGGATTCTGTTTTATTAATAATATCGCCGTATCAGCGAGATATTTACAAAAAAAATACGATGTTAATAAAATCGCAATAATAGATTTTGATGTTCATCACGGTAACGGAACTCAAGAAATTTTTTATAAAGACCATTCAGTAGCCTATGGTTCTTCTCACGAATTTCCTTTATTTCCAGGTACAGGAGCAGAAAATGAGAAAGGTGTTGGCAATATTTTCAATGCTACTTTAAAAGCTGGCTTAACAGGTAAAGATTTTATTGAGATATTTGATCAAAAAGTACTTAGGCCTATTGATAGATTCAAACCGGAGGTTATTTTGATTTCTGCTGGTTTTGATGCACATAAGAGAGATCCTTTAGCAAATATTAATTTAGAATCTGAAGATTTCTTTAAGATTACAAAAAATATTGTTGATCTTGCAAAAATCCACTCTGAAGGTAGAGTTATTTCTTTTCTAGAGGGAGGTTATGATCTACAAGCTTTATCAGAAGGCATAATAGAACACCTTAATGGTTTAAAACCCCATATTTGACCAGTTATTTGGATTATTAAATTTATTTATTTCTTTTTTTGTTACTGGCCTAAAAAGATAGTAAGCAATATATATTGTTAAAAAAAACAAAAAAATTGTTTTCATAATTACAATACATTAAACTAATTTTATGAAATTTAGTAAAAGAAAATTTTTACAAATCATTTGTTTTTCAACTTTAGCGATAATTTTTCCAATCAAAACAATTTTAGCTGCCACTAAAAAACTCATTAATCCAAATTTATCTAAAAAGCAAAAAAATATCATGTTTAAAGAAGGAACAGAAAGACCGTTTACTAGCGATCTACTTAATGAAAAAAGAAAGGGTTTTTATCATTGCGCTAATTGTGGAAATAAACTTTTTGCATCAACTGCTAAATTCGACAGTGGAACAGGCTGGCCTTCTTTTTCAGAATCTTTACCAGGAGCTTTTAAAACAAAGATAGATTATTCCTTCGGCATGGAAAGAGTTGAATACCATTGTGCAAAGTGTGGAGCACATCATGGACATGTTTTTAATGATGGTCCAAAAGAATCGGGTAAAAGATTCTGTAATAACGGACTTTGTTTAATTTTTAAACCAGAGTAAACCCTATAAAATCAAATAAAAATCTCTTATAATTTAAGCTTTTTTGTTCACAGTCAGCACCCAATTCGTTCATAATTGTAAGTGAATTTTATGAATTAAGGTTTAAAACTTAATCATGGATTTGATTACAGTAATAATTATAGGTGTAATTGTTGCAGCCACAGGTGTAATCAATCCAAAAGCTAAAGATCCAGAAGAAGTTGCTAAAGCTCCAGAAACACAAGTAACAACCCCTGAAGTAAAAGAGCCTGAACCAGAACCAGAACCGGAACCAGCAAAAGAGCCTGAACCAGAACCAGAACCGGAACCACAACCAGAACCTGAACCAGAACCTCAAAAAGAAGAACCAAAAGAAGAGGTAAATGCTGAACAAACTCAGGAGCAAGATGCAAAACCTGAAGAGGAAGAAGTTCAACCAGTTACAGAGGAAACTACTGAAGCTACAGAGGAAAA
>MDTB01015220.1_pt1 | contig 14608 bp, 21 predicted proteins | sample 811161 | NCBI WGS metagenome assembly MDTB01 (sample SAMN05326650, study PRJNA326480) | marine metagenome | isolation source: seawater | place: Mediterranean Sea | collected 2009
GAGCAACGCAGGCGTTTACAACCAACTAAAAGAACAGTTTGGCGACGATGTGGAGATTGTAGAACTATGACATTACCAATTGAAAGAACAAACGCAGTATTAAATGTAGAACGATTCTTAATGGATCTGTGTAACCCTAAAAAAACACCGCGAGTGCCCAGTGAAGTTAGAGACAGAGCACGTAGCCTGCTCAAGCACTATCCCCGCAAGTTTGATATGATGGATCCTGCGGAAAGTTTTGAACCTATTAAGGAATGGTCGTATGAAGATTAATATTGGAGATTATCCAAACAGATTGACGTGTCGTGTTCACACACGCTATATGGATCGCAAGTATGGTTATGTAGATTGGCCAGAGCCGGAACAACAAACACGACTCCAACGTAGTCTTGAACTGTTTGAAGATGCTGTACAGAGTGTGTACAATGTGTTCAACTGGATTTGGTACGACAGACGTACACAGAAGATTAGTGTGCGTATTGACAGGCAGGACACCTGGAATATGGATAATACACTTGCACACATCATCTTGCCTATGCTTGTACAATTGAAAGCGACCAAACACGGTGCTCCATATGTGGATCCTGACGATTGTCCAAAAGATTTAAGACCAAAAGAGCAGGACGAGTATGGCACTGATGATACCCACTTTGCTCGTTGGGATTGGGTGTTAGATGAAATGGTTTGGGCATTTGAACAAAAGTGTCGTGATGATTGGATGCAAGATTACGACTATAACAAGTGGGATCAGGAAGGTGCTAAAGCACACCAAGAACGTATGAGCAACGGCTTTAAGTTGTTTGGCAAGTACTACGAGAGCCTTTGGGACTAGTTTAGAGCTTTATCTATATTATCATGGTATGCTGTGATATCATGGTCGGCAATACTGTCAAATCGTTTTGCTTTTATTCCACTCCATACACCTTTCCACCAATCTTGTAGACTAGGTTTACCAACAGTATTATCACTTGTGATATAATGAAGGATACCGTCGTGTCTGTAGCCCATAATAGCAAGAGGAACTTTGGTTACAATATCATTGTTGTTTCTCCAGCGATGATGGACAACACCTAAACTCTTTACATAGTCATTCCAGCCTACTCTAGGTGAACCATAGGTGTATAGTTCTTCAACAGGTTCAACATCAGGATATAAATGACAACGACTTGCCATTATAGTAGCCATTGCCGCTCCTAACGAGTGTCCGCAAAACCAAATCTTTTTCTTATCATTAACTTTACGTTCCAGATCCTCTAGTACCATAGGCCATAATTCATCCACTTCAGCTTTGAATCCTTTGTGTACTCTTGACACAGTTTCGGCCATTACGGGCACAGCATTTAAATCAGCTTTAATATCATTAAACTCTGTAGGCTCTGTACCTCTACAAGCAATCACTAAATCGTTTTTGTTCATAAAACGATAGGCTTGGGCGCCTTCTTTATTGTAAAACTCTACGGTTGTGAAACCTAACCTTTTTGCTTGACTTTTCGCATCTTTTTCGTTACAATAAGCAATCCTAGCAAGTTTAGCAAATAGTAAGGATCTTTCTTTGAAATTCATATTTGAAATAGTCATGTACCCTCCCTCATTAGTTATAAACTTATTTATTCTTACGCTAAATAGTAGTACGGAGCTTTAAATATGAAAAAACACACTAGAAGTATCTTAGAAGAACTAAATCGTTTAGATCTTCATAGGGACAAAGAAAGGCTAATTGAATCAACTGGCAATAATCTTATTGAGAGTGTGATAAATTTGTTTGATAAAATTCAAGAAAGATATTCACCAGCTGAAGCTCTGGAGTTAGAAAGAAGATTTATTAATAGTATCAAATCAGCAGATCCACGCAAGTTCAAACGTGGCATCAATAAAATTAACGAGGCAAAGTCAAACAATGATTCTTAAAGAAAGTAATAACGTTTTCAAAAAAGATCCAAAAGATCCTGAATCGCGCCTTACACAACGTATTCCTACTTCGCTTGTAAAACCTACAGTTGACTTCATTGAATCTATCACAGGTTTAGAATTTGTAGAGGAAGATTGGTTAGGAAGCACTGGAAAGAAAACAGACCCAGACGGAACTTTTGAAAAGAATTCATCAGGCGACTTAGATCTAAACACTGACCTAAACAAAATAAGCAAAGATGAACTAATTGCTAAACTTGTTGCTTGGTGTAAAAAGCAAGGTATTCCAGACCTAGAGATTATGAACAAGGGTCGACAATTTACCAGTGGGTGGATTCACAACGCTGGCGACCAAGTACATTTCCGTACGCCAATTCGCGGTGCTAAAGGCTATGTACAGACAGACTTTATGTTTACCACCAATCCAGATTTCCAACGCGGAGCCAAGCGTGGCGGCACAGCACACTATAGTGGCAAGGACAGAGCAATATTGTTATCAAGTATTGCTAGAGGACGTGGTTTAAAATTTAGTCCAAAGTTTGGTTTAGTTGATCCAGCAAATGGTGACAAAGTATTAGCTAACAAATGGAGTGATATTGCTGTAATGTTGTTAGGTCCAGGAGCAACAGAAAAAGATACACACACTGTAGAAAGCATGATAGCATTTATTAAAAAAGATCCTCTATATGATCAATTAGTAGCAGGATTCAAAGATGCCATAGAAAAAGACGGCAAAGGTTTGCCAGAATCAAAGAAAGGTATTATTCACGGAATTACACTAGCTGAAGAACGTACTGATGAGTTTGTGGGTAAAGCTCTGAAAGGTATTGCTAAAACAGCCGCTAGAAGCGTAGGCGACATAGCAAGATCTGCTAAAGGTGGATATGCGGCAGGAAGAGCCGCAGGAGGCGGAATTGATGCCATGAAGCAAGCATACGGCGCGGCAGGCGGAGCCAAAACTACATTAGGACAAGTAGGCAGTAAAGTGAGTAAAGGTATAGACAAACTTACTCCTAAGTCAATTACAGGTCGTAGTGGTGTTGAACCCGAAAAAGATAAAGACAAAGATAGTGATAGTGTTCCTGTACTTAAAAAATTGAAAACTGCTTCTTATTTTATTGATAACAAAAACAGAACTTGGGTTTGGAGAGCAGATAAGAAAGAATGGTTTGACAGTGAAAACAACGAACAAACCCTTGACGCTAAAAAAGGATACAACCTTTTTAAACGAGCCAAAAAAAAGCACGTGGTCGAATCTGTTCAACGGTTGAATGAAGCCGCTCGTATTGACCATATTGAAGATTTAATTTTTACTGATGGTGCTCTAGGAGCTGTTCGTGGATTAGAAGCACTTAAAAATTTAGAACAGGGTGGACATAAAGATGTCACTGTTAAATGGGATGGTTCTCCTGCTATTGTATTTGGACGTAACGAAAACGGAGAATTTGTGTTTACAGACAAATCTGGCTTTGTAAAAAGTGGAGGAGTTGAAAGAGCAACCAGCGGTGAAGAAATTGAAAAACATCTACTTGATAGATCAGGCGGCAAGAATAGAAAAGATCCAAAGCGCATAGCATTTGCCGCGAATATGAAAAATGTTTTTGACGACTATGAAAAGGCAGTTCCAAAAGATTATAGAGGATATTTCAAAGGCGACTTACTATATTATACCACACCTCCAGTAGAAGACGGACACTTTGTTTTTACTCCAAACATTGTAGAATACAGAGTAGATGTTAATAGCGATATAGGAAAACAGATTGCCGCATCTAAAACGGGTGTTGTAATACACAGAGAAATAGACGAAGAAGGTAATGAAGGCCCGTTACAAGATACTAGTATTTTTAGAGGCAATGACGTTTTAGTTGTACCTCCGGTTTATGTTTCTGACGCTCCAAAAGTTGATAATGCTAACATACAAAGACTTGCTAAGATTATACAAAAAGATAGTGCTGATATTAATAAACTAATGGATATTAACACACTGACACAGCGTAAAATGAAAGACTTTGGTAAGATCCTTTACGCATATACAAACAGTAAAGTAGATACAGGATTAGATAATTTAGGCAAAGATTTCATTAAATGGGTTGACTCATCAACTCTTAGCCAACGTAAAAAAACTAATGTAATAGAATACGTTAAGGACAATATTAATGCCTTTGCTAGTTTATGGGAAGTAGTAAATGGTATAATGAAAGTAAAAGATCAAGTAATCAGGGACTTAGATACCCAAGGCGGCTCTGTCAAAGCAAAGCTAAAACCAACAGGTGTCGCTGGTGGAGAAGGCTATGTCATAGCACACCCAGAAGGTGATCTAAAACTAGTAAATAGAAGTGAATTCACTGCCGCAAACAGAGCAGTGAAACGATAGGAGAACACAAATGAAGATGAATGATATACACGAAGGTGCAATGGATGATCTAGGTTTAAAACGCCATGGCTCAGAACTAGATAGAGATATTGACCCAAACACAAAACGCTACAACAACGACCTTGTAACAGTCCAAGCAAGTAAACTTGCTGACTATCCTGATGGTGGAGAAATTGAAACTGCCGAAGGAGACATGGTAAAAATATCACAAAACGAAGCAAAATTTATTAGAAACATGCAGATGAAACAGCTTGCGAATCTTTTTAATATTGAATATAAAATGAACAGAGATCCAGACGCTGATGATAAAATACAAACTATGTTACAGACCAATAAAGGTCTAGAACTTTTACTTAGAGCATTAAGAAAAAGTAAAAAGTAATATGGAGTTTATCAAAGAACTACATGAAGCCCGTCTAACTAGACAGCAATCGTCAACTAAAACCTTGACGTATACAGATTGCTGTGAACGAGCTTATCTTACACTGTTGATACTAGAAGTATTGCGTAACTTCCCTGAAACTAGTCCTATCGCTAGTGGTTATGCTAAAAAAACAAGTGGTCATGACAATTATGATTACTTTCGTATGAACAGCACAGACTTGTATAACTTTGTATACTTTATTGTAGGTGATGATGCCGCCCAGGATAAATTAAAAGATCCAGGTGCCGCCAAAAGAATGCGCAAAACAACAACGCTTCCGGTAATGGCACTCAACAGATATGTTAGTAAACTTGCCCAAGGCATTAGACCTAGTATGCAGGATCAAACTGATTTTATTAATATTGAATCAGCGTTGGGTATAAAGAATTCAGATTACAAAACAATACGTAGACAGTTGTTTAGTTTTACATCTATCAGCAGTTTAGATAAGAAAAAACTAGTAACAAGACTAGTACTAGCATCAAGAGCTAAACTTAGATCAAGCGATATTATACAACATCTTGAAGAGCTTAGTGCTAGGAAAGATTTAGAATTATTTAGAGTAAGTGATCCAGAGCCTACTGTGAGTTCACCAGACATTACAGTGACACCAAATGACATGCTTTCTTATAGATATCTAGTAGGCGATAAGAATCTTATGATGGCAAAACGTTTCTTAGAATTAGCAAAATCAGGTAAAGGTATTCCTAGTAATGTTGTACAATCCTACTTACCAGCAATACAATTAGTAGATCAAATCGCCAAAGCAGGCCCGGGTTTTACACAGCAACTACGTGTACTAGCAAATCGAGCCAAAAAAGCGTCTAAAAAGTAGTTTTTCTTCCTATTGACTAAATACATATAACAACTTCGCAGAGTAGCGAATTGTGTCATTAAGAGAACATAGGAGAAAAAAATGGCCGGAGTAACAAAAGTAAATCAAGACGGACGCGATCATGGCGTTCAATATAACCCAGGACAGGTTATCTGCATCGAAATCGACGCAGGTGTATCACTAGCCGCTAAAGACGGTGTCGACGGAGCACTAGCTCAAATCGTACAAGAATTTTCACCATTGCTATACAAATCAACAGGTACAGCAGGTAAGATTTTTGCTATCGTAGACGGACACGCAGTTGATGCAGCTACGCTAACAGCTAGACTACAGAACATGGGTACAGTTGATGGTGTTGATCTATCAAGTGAAGTAGTACTTGTTCGTGACATTGACGCATTTAGCGCATCATAAGATTTAATAATCTTAATACTAAAGGGTGTCGTTTTTACGGCACCCTTTTTTTATGACCGATAAGTAGTTGTATGAAAGTGTTAACTCTTATAGATATTACAGAAACAAAACTTACCAAGAATAGAAGCGATGATAAAGTTGCTTGTGCTCAGCAAGCAAACTGGATGACATTCGTACAAACTATGATGTTAAGAACAAATATATTTTGTGAATCTCCTAGGGTTACACAATATACAGCAAGTGAGTTTAAGAAGTTAGGTTTCGGCACCGACTATACTGGTAAACATACAGTATGGGAAGTTGATTGTACAACTGATGAATACCAATATTTTCCGCCACTAGAAGCTCTTGAAGAAGATTTCAATTTAGTACCTGTTATAGGTGAGCTAAATGAGACAATTAAGCTAAATAATAATGTGTTTAGAACAACACCAAAGGCACGAAATATTATATTCCAAGGCATAACTGATTAGGCTAACTTAGAGTTTACTAATACCCTTTGAGCAAGGGACGAATGGAGAATATGATATGGCAAAAACTAAAGCCACAAGTTTAGAACGTGAAAATCTAGAAGCACATGTTGACATGTGTGAGCAACGCTACCAAAACCTAGAAGCGCGATTAGATAAAATTGAAGCCAAAGTAGAACATATCCACCTTGATATTACAACTGGTCAACAAAGCATGACCAAAGTCATTATTGGCGCCGCTGGCACAATAGTAGCAGGATTGCTTTCAACTATTGTTGTAATCCTTATGAATATTTCCTAAACAACTTATTACATAAATACATTTATGTTAGTAGAAGAAATCACATCATCTGACCTTACGGAAAAACAAATCTGGGGACGAACTGGTAAAAAACTTGTTCGTAAATACCGATGTACTGGTGGTCAACGTAAAGGACGCATTGTATCTAAAATAGCGTCTTGCTTTGCCGCACCTAATATGAAAGCACGTATGACAATGAAACGTACAAGAGCTAGACTTGGTTCTCGTATGATGCGTAAGGCCAAGCGTACAAAACGTACAAACCCAGCAAGTATAGCATTAAAAAGAGTGAATAAGAGAACAAGGTAATGTTGATAGGCGAAATTACAGAAGGAGCTGTTTCAATTTTAAGCAAGCAAGGCAATAAAATGGTGCGCAAGTACCGTTGTACATCTGGACACAAAAAAGGCAGAATTGTAGCAAAGCCGGCAACTTGTACAACAGCAACCAATGTAAAGAAGAGTGTGGGACTTAAAAAAACAAGAGCAAAGAAAGGCAGACTTATAGGGATAAAGTCTAGATTTGCCAAGAGAATGAATCCAACATCACAAAGAATTGGAAGACTAAATAAAAATAGACTCAAACCGACGAAGCGTTCAACAGCAAAACGCAGGAGTATGAAATGAAACTTGATGAAATGAGAACTGATCGCATAGATGAGCTCAAAGCCGCCGCGGCATTGAAGACAGCGAAGGCAGTAGGCGCAAAAAGCGTTGGAGCCGCTGGAAACGTGGCTAGAGCAGTCGGAAAAGCGGCAGTAGCTGGTGCTAAAAAAGCGGCACCTGTAGTGGGTAAAGCGGCAGTGGCAGCGGCACCTGTAGTGGGTAAAGCGGCAGTGGCAGGAGCACAGGCAGCCGGTAAAGTGGCAGGCAAAGCTAAAGACATGGCAATGGCGCAACGAGCGGCACAGAGATCTAGAATGGCAGGCGGTAAAAGTGCAGCTAAATTTGCTAGAGGAACAGCTGACATTAAAGCAGGCAAAGCAGTTACAGGAGCCATTGCTCAAGAGCTTGCTCCTCACATTGCTAATTTGGAATTAATTTTATCTAGCCCACAATTAATGACTAAATGGAAACAATTAGTAAAACAAGCCAAGCAGATGAGTAAAAAATAATGCGGTTCAATGAATTTCAAATTAACGAACAGGCGTATCTAAGAGCTAGACTCAAAGAAACACACCCTCATCTAACTGAAGAACAGTTAGATGAGATTGCTCCACTTGCGGCACTTGGGGCAGGCGCGGCAAAAGCAGGAGCGATGGGTGCTAGAGTAGCAGGTAAAGCGACAGTAGCAGGAGCAAAGGTAGCAGGTAAAGTAGGTGCCAAAGCGGCAAAGATGGGTGCTAAAGCCGCAGGGCAAGCAGGCAAAGCTCTTGCCAAAGGAGCAGGCAACGCTGTTGCTGGAGCAGGTAAGCAGGTTGCGGGAGCAGTAGCAAAAGGACTAGCAAATAAAGTAACAAGCATGGCTGCCAATAAGTTACTTAAACCAGGAAAAAATATTCCAGTAGGTGGTGGTGAGATGAAGGTAGCCGCAGTTAAAGGTAACGAAGTTACCGTAGCAGACCCTAAGGATCCAAAAGCACCGAAGGTAGTCCTACAAAAGAATGATCCAGCAATCAAAGGTGCCCTTAACACAATGATGGGCAACCAATGAAACTAAATGAGCTTTTATCAGAATTTCAAGTACAAACTTCTAACGAAGAAGATAGTGTTTTAGAAAAATGCGGCTCATTACAATCAATAGATAGTTTTTCAGAAAGAGATAGATTCGTAATCGAAGGTCTTATTCGTAAAAGTTTAGTAAGTAAAGTTATACAAAACGGAACTATATTGATTGTAAAAAATGATATACGATGAAACTTTAGCAAAAGAATTAGAATCTATTGTTACTGCCGGGCTTAAGCAGTTGCCCATTCCGTATGAAAAAGGTAACAGTATCCGTTTAAAGTATGTTGCTATACGCAAACACAAAAATGGATATAAATTATTTAATACCAAAACTAATATGCATATTGTGACTGTTTTTTGTAAAACTGCCGCTCTTGCTATAGCAAAGTTAACTATTGAATGTAGGTTCTCTGATATTGATCGTGCTATCAAATTAGATAATACTGTAAACAAATACTACATGGATGCCTTGTTTGCCAAAAGAACCATAGAAATGAGTAAAGATCCGGTAAGACGAGAGAGTTCAGAGATAAAATTTGATATCGCAATGGATGCAGCATGGGACTCATTAGCCCAACTAGAAACATTTATATTTGATAAATAAATATAACAATATATAAAGGAACAGACGATGCTTTTAAAAGAATTTTCAAAACCTATTACGGTAAAAACACTGAACGAAAACCTAGCAAAGAGATTTGGTAAACAGGTTAATGTGTCAGCATTTACTAACGAGCAACTAGAAGATGCTAGAAACAAGTTAAGAACCGAGCTTTCACAAGTAGAAACTAATGAGAGTTTTGAATCAGTAAACAAAAATGATACGTATCAAAAAAATAAAATGTTCCTTGATGTAATTAATGCTGAAATTGCCGTGCGTGAAGCAACACAAGAAAAGATGCCTCTCAAAGCAGAAGTAATGAAATGTGTTAAGAATGGAATGTCAGAAGCAGACATTTGCGAAAAATACAAAGGCTGTGATCAGGGCAAGATCAAATTGATGGCATCATCATGTATGAAAGAATACAAACAAATGGAATCAAAGTACATGAACGAAGGCAAAATGCCATCTAAAGCACACGTAAAGAAAATGTGTAAGGATGGAAAGTCTGAAGCACAGATGTTGAAAATGCACCCAGAAGCAGATAAAGATAAATTAAAAGCAATGATCAAAGATTGCAAAAAAGAACTAAAAGAATCAATCATGCGTGAAGGCGCAGAAGAAGAAGCTACACTTGTAATGGCATCCAAAGATATGGTAGACAGAATCACTGGATGGATGGAAGACACCGCAGAAATGCAGACCGAATCGATGTTAGAACTAGGCGACAAAATTAGAGACGAACTAGGCATTGACAAATCTGAAGAGTTTATTGGAGCAGTTAAACCAGCTCTAGAAGCTCTTTATAGTACATTGGAAGGCACACGAGACTCCTTAACAACCGGCGTAGCTGTACTTACAGGAGAAGGTGCTCCTCAAACAATGGGCGATGAACTCCCAGCTGATGATGCAGAGATGGACATGGAACCAACTGTTGATGCTGAGGACGAAGCAGAAGCCCCAGAAGGTCAAGATGAGTTTGCGGCGGCCGATGCGTCCGCAGGAGGCGAAGAGCCAGAAGGCAGAGAGAAACGCGAAAGCGTAGAACTAAGCAAAAGGTTAGGACTGCTACTTGCAGATTCAAAAAAAAAGGCCTAACAGAAGCTAACGAAACACACGAAAAACTCGCACAAGTATTACATTTAAAGCTAGAACAAGGCGTAGAGCAAATTGGTTGGGAAGAACTTAACCAACTACTAGATAATGTAGGTTCTGAACATTTTGATGAACAGAGTTTTGTAACAGCATATAATCAAGATACTAGAGTCAACAACCTAGTTGATTCTTTTGGTGAAGATGGTATTATCCTACAAGGTGGAACAGATCCAAAATCACCTAAGCCAGAAGATCCAACTGTAGGCGATATGGCAAAACGAGCTACTAAAAAGCGCAGTTAAATAATCACTTGACAAACTAAAGACTTTACTGTATACTATATAAAGTATAGGAGTAAGAATGAGTCTACTTAGAAAAATTAACGACATTGAACTTTATGTAGTTCCCAATCAACATTGGATAGTGTCAGCAGTGTATCCTGATTATCAAGATATGGAAAAGTTGTTTGACTTTACAAATAGTGATATCTCAAATGGAAGTTGTACTGTTGATGGAATTCAAAAACCTTTAGATGATGATGACTGGAAACTAGAACGCAATCGTTATAAAGAATGGTTGCTTGATATTTTTTCACAAATAAATTTACCTATACAATCTATAACAGAACGCAATAGTGATGAACAACAGCATAAAGCCTGGACCATAAATTATTTCCCAGGTGGCTGGCAAGCAGGTCACTTTCATGCTACTGACAAGGTGGCACAACACAACAAAAGATTTGCCTCAAGTGTAATGTTCTTTGATGATATTAGACCTAGTAAAACTAATAAATTTAATGGATGTTTATATACCACACTACAAGATACTAATGGTTATACATATGATCATAAGTTTCATCCTAGCCCAGGACGAGTTGTTGTAATGGACGATAGAGTATGGCACGGTACCTATCCGACACAAGACAACAGACGTAGTTTGGTTTGGGATTTTGATATATCATAAAAAATAACGGAGAACTAATGACTTTGATTTTAAACAAGTATGACTACCAACCCATTTCACGTAAAAACATAGATGGCAAGCGTAAGTATATGACGCCTGATGGCGGTGCTGTGGCAAGTGTAACAACTATTCTTGATGCTACAAGTGATAAGACCGGACTTATTGCTTGGCGAAAACGAGTAGGGGAAACCAAAGCACAAGAGATTGTAACAGAAGCGGCAGGGGTTGGCACAAGGATGCACAAGTATCTTGAAGACTATGTAGAGTTTGGTGAATGGCCGGAACCAGGTAGCAATCCGTTTGCTAAGAAAGCACACGCAATGGCAACACAAATCCGTGACAACGCTATGGTAGATGTTGATGAGATTTGGGGTAGTGAAGTTGCTCTTTATGTTCCGCAGATGTATGCTGGTACTACTGACCTAGTCGGACAGTACAAAGGACAACCCTCTATTATGGATTTTAAACAGACCAACAAGCCCAAAAAGCTAGAGTATGTACAAAACTACTTTTTACAGCTAGTAGCATACGCAGAAGCACACAACGAGATCTACGGCACTGACATTCGCGAAGGACATATTTTTATGTGTAGTCGTGGTGATGATGGAATGTTGCTAGGTGGCGAAACTTATCAACAGTTTGATGTTTGGCCGCACGAATACGAAGAATGGCGTAATGAATGGTACAACAGAGTCTACATGTATTACGAACAACACGGATAAATACTTACACAAATAGGAGTAAATAGATGGCTGTTGTACAGATTTCCAGAATACAAATTAGGCGCGGACAGAAAAATCAAGGGTCTGGCATTCCACAACTTGCTGGAGGCGAGTTTGGATGGGCAGTTGATTCTAGAGAGCTATACATTGGTAATGGATCTGTAGCAGAAGGAGCTCCAGCAGTTGGTAATACAAAAGTTATTACTGAACATGATGACTTGTTTACTCTTGCTAACACTTATTCATATCTAAATGGTGTCACTGTACAGACCGGCGCATCAGCAACATCACCTATCAAAAGAACTTTACAATCTAGACTAGATGAACTTGTTAATATTAGATCATTTGGAGCAATGGGAGACGGAACAGATCAAACTGCTTCAATCCAGCGAGCAATAGATCAACTATTCTTAAACAATGCTACTAAAGGCACTGAACAAAGCCGCGTTACATTACACGTACCTGCTGGTATATATAAAATTAGCAGTACAATTTACATTCCACCTTTTGCTACTATTCAAGGCGACGGACCTGATAAAACTAAATTCAATATGACCGGCAACGCAGTTGCTATGAAAACTGTAAACAGTAGTAGTACTCCTGGAACATACGCAGATGACAGTAGTACAACAGCAGATAATCAAGCCAAAGGCATTAGACTATCCGGATTTACATTACAGACAGCATCTACTACTAACCCTGCGATAGAATTGACGTCAGTAAGAGATAGTATGTTTGAAATGATTAAGATTAAAGGATCCTTTACAACAGGCAATGCTATCACTGCTACTAACGCCGGCATTAAGATGTCTTCACTTAGTTCTCTAGTTGGGACACAAAAGAATAAGTTCGAACATGTCAGAATAGATGGCATGAGTGTAGGTATTGTAAGTGACGATGATGTTTATAATAACCATTTCAATTGTTCCTATTTTGAAAATTTAGGTAAAGGTATTGTATTCGGCGAAAGCACAGTAATTAATTCACCAGGACAGTCAACAGGACCATGTAAAAATAAAATCACCAATAGTGCATTCAGTGATATTGATCGAGAAGGTATCATTGTTAAAATTGGTACAAATAACACAAGTTCTTTAAACATATTTGAAGGTGTAGGAAATGTAGGCGGTAACGAAGGAAATGCTACCTATAGTGTAATTGATTATACAGCAGGTGGAAATAGTTCTATAGAAGATATTTTTAACAGAACAGCAGACCTATCCTACAACCAAACATACATCACAACATCTCCATATGTAAGTGAAATTCAAGGAAGAACATCCGCTGTTTTGGGTGGCGCACACAGCTTAGAAATAAGCGAAGCAAGTTCATATACTTATTTGTTCCGTTTACCAGGCGATTACAGTAGAACATTTGAAGTAGAATATACATATTACAGCACTATTGTAAACGCACAAAGACAGGGCGTTATGAGCTTTCAATTAGATAAAACAAATAACAATGCCATTACGTTTGTTGACGACTATAATTATCAAGGCGATGTTGTTAATGAAGATAATCTACAGTTTCAAGCCGCAATGGTGGACACAAATGGTAATTCTTCGGTTGACACACTCATAGTTTCTATGTTAAACTCTACTACAAATGATCAAGGTACATTCAATTTTAAAATAAAGTATATTAGTTAATGATTCAACTAAAATTTGAAGAACGAGTAAAAGTCTGGAAAGATCTTCGTGACGAACTAGAAAGTCATCCAAGACCTTTTCATAGGATTGTAGAGTTTTGCAACAAGTTACCAGTCAGTAGTAAAAAAGTAAATCCATATGATCCTACGACACAAACTTTACCTTGGCACTTGTTAGAACAAGGATCATTTTGTGAGTATGAAATTGCGCAATTATGTGCCTATACCTTACAGTTAACCGACCGCTTTAGTGAAGCACATGTAGAGATACATATCAGTAAGGACATAGAAAATAACGAAGAAATGTACTTAGTATGTTTAGACAGGAGTATAGTCTTGGGATACAGAAGCGAAGTTCTTACACTAGATGAACTGCCCGAGAATGTGGTGTCACAAAAGATTTACCACATGCCGCCGCTTCAATAAATATAAATTGTAATTGAATAAAGGAAGTAAAAAAATAATGAAATCAGACCTCAATATTGTAAAACGTAATGGAGACAAGGTAGTACTTGACGTTGAAAAAATCCATAAAGTAGTTAACTTTGCATGCGAGGGTCTCGCTGGCGTAAGTAGTAGTTTAATCCAAATGAATGCTGGCATTCAGTTTGCTGAAGGTATGACAACTTCACAAATTCAGGACTTGTTGGTCAGATCAGCAAATGATTTAATTTCACTAGAAAATCCAAACTATCAGTATGCCGCCGCTAGATTATTAGCATATGGCGTGTACAAAGATGTATATGGACAGTTTGAACAAGCCTCGTTGAGAGAAATGATTGATCTTAACATCGAACGTGGTGTTTATGATTCTTCTATTTTAGACAGTTACACTGACGAAGAATTTGCCAAACTAGATTCTTACATTCATCACAAGCGTGATGAGAACTTTACCTACGCAGGTCTGCGTCAGGTAGTAGACAAATATCTTTGTCAAGATAGAAGCTCTGGACAGATATTTGAAACTCCGCAACATATGTATATGATGATTGCGGCAACACTTTTTGCTAACTATCCAAAAGAAGATAGAATGTATTACGTAAGGAGATATTACGATGCGACCTCATTATTTAAAATCAATATCCCAACGCCTGTTATGGCAGGAGTCCGTACTCCGGTCCGTCAGTTTGCCTCTTGTGTTCTCGTTGACAGTGATGACACACTTGATTCGATTTTCGCGTCAGAC
>MDTB01136142.1_pt1 | contig 14608 bp, 14 predicted proteins | sample 811161 | NCBI WGS metagenome assembly MDTB01 (sample SAMN05326650, study PRJNA326480) | marine metagenome | isolation source: seawater | place: Mediterranean Sea | collected 2009
AAAGCTTTCAGAGCACTCTCTTGACCTTATAGATGCGATGGTGATCGCGGCAGACGAGTCTGCCAGCGACGAAACGGTCGCCGAGTATGAGCGCTCCGCTTGCCCTACCTGTGGATCCTGCTCTGGCATGTTCACAGCGAACTCAATGAACTGCCTTACCGAGGCACTCGGCCTCTCTCTTCCGGGAAATGGAACTACGCTGGCAACTCACTCCGATAGGCGACACCTATTCCAAAATGCGGGACGAACTATCGTCTCTATGGCCCGCCAACACTATGAGGAGGATGATTACACCATTCTTCCACGGTCGGTAGCATGTTTCGAGGCATTTGAAAACGCAATGTCTCTCGACATAGCAATGGGTGGTTCCACAAACACAATCCTGCATCTGCTTGCAGCTGCCCAAGAGGCGAAAATTGACTTCAACCTCCATGATATTGATCGACTATCGCGCAAAGTACCACTGTTATGCAAAGTAGCCCCCAGCACTCCAGAGTATCATGTCGAAGACGTCCATCGCGCTGGAGGTGTGATGGCCATACTAGGAGAGCTCGATCGCGCCTCTCTCATTCACAACCAACTTCCAACTGTACACTCTCAGACCCTTGGTGAAGCGCTCGCCAAGTGGGACATAGCGGCAAGTGCAAATGATGACGTCAGAAAATTTTATAAAGCCGGTCCCGGCGGGATTCCTACTCAAACTGCGTTTAGCCAAAGTACACGATGGCCATCGCTTGATCTAAACCGTGCAGAAGGTTGCGTGAGAGATTACGAGCACGCATTCAGCTCAGAGGGCGGATTGGCTATTTTATTTGGTAACATTGCCGAGGATGGGTGTGTGGTAAAAACCTCTGGAGTAGATGAATCAATACTGGTATTTGAGGGACCAGCCTTTGTGACTGAAAGTCAAGATGCCGCGGTAGAGGCAATCTTAGAAGATAAGGTGTCGGCCGGAGACGTTGTAATTGTCCGATATGAGGGACCTCGCGGAGGCCCGGGTATGCAGGAAATGTTGTACCCAACTAGTTACATAAAGGCAAAAGACCTTGGCAAGGCTTGCGCATTAATTACAGATGGAAGATTTTCCGGCGGCACTTCAGGACTCTCTATCGGCCACGTCTCTCCAGAGGCTGGAGCGGGCGGTAATATAGCTCTCATTAGGCATGGTGACACAATTCGTATAGATATCCCTAACCGGAGCATAAACGTTATTTTGAGTGACGCGGAACTCATGAGCCGCAGGAAAGCACAAGAGTCAGCTGGCTGGCATCCATCAGAGCACCGTCCTAGATCAGTTTCTGCTGCGTTAAAAGCTTACGCAAAACTTGCCACAAGCGCCGACAAGGGAGCTGTGAGAGATCTTTCTCAGCTCTGAGGTATTTTTTAACCAATTCTCGTTAAAAAATTCATTGACTTAAACCTTACAAAAGACACAACGAGTTTTGTTTCTAGAGTGGAAGCGCTCTCCGAAGCAAGAGTCTAAGCCTTCCCACATCCTCGAATGGTCAGACCTACATCCCTAAGTTTCTGTAATCTTGAACCCTCACTTTCAGAGAACTGGATCCACTGTCTTGGATATTTCTTGGCCTTCTTATCTTTCGCATTTTTTAACGATTTCTTGAATGCACTAATCGCATCGTTGAAGCAGTTGAGGTTTACTAACGCATTACCCATCACTAAGTAATTAGTATCAGGACGTTTAACCCCGCCCTTCCGTGCGGCACGTGTCGCCGCCCTGTACGCATCTTTATCTCTCCCTAAATCAAGATAAATACCTGCAAGCCTTGCCTGTAAATTACCCGTATCTGCTTTTTTCGAAGCAGCCTCTAGAGCTAACACAGCCGAATCAAGATCCCTGGACTGGTACCAAGCAGTTCCCAAAACTTCGAGATTTTTAGATGAGCGCTCTACAAAGCCATCTCTCATTCCTCTATCAATGATCTTCGCAGCACGATATGGTACCTCGGCTCCAAGATACATGTATGCCATGCTCATCACTTCGCTTTCTTTGCTTAACTGGTCGTTCATATAAATCAGTTCAGTGCTTACAAGCCGATCCATCTCGCGCTCACGCTCACCATACATACCGCCCAGCTGCTTCCAATATGTCCACTCGGGGTAGTGCTTCACCAGCTTTTCCAGAATTTTGATCACAGTCGGATAATCGTTTTTCTCATAATAAAGAACACGTTGCAACCCCCAGTAACGCTCTTTCGGCAAGATGCCCTTAGACTCCTGATCACTAATGGCCATCTCCACTGCAACCAGCGCATCAGCCTTTCGCTCCAGCTGATAATATATTTGCGCCATAAAATATCTCTGATCCGCTCCAATTATTGTCGCCTCATCCAGCCATGCCTCGAGCTGCTGCGCCGCATTCTTGTAGTCTTCCTCGGCAGCATATAACTGAGCAAGGGTATATCGAACATCTAACCGGACTTCGGGCGGAGTGCCTACTCCCTCGACCACCTTACGATATGACTTGATAGCATTTGGAAAATCATCTAGCGAAAAATAAACATATGCCGAGAATTGCCAGATCTGCGTCTGCTCATAATCACTCTTGCACGTCTTGCTACTGGCTTCTACATCCTGTAACGCCTTCAGGGACTCGGCCCATAGCTCTTCCTCAAGAGTTACCTGTATCTTCTCAAGAGCCTTTGAGCATTTAGCCCCTACAGACTCTCGTTTACGTGTTTGGACATCTTTATATTTTTTCTCCTTCTTTTCCTCTTCTGCATGAACCGTGCTTACAAAATAAAACTCGGGGTTTACGACTGAAATGGCACAAGAGAGTGCAAAGAACGAAACCAAAATCAAAATCCTAATTGCAAAAAAATTCATGCACCTTCCCCTATTTCTGCATCTGGAAAGTAAACTTGTACATCACGCCGGAAACCTCTTCTGGTACACCGTCAACAACCCTTGGGTTATACTTAAGCTTGTTTGCAGCCTTCAAGGCTGCCCTTCCAAAACCCCATCCCTCTGGATCTTCCTCAACCATTATCGGATCCCTAACACCGCCGGTCGTGGTAATAATTACTTGTACCACAGCGTATCCCTCCTTGCCTCGAGATTGTGCTCGGCGAGGATACTGAGGTTGAGGGACATAAACGGGTATGAAGTCTGTGTCCCTAGCAAAAGAACCTAACCCGACGCTTAGCTTGCTTAAAACCGGCGCCGCGGCCATACTTACCATGTTCTCTGGAGTCTCGAATTCAATGTTGTCATCCGGCAACTCCGGAGGAGGTTCCGGCTCGTCAGGCTTCTCAATCTCCGCCACCTTTGCGTTTGTAGTCCTCTCTCTTTCTACATGCAAAAAATCAGCAATCTTGATGGATTCTTTTTCATCCATCTCTTTGTTACCGGAATCAATTAGCTTAAACATCAACACGATCAAGAAAAAGGTAACCATGATCCCAAGCAGCGCCGACGTTCCCAACCTTAATATTGCCATAATATAAGCTCAGTCGTTTTCAACAGAAACCGCTATGGGAGAAATGCCAATATCCTTGGCAATATCCGCAACCTTGGCGACCGATTCGATATTAGATTCGTTGTCAGCTTGGATGACCATCCCACCTTTAGGATTATCATTAAAAAGCCGCGTAAGATTGAGTTTCAAGGCGGTAGTCTCAACACGCTTCTTATCAATCCAAAATTCATTATTGCCACTGACCGCTACCAAAATACCTACTTTTTTATACGGATCTGCAGTATTTGCATCAACCTTACTAACCTCAACTCCAGGCAACTTGATGAAAGATGCAGTCACAATAAAGAAAATCAGCATTATAAAAACTACATCCAACATGGGCGTCAGATCTATAGCCTGACCCTGCTGCGCAGAGCTACTTGTTCTAGTCCGCATGTGAGTTCATTTTCCTTAAGATTGTCATGTTAAAGTAATGCCATTAATGATCCATGGTCAAATGGTCTTCAAGTAAGTGCTTCTCTCGTTCCGCATGTCGCTCGACGTAGGTCAAACCAAAGACGCCCGAAAGAGCCGCAACCATGCCGGACATTGTGGGTACCGTTGCCTTCGATACTCCTCCTGCCATGGCTTTCGCATCCCCACCCCCCGTGAACGCCATCACGTCAAACACCACAATCATACCCGTCACCGTGCCCAACAGACCGAATAACGGAGCCAAAGCGACAAGTGTTTTGATCATCATTATATGCTCATCAATCTTGATGCTAACCTCTGATATTAGCTTTTCCCTAACCTGTCGGGCACGCCTTGACTGTCTCTCGGACCTCAACTCCCATTTTTCAAGTGCAATATTTATGTCCCGCCCCACAGCTCCGCGTAGATACCACATACGCTCGAAAATTAGGGTCCACATAACGAAGAGAAGGACAACAATAGCCCAAAGGACACTACCCCCAGAATCCATAAACTTACTCGCCTCAGCAAAAAGATCCTCGAAAAACATGTCATCGCGCCTCGACCGAATCCGCAACAATACCGGCGCTTTGTTCCTCTAAGATGTGCAAAATACGCTGAGCTCTGCCATTAACAAGTGTGTGCATGAGTACCGTGGGAATAGCCACCACCTGACCTAAGACAGTAGTAACAAGGGCCTGAGAGATACCGCCTGCCATCGCCTTAGGATCTCCAGCACCAAACAAAGTTATCATCTGGAACGTAATAATCATCCCGGTCACGGTTCCAAGTAGCCCCAATAAAGGAGCAACCATAGCTATAATTTTCAAAAGATTTAGTCCTGACTCGATAGCCGGGCGCTCCTTCAGAACCGCCTCATGAAGTTTGAGCTCCAACGATTCCGGGTCAAGCCGTGGGTTGTCTGCTGCAACTTGTAAAACTCGTCCAAGTGGGTTTTTAAGGTTAGGAGCAGAGGTCTTAAGCTGTGAGCTAACTCCCGAGGACATCATAAATAAGGCAGTAAATCTCCAGAGCGCCAGTGCGATCGCAAAAGCAAACACTCCGGTAATCACGTAACCTACAATACCGCCAAAATGCCAGCGTTCTTCCAATGTCGGAGTATTGATGAGCGCTCGCAAAAGACCGCCCCCGAGTGGTCCAGTTGGATCGAGCCCAACTTTGGTAAAGCCGCCGCTGGCGGACTGAATTTCGGCCGCACTGTCTTGATATTTTCCAGCGGGCTGTCGGGGAAGCTCTGAGACAATGCCGCTATCAGGATTATATTCAAGATACATTCCATCGGCGAGTAAGTTATAAGTCCCAACCCGCACAACCTGCATCTGCCGCTGGTTTCCGCTGGCCAAGGTGACCTGCCTATCAAACTTCACTATGCGACCGCCCTCCACCATCTCACGCTGCTGCTCAAACCAAAGCTGTTCTATGTCCTCAATCGAAGGGAGTCTGGTGTCGCTACTCATCTTATCAATTAACTCGCCAAGAAAATCAGTGCGACCCGGAATCTGAGAACTCACCACAGACTGTTTCAAGTTTTCACGCACATCACCCGCTGCCCCAGTTAAGTGACCAAAGAGTTCCTTCAAGGAACCTAAACGCTTATCTAGCTGTTGCCTAAGTCCCGCAATCTTACGCTCATTATCCCTTATGTTCTGCTCAAGCTGATCAGACCGACGCTCCTCACTAGCCCTCGTGCCTTGAGCTTTCTTAAGTAATCTTCCCTGCTCATTTTTATTGGAATTAAATTCGGTTTGACGTTCGCTATATTCTGCCGTCTCGGTGCGCTTTGAGGTTTCAATCATTTGTAGTAACTCATCAAGACTCTTTGCATCTTGAGCGTTCAATGAAGTGCTGACAAACCAAAATCCTAAAAACAAGGACGCAACAGATGTTTTCACAAAAATTTTCATTAGAGTATCTCCGGTGCGGTAATAGGCATCTCGATAACATCTTGGGGCGATAACTTCTTAGCTATCCGAATACCCTGGTCAACAGGCCGTCGGTACTCTGACCCAAGTGTCTGCCATGATCCGGACCCCTTATTCCATGCTCCGGTCTGTGACTTATCTTTAGTTTGATAAGCTAAGGCAACGCGTCCTATCCTGAGCACGTCTACTTCGACTTCACTTCCATTAGCATTTATGTCGATCATTGCCCGATAAGTTTCAAGAGATTGACTGTAATCCGACTCGATATCATAGACCTCCAGAATCTGTCGAAATTTTTCAGCAGCGGAAAATCGGGCACTATCTAAATTTACCGACAGTTCTTCAATAGCTGCCAACCGCTGATCTCTCTTAAAAGGCATATCAAGGGCGATAAAATCCTCCAAACTTGCTAGCATGCTTATCATCAAGGGAGTTATCCCTCGCTCGATCACTGTCGCATTTGCAATTGACTCCTCAAGCTCCGACATCATCTTATTTTGACTACTAACTTGGCGCTCGAGTTGAGAATTATAAACCCTAAGTGATTCGATTTGCTTATTGACTTGTTTAAATTCTTGCAAGAGACCGTCAGTCTGATCAGCGATACGGTCGACCCTTACCTGCGCAACTCTTGCTGCCTCTACTTTGTCGGCTCCTGCTTTTAAAATGTCACCTACCTCCGCCGCCATACACCATGGAGACACCAAGGCAGCGACAGAAGCGACAGAAGCGACAGAAGATATGAATAGTTTAATGGATTTCTGTTTCATAGTTCCCTCAATTTTTAGCGCCCGTTCTGTTGGGTTAATCTTTCTTGTTGAGGTTTGTCATGACTATCCATTCGATCCCCATGGAACAAACCTTGGGGTGCATTTTAAGCAGGGTCGTGTCAAAGAATCAATGGAAGCACTAAAAAAACACCATTAAAAAATTTATTACACAACAATAAAAATACTTATCCAGCGTTTTCTGCATCCGTTCGATCCAGCGTAACAAAGTGATACTGTAGATCATCTACGCCTATCCCAGCGCTTCTATCTCTTACTTCCCAATCGTCAGGATCAAAGGTCGGAAAAAAAGCATCCCCCTCTATTTCAGAATCCACCTCCGTAAGGTAGAGCCGAGAGACCCGAGGCAACCATAATTTATATATTTGTTCCCCTCCGATAATAAAAGCCTCCTCACAAGCATCTTGAGAGCACAGGCTGACTGCTAAGTCATGTGACTCCTGTATGCTATGCGCCACACTAGTACCTTGCCGAAAATATTCCGAATCACGCGTGAGGATGATGTTAGACCGACCAGGCAAGGGTTTGCCAATAGAGTCAAAAGTTTTTCGGCCCATTATTATTGGACTTCCCATTGTAATTTTTTTGAATCGTCTCAAGTCCTCAGAAATGTTCCAAAGTAACTGATTTTGAAATCCAATCGCCAAATTTCGGCCTATCGCAGCAATTATTGAAAAGCGAATCATACTGCTACTGGGGCCCTAATCCCGGCATGAGGTATGTAACCTAACAACTCAAAGTCTTCAAAAACAAACTCGGTAATCTCTTTTACCTCTGGATTGAGTCTGAGTTGAGGTTGTGGAAGCGGCTCACGCTTAAGCTGGAGCTCTACTTGGCGACAGTGGTTAAGATAGAGGTGTGCGTCTCCGAAAGTATGAACAAAATCTCCCACTCCAAGCCCACAGATTTGAGCCACCATAAAAGTTAATAGTGCATAAGATGCAATATTGAAAGGAACACCTAGGAAAATATCAGCACTTCTTTGATAGAGCTGGCAGGAGAGTTTGCCCTCACTCACATAAAATTGAAAGAGTGTGTGGCATGGGGGCAGCCCCGACGTCACCATAACCGGAATCTCTCTCGGATTCCAGGCTGAAACCACATGCCTACGAGAGTCAGGATTATTTTTTATATCCTCTATAACAAGCTTCAACTGGTCTACACCCTCAAAATTTCTCCACTGCTTACCGTAAACCGGTCCTAAGTCCCCAAATTTTCGTGCAAAGTCATCATCACCTTTAATTCGCTCAACAAATTCAAGCATTTTCTCTTCTCGGTCCTTGGATTGAATCAAAACATCACCCATGAGCTTTGATTTTTTTAACCAATTTTTAAAAGGCCAGTCGTTCCAGATACTTACTCCATTCTCAACCAAATAGCGTATGTTCGTGTCTCCCTTAACAAACCACAGTAATTCGTGGACTATAGACTTAAAGTGAACCTTTTTAGTGGTAACAAGTGGAAATCCAGCACCTAGGTCAAATCTCATTTGATAACCGAAAATACTTTTGGTACCTACTCCGGTTCGGTCTTTTTTTTCAAGCCCGTGTTTTTGAACATGTCGCACCAGATCAAGATATTGATGCATAAATTAGCCCCCTTTGCCATGGTTACTAAAAATATTAAACGATGTTCGACATAACCATAGCCCGCCTAAAATCATCGGCAAACAGAGGAGTTGGCCTCGCGTCATCCAGTCAATGAAACCAAATGTCGCAGATTCGTCTAAAAATTGTGGATCCGGTTGGCGAACAAATTCAACTAAAAAACGAGACACTCCATAACCTAATAAGAATACTCCTGAGACCGCACCCGCTTGGCGCGGTCTTCGAGCAAACCAGTTAACCAGAATGAAAAGAAGCACTCCTTCCCCAAGAGCCTCATACAACTGCGAGGGGTGCCGATATAGTTGCTCAGAGTCAGCGGGGAATAACATTGCCCAAGGGACCTCGCTCGGTCTTCCCCAGAGTTCTTGCCCAATAAAATTTCCTATTCGGCCGAAAAAAAGGCCCGTAGGTACCAGAGGCGCAATAAAATCAGTAACACTGAAAAAGGAAAGTTTCTGTTTTCGCGCATAAAGCAAGGCAGAGGACATTACACCCAGCAATCCTCCATGGAAAGACATTCCACCTTCCCACAGCCTCAGCACTAGGAGAGGGTCTGCCAACCATTGCTCCATACTGTAGAAGAGCATATATCCCAACCGACCACCCAGAATTACACCCCAAGCGCCGAAAACTATTAAATCCTCAACCTGACTTTTCTGAATAGGGGACCAAGGTGTCCGACAGTTCCTAATTGCCAAAGCCCAAGCCAACGCAAAGGCCAAAAGGTACATGAGCCCATACCAATGGACATTGAAAGGACCGATGTTTAGACTAAAAATCTCAATGGGTCCTAAAGATAGTGCCACTGGATTGATCTCTGGATAATTAAGCATAAAATTTCTTTTACCGATTTGTTGAGTAGCAAAATTCCACACATGTTTTTTTGTAGCGAAGTGCCGAAGCAAACAATCCGTAGGTAAGTATCATAACTATTATATTTTTCGGTAATTAACAAATCGTTTCATCATCATATTGAAGTGTACTGTTATTCAATAGACCGATGATACAGCTTTATTAAGTCAGGATTCTTTAATTCACCAGCTAAGAACTGCATTACCTCATTTGCACCAGTTATCTGTATCGATCTTTCCGCGAGGTCCCGCGCCTTTCTGGCTGGAACTTGTAACAACATTGACTTCACTCGCGAAAGGCAACCAGCGCTCATTGAGAGGTGCCTGTACCCTAATCCGACTAGCAAGACAGCACCCAAAGGATCCCCCGCTAGCTCTCCGCAAATACTCACCTCACACTCGGCATTGCTGGCTTGTTCATGTATGAGATGCAGTGCAGACAGCACACTAGGATGGAATGAGTTATACAAACCTGCGACTCTTGGATTATTTCTATCAACTGCGAGTAAATACTGTGTTAAATCATTGGTTCCCACTGAGAGAAAATCTACTCGCTTGGCAAGTTGATCGACCTGATAAACTGCCGCTGGAACTTCAATCATCGCCCCAATCGGGGGTTTTTCGATACAAAGATGCTCCTCATTGATAAGTTCCTCATAAGCTCTGTTTACAAGTTGCAATGCACCATCCAACTCTCCAATACTACTTATCATGGGCAACATGATTTTCAAATTACTGTTATTTTCAGATGCGCGCAGCATAGCCCTTATTTGAACAAGAAAAATCTCGGGGTGATCCAAAGATATTCTGATGCCTCGCCAACCCAGAAAAGGGTTCTCCTCCTCAATCGGAAAATATGGTAATGCCTTATCTCCCCCAATATCAAGGGTCCTCATGGTAACCTTTCTAGGAGCAAATGCGTGGAGCTGCTCTTTATAAATCAGCACCTGCTCGTCCTCAGTAGGAAATCCTAAATGCGCAAAAAAAGGAACTTCTGTGCGATAAAGGCCGACTGCCTCCGCCCCGCTCTTAAGTGATCGCATCACATCTTGGCGTAATCCCGTGTTGACGAAGAGAGCGATATGCTCCCCGTCGGGAGTTATACAGGGAATGTCTCGCAATCTTTCAAGATCCCGATCAAGCAATTCTTCCTCGCGCCTCAGTGCGAGATAGTGTTTTCTTCGTGCCCTTGAGGGTCTTGTTATGATAGCTCCCTTAAAACCGTCAACTATCACATCTTTCCCTAGTAACTCCGCCATGGGGAAAGTCGTTGCACCCATCACTGTTGGAATTCCTAGAGCCCGAGCGACTATCGCCAAATGCGAATTACTGGAGCCCTTAAGCGAAATAATACCCGCCAAACGATCTACTGGGATATCCGCCAGAATTGTTGCGGAAAGATCTTCACCGACTAACACAGCATGTTTGGGCATTGTTCTGACGGTAACATCATCTTGCTGTAAGTAAGCAAGTACACGTTTTCCTAGATCTAAAACGTCTGCCGCGCGCTCACGTAGATAATTATCTTCCATCTTACGAAACGTTTTTACATGCTTTAGGATCACAGAACTCCAAGCTGAAGACGCTGCCTTCCCTGAGTTAATGGAACCAACGACCTCTCCAATGAGAGTAGGATCATCGAGTAGACGTATGTAAACCTCAAATAACGCAAATTCCTCCGGACTCAACTTATCTTTGAGTCCTTGACCCAACTTCCACATATCATGCTTTGCAGATTCTAAAGCCACATTGAACGACGATACTTCCATATGCACATTTGCGCAATTTCTCTCTGGGACCTGTGATAAATCAGTGTTTACCGACGAAAGTACTGTTTTACCTATCCCAATACCGGGAGAACTGGCAATTCCTTGAAAGATTGCTTCCTGACTTTTACCTTGGCGGGGAGCTGAAAGGCGGCTGAGCACGCCTGTTTCGTCAGCATGAGCGATGGCACCAGACAGCTGAGCTCCTATGGTCACCAAAAATGTTTCCTCCTCCTGAGCGAAGCGTCTTTCGTTAGTCTGTTGCAATACAAGGACACCCAACACCTTTCGATGATGAATAATTGGCACACCCAAAAAAGAGTGGAAAGGCGATTCGTCAGCCTCGGGAAAATATACAAAATTTGGATGTTTATCCGCATTCTGCAAATTTAGCGGTTCCTCTTTTGCCGCAACCAAACCAACTAGTCCTTCTCTCATTCCCAGTCGGATCTTTCCAATAGCTTGTCTTCGAAGACCATCAGTAGCCATTAGCACGTATCGCTGATCTGTTCTATCAAACAGGTAGATCGAGCAAACCCCCGCATGCAAAGCCCCTTTCAGCTCTCGGACAATTATCTCCAACACCTCAGGCAAACTCCGGGCACTGTTAACTTCCTCAATTATGTTTCTCAACGAAGCTAACACGCTTGCATATCCTCATCATGATTTAAAAGCTGTAATGCATAGTTCTTTTCATAAAACTCCATCAAGGCTAACCGATATACCTCTCGCTTAAACGGCACTATAGCACCTAGGGGATGCCAATAACTGACCCATCTCCAATCATCAAATTCTGGGGTGTCAGTACGATCGAAACACACCCTGTCAGGGCTTGTTGTCAGCTGAAGAAGAAACCATTTTTGCTTTTGACCTACACACAAACGTCCTCCACTAATCCTCTGAAAAGCTCTAGGAATTGTGTATTTAAAACAATGCTTGGAAACCTGGATAATAGTAACATCTTGTGGCTTAAGACCAATTTCTTCCTGAAGCTCTCTATAAAGAGCCTGCTCAAATGTTTCGCCCGCATCCAAACCTCCTTGCGGAAATTGCCAAGCGTCCTGGCCTGATCTTTTTGCCCAAAAAACTCGCCCGAAACCGTCATTAAGTATCATGGCTACATTTTCACGTAACCCAGCTTCATCTATCACCACTATATATCCCTCTGTATAAAACAAAATTAAATTCGTAACTTTACAAAATTAATTTCTTTAGCAATAGACTTATCGAATATAATTTTAGAGCGTAGCAAATAACCATGGGGTGTGGAAATGGCACTAGCTTTGTTTGACCTCGATAATACTTTGATTGCGGGCGACAGTGATCATGGCTGGGGACAATTCCTTGTAGATGGTGGTTACGTTTGCAAAGTTTTCTACAAGGAACAAAATGACAAGTTTTTATCAGATTACGTTGCTGGAGAACTAAATATTTATGAATATTTGAAATTTACTCTCGGTTTTTTAGGTAAAACATCCTTCGCACAACTCTCAGAGATGCGTGATGAGTTTATGAAAAATGTAATAAAACCGATGCAACTCCCGAAAGCACGAGCATTACTTGAGAAACATCGCGGCGCAGGAGACGAATTAGTCATCATAACATCCACTAACAGTTTTATTGCCCAACCGATATGCTACATGCTTGGAGTAAAGGACATAATATGTACTGAATTAGTCACCTTGAATGGAGAATTCACTGGTGCAGTGAATGGCGTTGCGCCTTTCCGAGAGGGTAAGGTAACTCGCTTAAAGTTATGGCTGTCGAAAACGGATGCTTGTCTTCACAACAGTTGGTTTTACTCTGACTCCATTAACGACATACCACTGATGCAGATTGTTTCAAATCCTGTGGCTGTAGATCCAGATGATAAACTCCACAATGTCGCGAAAGACCGTGATTGGAAGATAATCTCTCTCAGAAAATGAAATAAAAAGACGAAAACTTTGCACTGTATTCAGTCTTCTTTAAAATGAAGCTCATATTCATGTTCATCCATCAAGTCCCTCAGCGATTCAAGCTCTTTTGGTCGGAGGCGTAAGATCCACCCTAAATCATATGGGGAACTATTAATGAGTGATGGTTCTTCAATTAAACCTTCATTACGTTCCAGTATCACACCGCTGATAGGCGCATAGATGTCGGATGCTGCCTTCACCGATTCGACGATTGCTATCTCAGAACCCGAATCGAGGTGCTTCCCTTTCTCTGGGAGCTCTACGAAAACTATATCTCCTAGTGCTTGTTGCGCATAATCCGTAATACCGATAAGCACTGACCCATCTGCTTCCAACTTGATCCACTCGTGGCTAGAGGAGTATCTTAGCTCGGCCCGAATTTCGCTCATATAAATTTCCATAAACTGGTTCCAGTGACAACAATGTTAACAAAAAAAAAATATCAGTGACAAGGAAATAAGACAGAGAGATCGCGTATCATTTGAGTCGCTAAAAAAGTTACTTAACCAAAAGCAGCAAAAAATTATACTCGGAGTTAATTGAATGCAACGGCTTACTCTAGGCTCTATCTACGCAATGTATTTTCTGATGTTGCCGGAATCAAGCATTTCCGGGCAATTGGAATTAATCAATGGTGATATCATCCATGGTGAGCTTATCTCTAAATCGAACGACAATGTGCTTTGGATGTCAAGTATGTTGGGTCAACTCTCTGTAAGACGCTCGTCGATAAGGAATATTCTCGACGAAGCAAATCTTGATTCACTTACTGAGTTGAATACCGAGCATTATGATTTTAGCGCAAAACCAAAATATGCTGGAGATATGTCGATCGCAGGTTCTTCAGCCAGCGGTAATCAGTCGCGCCGAGATTGGAATATTGACGTTAGACTAGAACGAAGGGCAAAGCAACTGCGACAAATAGGTCTTTTCGAATATGAGAATCATAAAATAGATAGCACCCGCGCGAGTGACGCTCTCGAAGTATCTTACGCCGCTGACTGGTTCTTTCAAGATCGCTGGTTCTTGAGAAATGAATTATCTTTTGCCACTGACGAAGTCAGAGCAGTCGAATTACGGTATGGCCTTGGCTCTGCATTAGGCCTACAAATCATCGATAGCATGAACTCGCAATTATCTATTGAATCGGGATTAATGTGGCTCTCGGAGGAACAAAAGCTTGGAGCTTCAAGTGACAATTTGACATGGAGCTGGTCTCTCTATTACTCCCTCGTATTTTGGGACAACATAACAATTTCTCATCGACAAAATGTCAATGTCGCAATCGCTAATATTAAGGACAGCCAGTCCGACTTTGACGTATCTGTGAGATTACCTCTCATCGAAAATTTATTTGCCGAACTAAAATATGAATGGCTTTATGATAATCAACCGGCTCCTGGGAAGGGGCTTTTAGATACCCAATTCTCTATGGGCATCAACTATTCCTGGTAATGATAAGAAAAATTCCAACAAATTGATAAGTCGCATGGCGTTCGGCAACAGTTTCATAAGAAACTTGATAAATAGTATTTCTGTCATGCATCAACATGTTCCCTGTAACTTCTCTTTTCAACAATTTCTTAAAAAATGTCACATTTTTCAAAAAAAATTCGCATCTGCTTCCAAAACACCCTAAACTATTGCACAATTAGGAGAGAGCATCTCCTAATTGTGTTCGCTTCGATTATTGTTAAGATCAAGCAAGCGAAGTAGGCTAGCCCCGTAATGAGGCTGGATAATTAATCGCCTTAAACGGTATACAAATTTTAAGTGAGGTAGTTATGTCAGGGGAAAGAGTTTCTG
>MDTB01150403.1_pt1 | contig 14607 bp, 13 predicted proteins | sample 811161 | NCBI WGS metagenome assembly MDTB01 (sample SAMN05326650, study PRJNA326480) | marine metagenome | isolation source: seawater | place: Mediterranean Sea | collected 2009
TTATGCTATTATCTTTAAAATTATTATTAAGCTCTCTAAATTTTTTTTTATCAGGTTCAATCAGAATTGCTTTATAATTTTTATTTCTTATTAAATTGCAAGTGTTCGATAAAAATTCCCCATCCCAAGCGCCAAATTCACAACATTGAAAGTTTTTTTTTTTTTCCAATCTATTTATTAACTCTTCAATTATACCATCTTCCCCGAATTGAGAATAAACATCTTTTTTAAATAAATTTAAATTACTTTCAATCATTGAAATTTTTTAACAATGTATAACCTTTTTTAATTTACTATTTCCGTACTTCGTTCTTGTATCAAAAATAATTTTTGAAAATTTTAAAATTTTATTATATTTAAAAACAGAATGATCTGTAGCTAAAACTACACCATCATATTTTGATAAAACTTTATAATTTAATTTATTAGTGCAATGATATTCTTTATTTAAGATTTTTATCTTTTTTATATATGGGTCATAAAATGAAACTTTATATTTTTTTTTTAATTTTTTAAAAATTTTTATAGAAGCTGACTCCCTTATATCGTCTACATCTTTTTTATAGCCGAGACCTAAAACTAAAATTTTTTTATTAGTTTTTAATTTTTTTTTTTATTCGTTTTAAGACCCAATTAGTAACTTCAATATTAATTTTCCTTGCACTGTCTATCAGTGAAGAATTAAGTTTTTTTGTTCTTGCCACAAAAGATATAAATGAGGGATCAATAGGAATACAATGACCTCCAACTCCAGGGCTCGGTAAAAAAGGTATAAAACCAAAAGGTTTTGAACTTGCTGCCTTTATAACTTCATAAATATTAATGCCCAATTTATTACTAATTATTTTCATTTGATTAACAAACCCAATATTTATGGATCTATATGCATTTTCATAAATTTTTGTAAATTCTGCAACTTCAATACTTTTACATGGGTAAACTTTTTCAAAAACCTTTTCATAAAAAAGTTTTGTTAATTTTAAACATTTTAAAGTTTTACCTGACACTAATTTAACTATTTGATTATAATTTAAAGATATTTTCTTTGCAGGGCTCACTCTTTCGGGTGAAAAACCGATAAAAAAGTTCTTTCCGATATTAAATTTTTTTTTAATTTTTTTAATAAAAATATCTTTAGTGCAACCTGGATAAACTGTGCTTTCGATAATTAGTAATTGATTTTTTTTTAAATATTTAAAAATTCCATTTAAGCATTCAGTCAAATAAAAATTATCTGGTGTATTATCTTTCTTTAAAGGTGTAGGTAAACATATAATTATAATATCTACATTTGTGATCAATCTGTAATTTTTAGTATCTTCAAATTGAGCTTTTATATTTTTTATTCTTCTATTACTTACTGTATTTATTGGAGAAATATTTTTTTTTAAAAGCTTTATTTTTGCTTTATTTTTATCAAAACCAATAACATTGAATTTTTTTTGATCAATAGCCAATAATAATTCAAGGCCAACATAACCTAAACCTATAATGCCAACATTAAGTTTTTTATTATTTATCTTTTTTTCTAAATTCGTCATTTTAAATTTTTGAGTTTTTTTATACTTAAAAAAGTTACTAAATTTTGTTGATCTTTTTTTAGATATTTATAGAAAGAGTTTATTTCTTTTTTGCCGTCTATTACTAAACAAACAAAAAATTTATTTTGTTTATTTTTGATTATTGCACATTTGAAACCATTTTTTTTTAATCTTACATTAATAGATGGCGTTAAATAGAATCCCCAATTTTTTGCAGTAATTTCATTTTTTTTATTTTTGATACTTATACTAACCATTTCATTGTTTTTGAACACAATCTTACCATTGTCTTTTATTTTCAAATCCTTATTTACTTTGAATTTACGAACCTTTTGTTTAAAAATCATTTATATATTGTCTCCTAAAAAAAATTTTGTACTTATAAATGAAAATAAATATTTTGAAATATAATTTTGAGTATCATTTAAATTAATTTCTTCTTTCATTTTCTTTATATTAACAAATTCATTTATTGGCGAACTTTTATCAAATAAAAAATCTAATAATCTTTTATTTTTAAAATCTAAACAAGAATGTAGAGAAGCATTAAATCCTTTTTTTTGTCTTGAAAGTCTTATCTTATCGTCAAGTACATTTAAACCTGCATCTCTTAATAATTTTTTTTGGAAACCTTCTTTAATAAGATGCTCTGGTGAAATTTTTAAAGAAAAATTGTATAACTCTTTATTTAAATATGGTGACCTATTTTCGATTGAGTAATACATCGAATTTAAATCATCATGCCTTAACATTACGGGAAGAGTTTCAAAGTTAATTTCATTAAACATTCTGTTCCTTAGAATTTCATCGCAAAATTTAATTTCTTTAAATTCATAGTCAAAATTAATAGTTGAAAACTTTTTGAGATCAAACTTAGTTTCATAAATTCCTTCTCTATTATATGGATTTTCAATATATTTATTTGGATCTTTAAAGCTATCATTTCTCACATATGGTAAAACAAATTTTTCCCAATTTAATAAATTTTCACTATAAGAAGGATGTTGTTTTATTGAAGCCAAATGTGATAAATAATGATCATAATAACCTGTAAAAATTTCATCTGCTCCTAAACCAGATATAGAGACCTTAAATTGTTTGCTTATGTTCTCTGTTAAAAGTGAATGTAAATAATAAGAAATAGTTGCAACAGGTGAGTCATGATTAATAGTCAATTGATTTAATCTCGGTAAAAAATTTGATTTTAACTTTGTGATGTCAATAATTGTTCCATTAGAATTTAAATTTTTATTAATTAATTTGATATACTCAAGTTCATTATATCTTTCATCGTTGTCATAAATTGAAAAGGTATTAATATTTTTATTAAACACTTTCTTTGATATTGAGGCTAAAAGACTTGAGTCTATCCCACCGCTCAAACAAAAAGCAATAGGGACATCTGCTCTCAATCTTAATTTTAAACTGTTGCAAAGCAATCTATAAGTTTCATTTACTGCATCTTCGTAAGAAATCGATTTGTCTATCTCTAGTTTAGGTAGCCAATGAGTTTTTTTTTTAATTTTTAAGTTGAGGTCAATAAAAAAATTTTCTCCATTATTTAATGAATAAATATTTTCAAAAAATGTGTGATTATTTTTATGAATTGATTTGTAACCCAAAAAAAGATTTTTATTTATTAGTTCTTTATTTAAATTAAAGTTTTCTCCTCTCAAATTTTTTATATATTTAATTTCAGATCCGAAAATAAATTTATCTTTTAATAATGTGTAATATAAAGGCTTTTCACCAAATGGATCTCTCGATAGAAATAATCTCTTCTTATTAGGATCCCAAATTGCAAATGACCACATTCCATCGAAACTCTCGACACATTTTTCTCCAAACAAAATATATGATTTTAGTAAAACTTCTGTATCTGACTTTGTAGAAAATTGACATTTTTTTTCTAATTCTTTTTTAATTTCAGGAAAGTTGTAAATTTCACCATTGAATACAACTATATATCCATCAAGTTCGAAAGGCTGGTTAGATCTAGGGTGAAGGTCAATAATATTTAAACGACTATGTAATAAACCTATTTCGCTATCTAAAGTTTTAATTTTTTTTAAACTCTGGTTGTCAGGACCTCTTCTTTTCATTAGATTTAGAGTTAATAAAATTTTTTTTTCAGTAAAAAAATTTTTATCTTTACTTATATAGCCTGCTATCCCACACATTTTTTATTTAAGATCTCTCAATTTTATTTTTCCATTTTTTTTTATAAATTTTCTAGTAATTTTACCGAATAATTTTTTTGGTTCTAAAGAAGAATTAGGATGCCAAGGTCTTTGAAATGCAATTTGATTTTCTAAAATCATAGAATTTTTTTTGATATCTTCTTTTGCATATGCTGCACGTCTAAGAATTTTTAGATAGACTTTTTCAATTTTGTTAATTTTTTTTTCTTTGTCTCCTAATTGTTTCTCAACTTTTCTAATTGAATTGACTAAATTTTTCATATCCTTAAAGTCGGCTGAGAGCTTATGATCTCTGAAATTTGAAAAGTTTTTATCTAATGTAAAATGTTTTTCAATAATTGATGCGCCTAAAGATACGGCAGCTATGCAAGCTTCATTTCCAAGGGAATGATCTGAGTAACCGACTCTAAATGGTTTCAGAATACTTTTTAAATTTTTAATTACGTTTAAATTTACATACTCATCTTTTACTGGGTAATTAGTTACACAATGTAGAAAAGAAATTTTTCCAGCATTGCCTTTATATTTTTTTAAAATTAAGATGATTTTTTTTTTTAATATTAAAAGATCGCTATTATTTGTAAGCCCTAAAGAAATTATTACCTTTTTTTTTGTTTTGATCGCTAATTCAATCAAATGATAAAAATTATTGTCTGATGATGCTATCTTTATAATATCCAAAAAATATGAGATACTTTTTAGGCTTTTTATATCAAGGGGGGTTGATAAAAATTTAATTTTTAATTTTTTTGTAATAACTTTTAGATTTTTAAATTCTTTTACACTTAATTGAAATTTCTTAAGTCTTTTTAAAGATTTTTTTAACGATGGATTTATGAAATCTTTTGCTGAAAATGTTTGAAATTTTACTGCATCAACTCCAGCTTTTTTTGCTAAGATTATCATTTTTTTTGCATTTAAATAACTGCCCTCATGGTTATTTCCTATTTCGGCAATTATAAATGTTTTATTAAAATTCATTTTTTAGAAAGTGAGAGTTCATAAAAATTTTTGTACCAATTTATGTATTTTTTATAACCAATGTTAATTGGATAAGATGGTTTATACCCTAACAATCTTTTTGCTTTAGCAATGCTTAATGTGCCTCTTTTAGGTGTAAATTTATCCCAATTTTTATATTTTACTTTTACACCCGGGAAATATTTTTTGAGAATTTCTAATAATGAATTTATTTTTTTTGCATTTCCAAAAGTAATGTTAAATGTCTGATTTATGGATTGTTTTTTTTTGATACATAAAATTATTCCTTTAACTAAATCATCAATATAAGTAAAATCAAGTTTTTCATTTCCAGTTCCGTTGATTGAAATAATTTTATTACTTAAAGCATTTTCAATAAATATTTGCCCTACACGTCTACTCACACACCTTTCCCCATAAAGTGCTGAAGGTCTAATAATAGTATATTTAAGATCAAAGATTTGATTATATGATTTGATCATGAGCTCACCAGCGAATTTTAGGTTAGCATAAATTCCAATTGGCTTTAAATTTGTATCCTCTTGAACTTTTTTTCCATCAAAATTTCCATAAACCATGCTTGAGGATAGAAAGATTAAGTGAGTATCTTTTTTTTCTTTACAATAATCTAGTGTATTTTGTAGAGAAATAATGCTGTTATCAAATGTATTTTTGGGATTTTTATTTGATTTGTTTGCATGTGATACAGCGGCTAAGTGAATTACTACAGACGGGTTAATTTTTTTATAAATTTTAATTGCATTATTCAATTTTGCATCTTTTATAAAAAATTTTACATTATTTCTTTTTAAAAGTTTTATTCTTTCGTGCAAGATACTTTTATAGAGCTTTTTATTAGTAATTTCACTTTCATTAATAGTTTTTAAATTATTTACTCCCAAACTATCTAATACTATCACATCATATTTTTGTTTTTTTAGTTTAATTGCCAGATTATGACCTATAAAACCGCTTCCACCTATTATTAAAATTTTTTTTCTCATGACTTATTTAAAAATTTATTTATTAATTTACATATTCTCAAAATTTCATTTTTTTTAAGCTTTGGATATATAGGTAAGGAAATATTTTTTTGAGAATAAGAATAAGCGTTTGGGTAACTATTTTTACTTAATTTATACTTTTTCTTATAATATTTCATTAAGGGTAATATTTTATTATAATGTACACTTACTCCAATTTTTTTTTTTTTCAAAAATTTTAAAAGTTTATCTCTATTAGCAACTAATATTGGAAAAATAAAAAATGAATTATCAAATTTAAAATTAGGGAACACAATTTTTTTACACTTTGAAAAACAGCCTATATATATCTTTGACAATTTTTTTCTAATTTTTAAATTTTTATTATATTTTTTAATTTGTCTAAATCCTAGTAAGGCTTGAAAATCTGTTAATCTATAATTAAAACCAAGATCTTTAACATCGTATTCACCTTGTTTTTTTCGTTCAGATATGTCTTTATCAATTCCAAATGCTTTTAACATTTTGATTTTTTTATAAAAAGATTTGTCATTGGTTACTACGGCCCCTCCTTCACCGGTAGTAATTTGTTTTGTAGGATAAAATGAAAAACAACCACTCACTCCAAAGTTACCGACGTGTTTTTTTTGATATTTCGTGCCTAATGAGTGAGCGCAATCCTCAATAAGGGTTAATTTTTTTTTGTTCACAATTTTTTTTATCTCTTTAAGATTGCATGGATACCCTGTTAAATGAACTACAATTACACCTCTTGTTTTTCTAGTTAATTTTTTTTTTAAGTCTATAGGGTCAATATTTCCAGTGACTTTATCTACATCACAAAAAACTGCTCTTGCGCCAGTGTACTCTACTGCATGCGCTGTAGCAGTATGTGTCATTGCAGGAACAATTACTTCGTCTCCCTTTTTAAAACCAGCCGCTATACAAGAAATATGTATCCCTGCAGTACAACTTGAAACTAAGACTGCATATTTTGCTTTAGTAAACTTACATAATTCGTTCTCAAATTCATGAGCATATTTTCCGTGTGTTAACCATCCACTTTTTATTGACTTGTTTAAAAGTGAAATGTCTGTTGAGCTTATATTATGTTTTGAAAATTTAATTTCTGTCATAAATATCTTATTTTTATTTCTTTACCTCTTTTTATTGACTCATCAATTGCAAAACATATTGTCATAAGATCGATTTGTTCTTTTATCTTTATCGATGGTTTTTTATTTTTTAAAATCTCATTTAAAAAATTTTGTATTATTTTTTTTCTATTCTGTTTATCAGGATATAAGTGTTTTTCAAACTTCTGTATTTTATTTTTTTTTCTAGATTTATAACAAAATGCTCCCAAACGAGAATTAACTAAAGTAATATCTTTTTGAAATATTTTAATCTCATGGAAATGTTCAAAAACTCCAGCAGCGTTCGCTGTTATTTTTACAGTAATATCTTTAGGAAATTTTAAAATAGACACTATTAAGTTATTTTTTTTGAATTTTGTTTTGTTTGTAGCTTTAGAGTTTCCAAATGATATTACGCTAATAGGTTTTAACTTAATTAACCATAATATCAGGTCGATCATATGAATCGCGGCACCTTTTGTTACAGAATATTCATTAATAGCTGATCTCCAGTCAAATAATTTTTCTTTACGCCCCCAAATATAATCTGCTTCGATATAGAATAATTTATTCACATTTATCTCATTTTTAAATTTACTAAATAATCTATTACTTCTTAAAACTAAATTAGTTGTCATTCTAATATTCGTATTTTTTAATTTAATAAATATTGTTTTAAGTTGATTGGAGTTTAAGCATATTGGTTTTTCTACAATAAAATTTTTTTTTGTTTTAATGCATTCTAAAACTTGTTTATAGTGAAAATTATCATAACTTGCTATAGAGACTAAATTAATTTCAGAGTCATTAAAGATACTTTGAACATCTTTTATTATTTTTATATAAGGATATTTTTTTTTTAAAATTTTTCTTTTTGAAGAATTAATTTCACAAATATATTTTATTTTAGATCCTTTAAAGCCATCTATAGCCTTAAAATGATGCATTCCAACTCCAAATCCTATTATTCCAGCTACTATTTTCATTTTTTAAATATTGTGAATTTTTTTAGATCTCTATTTTTTGAAAACCTTATTAATTTATTCAGATCTTGTTTCGTATCTACAGCAAATTTTATTTTATATATTTTATTTTTATTTTTAATGTTCTTTATCTTAAATCTTTTTTGGTTTTTGTAAAAAAAACTAGTCACATGCTCCTTATCAAAGGAACTCATAAAAGGATGATTGTCTTTTAATATTTTTCTTCTTACAATTTCAATAGATTGACCTTTGGGAAATGTTCTTGGGTTTGTATTAGTTAAAATATCGACTAAAAACTTCTCCTTTTTAAATATATCAATCATTTTATCAACCAGTTTTGGATCTATAAGTGGACTATCCCCATTAATACGTATGAAATATTTTTTACCTCGTGAAGCTTTATAAAGCCTGTCTACAACATCATCTAATTTACCTCTAAAAATATTTATTTTTTTTTTTAAAAGATATTTAGTAAGTTTATCGTCTGTGGAATTGTTTGAAGTTGCTACAATAATTTTTTTTATTTTTTTAGAAATACTTAATCTTTTCAAAATTAACTCAATAATACTTATATTATTAATTTTTTTAAATATTTTTTCTGGAAATCTATTAGAGTCTGATCTTGCTTGCACCACTACTAACATTACAATTTTTCCTTTAATTGGCCGTCATCTAAAAAATATCTTTTATTACAGTTTTGTAAAACACTCTCTCTATGTGCAATTATAATAAAAGTTTTATTGCCATAAAATTCAAAAATTTTTTTAAAAATTTCTTTCTCTGTCTCAGAGTCCAAGGCGCTTGTGAATTCATCAAGAAAAAAGACTTCTGGATCTCTGTAAATCGCTCTAGCTAATGCAAGCCGTTGTCTCTCACCACCAGAGAGTTTTAACCCATTGGTTCCAACTGTTGTTTCAAGTCCCTTTGTGGAGTTTTTAACTAATTTAATCAAACCTGATATTTCTATTGCTTGATCGATTTTTTTATCATCTATTTTCTTATTATCATTACTGAATGCAATATTTTCTCTGAAAGTTGAGTCTTGAATAAATAAATTTTGAGATACGTAACCTATTTTGCTTCTCCAAAAGTTTAAATTTTTTGATAAATCATAATTATTAATTAATACGTGACCTTTTATCGGTTTAATTAAACCTAATAAAATATCAAACAATGTACTTTTACCACAACCTGAAGGTCCAGAAATCCCAATCTTATCTTTATAATTTATTTTAAAGTTTAATTTTTTAAAAAGATAATGATTTTCCTCTGGATACTTAAAATCAATATCTTTAAGTTCTACGCTTAACTGATCTTTAAAATTAATATTACTGTTTTTATCACTGATACTATCATTTATAGTGTTAAAATTTTTGACAATATCTAGCTCATTTTTCAAAACACTTAAGCTTGGATTAAAAAGCTTTAAATAATATCTACTTAAAGTGATTCCACTAAAGGCTGGTAAAAATCTTATTGCTCCAATAATGAATAATGAAAGAGATGGTATATTTGAAATATTTTCATCAGAATTTCCTAGATAAAAAATACTTAATATTGATATTACAAAGACTGCCAATATCTCAAGGATAAACCTAGGTAGTTTTTCAAGAAAAAAAAATGAAAATAAATTATCCTCATAAATATTTAATTTTTTTTGAAAATGATTGCTTATTTCAGTTTCTCTTTTTGTTACTTTAATATCTTTAATACCTCCAAAAGTTTCATAAACAATATTAATAAAATCATTTCTTAAACTTTGATTCTGAATTGATTTTTTATTTACAATAGGTTTTAAAAAATAAATATAAAGCACACTAATTGTGAAAAATAAGAAAGAAATAATCAATGTCGAGTATGGTTCAAAATAAATTAGCAATAAAAAAATTACAATTACAGCAGATATTTCTTTTATTAAGTTAAACAAATGCGTTAGGTAAGGAAGCAGGTTTTGAATTTCATTTGTAATATTTCTAACTATTATCGAAGGGTTTTTTTTATATAAAATTAGATAATTAGATTTTGAATAAAAATTAAAAACCTTATGTGAAAGTTCTTGTTTTATCTTTTTAAAAAACTTACCTTGAATATAAATTAAGAGCATGAATACACAATTTTTAAGAATAAAAATTGCAACAACAAAAATCCCTAGAAATAACGATAAATTCTGTATATTAAAAAGTGTGACGAAGTTTGAACCAAGCACACCCTCTAATTTGCTATAAGTTTCCTCTTTATTAATTAGAGAAGCAATAAAAACTGGTAAACTTCCTAAGCTTATTAATTCAATTATAAAAGTAGAAAAATTTAGAAATGCTATAAGTTTGAGTTTCTTTATATTCTCTTTTCCTATTATTGAAATTTTATTAATCAAATTTTTCATTTTTTAATTCTTTTTTAAGCTCATCATACTCTTTTATTTTTCTTTTCATAAAATTAATTGTTAATTTAGTTTTTTGCGCTAGTCCTCTCGGTGTAAGAATATATATATAATTTATTTTTTTTTTGTTTTTTTTAAAGTTTTGTATTTTAACAAGCCCTTTTAATTTTAATTCATTCAAACAATAATTGAGTTTACCTAAACTAAATCCAAGATCTTTTGCTAGTTGTCTTTGATTTGTATTTGGTTTTTTTTTTACCTTCCTTAAAATTTCAAAATAATCTTGGTCAAATTTCATAATTTAATTAATTTGTTTGAATAATATCAGTAATTTTTTTTGTCAAAAATTGTTCAGGGTTAAATGAATTTTGATAATTAACTATATAATTTTTTTTTTTATTTAAATTTTTTTCATAATAACTATACGAACATTGAAGAATTTTTTTTACTCTTATTTCAAAAAGTTCATAAGATTTTTTTTTAAGAAAACAAATACCGTTCACAGGAAAATCATAAAAATTTAAATTTGTATAGTTGCACGATAATACTTTTTTTTTTAATGCTAAGCTTTCTCCTAATAATGTGGAGGTTAAACCAATAATAATATTACTTTTTAAAATATAGCTATAAGACGAGTATTGGCTAATCAATTTATACGTACAGTTTTTCTTAAAAAAAATAAATTCACTTTTAGTTAATTTAGTTTTTACGAAATTAAGCTCCTCATTTTGACGCTTAATGGTTTTTTGTTTAAGGCAAAAAATTATTTTTATATTATTCTCTTTAGAAATCTTAATTGCGTACCTCAACAAAGATAAATATCCAATTTCAAAGCTTTTAATTTTGCCAATTTGTTCCCTTCCCCAAGTTGTGTTACATATAAAACAAATATCAAAATTTTGTTTTATTATAATCTCTTGCTTTTTTTTTAACGCATTAATTAACCTTAGGGATCCTAATTTGTAAAAATTCTTAATTTTTACCCTATATTTTTTATAATTACTGATATCGTTTTGCCCTAAACAAAAAAAATCAGGGAGATAAAATTCTTTATTTTTATCTTTTTTTAAAAATCCATTTTTAAAGAGAAAATTATTTTCACAAATATCGCCTCTCCATCCATTTTGAATAGCAAAAAATTTCACGTCACTATTTTTGAATTTTTTTGCGATTTTTGAAAAAATTAAAGAATTGTCAATAAAAGTAAGCACTAATTTTGGTTTAATTTCTTCTATCAGGGCAATTAGGTAAGATGTTTTTAAACCGAAATGCCATTTTAAGAGAGTTTTTAATAAAATTTTAGGTGTGATATATATTTCTTTTATTAATTCATTTCTTGTTTCTAATATGCAGCTTTGATTTTTAAAATTATCTAATATATTTTTTAAATTATCGATAGAAGTACTATCAATCACTACAAGTGATTTATTTTTAGGTTTTTTTAATAGAATATTAGACTTGTAAAATAGATATAATAAAATTCTAAATTTAGTTATCATTTTTTTTTATTTATAGTATATTGTTCATTAATTGAACATAATATAGGCAGAAATATGAATAAAGTACTTATTTTCGGGGCAGGGTCTTTGGGTAATCACATGGCTTATGCCTCAAGAAGACTAAATTTTGATGTATATATGACCGATATAAATCCTTTAGCACTTAAAAGGATGAAAACCCAAATATTTCCGAAAAGATATAAGATTTGGGACAGTAAAATTAAACTTGTTAATTATAAAAATGTATTCTCTAAGAAAAGTGAGTTTGATTTAATCGTCATAGGAACTCCACCCAAAACTCACATTAATATTTTAAAGAACTGTAATAACTATCTTAAATTTAAAAAAATTTTAATAGAGAAGCCTTTATGCGTTTATAATGAAAAAAACTTAAATTTTGTTCGCAAACTTGCAAAAAAAAAGATGTTGTTCTGTGGATACAATCATTCAATTAGTAATGCTTACAATTATTTTTCAAAAATAGTTTTAAAAAAATTTAAAAAAGTTGAATTTATTGAAGTTAAGTGGAACGAAGGATGGCAAGGTATTTTGAAAGCTCATTTCTGGATGAAAGACGAGTTTCAAACTTATTTAGGAAATATTCATGAAGGCGGGGGAGCCTTACATGAACATTCACATGGTTTAAACTTATTTCAGTTAGTTATGGAAAGATTTAGATTGCAAATAGAATCATTTAATAGAAAAAAAATTATTAATTTTAAAGAAAAGGGAAAGAAAAAATATGACAATTATTTTCAATTATTGTTATCTAAAAAAGATCAAATATTACAGTATACTACAAATTTATTAACTTTCCCCGCAGAAAAAAAAATCTTGATAAGAAATCGTAATTTTAGAGCTGAGCTAGTGTTTAATTATAAAAATAATATTGATAATGTATCTTTTTTTAAAAATGAAAAATTAAAGTTAATTAAAAACTTTAAAAAGACTAGATCATCTGAATTTAAAAATGAGCTAAAACACGTAATAAATATTAAAAATGCTGAAAATTATAAAAAATCTAATATTAATGTTTTAAATGGTATAAAAACAATTATGATTATAAAAAAATTGCTAAAAAATGACTAAAAAGATTTTTGATAATTTGCTTGTTCTAGATCTTGCTAACAATCATTTTGGAGATGTATCACATGCAAAAAATATAATTAAAAAATTTGGAATTATAAGAAAAAAGTATAATTTAAATTCAACTATAAAATTTCAATTTAGACAACTGCCAGAATTTGTTCACGAAGATTATAGGAATAGTGATATAAAATATGTTAGAAGATTTCTAGATACAAGGCTGTCAGACAAAAAATTTTTTGAAATATTTAAATTTATAAAAAAGAATAAATTTAAGACTTCTTGTACTCCATTTGATGAAGGTTCAATTTCAAAAATTGAAGAGTTTGGGTTTGATATTTTAAAAATTGCAAGCGTATCAGCCTTGGATTTTAACTTACATGAAAGAGCATGTAAAAATAAAATACCGAAAATAATATCTACAGGAGGAATAAAACTAGAAGATATTGATAAGATAGTGAGTTTTTACAGTAAAAAATCTCAGAAGTTTGCTCTTATGCATTGTGTCTCGATTTACCCGTCAGACAACAATTGCTTGAATATAAATTTTATTTCTAATCTTAAAAAAAGATATGATGATGTGCCTATAGGATGGTCAACTCATGAAAGACCTGATGAAATATTACCAGCCGTTCTGGCAATGTCAAAGGGTGCATCTATATTTGAAAAACATATTGGAATAAAAACCAAAAGGTATAAGTTAAATGATTATTCTATAACCCCGGAAACTTTTGACAATTGGTGTAAAAATTTCTTAGAGGCTGAAAAAATCTTGGGAAATTATAATAAAAAAATTTTTTCACAAGAATTAGAAACCATAAAAAGCTTATCTAGGGGAGTCTATGCAAAAAAGAATATAAAAGTGGGTGATGTTTTAAATAATGCAAATACATTTTTTGCAATACCTTTAAACAAAGGCCAGCTACCCTCCCAAGATCTTAAAAAAGGTACAATTAGTAAAACTAATATTAAAAAAAATAAATCAATAAATACAAATAATATAAAATATAATAAAGATCTACTTTTAGAATATCAAATTAAAGCTTATTTACACAAAGCAAAAGCCATGCTTAATTATAATAATATCAAGGTTGGCAAAAGTTTCGACTTGGAAATTTCTCACCACAAAGGAATAAAGAATTTTGAAAAAGTTGGCTGTTTTCTGTTTAACATAGTTAATAGAGAATACGCTAAGAAGTTGCTTGTGATGTTACCAAACCAAAAACATCCTTCTCATTTTCATCAAAAAAAAACTGAAACCTTTATAATGGTTGCTGGAAAACTTAAACTAAAAGATGGAAATAAGATATTCAACCTAACTCCAGGAGACATTGTGCATTTAGATAAGAGCTCTTGGCATAGTTTTGAGGCGGGAAATCAAGGTTGCATTTTCGAGGAAATTTCTACAACTAGTTATAAAAATGACTCTTTCTATGAGAATAAAAATATAAAAAAACTAGATAGAGACATGAGAAAAACTTATGTAAAGAACTGGTTTAGTGTGACTGGTAAAATAAAGTATTAAATTGAAAAAAAAACTTAGAATAATAGCTTTAGTGCCAGCTAGAGGAGGCAGTAAAGGAATTAAAAATAAAAATTTAAAAAAAATAAAAAAAAAATCCCTTATTGAAATCACTTCAAACTTTATAGATAAGTGTGGAGTATTTGAATTGAAATTAATTAGCTCCGATAGTGCCAAAATATTAAAACATGGTAAAAAATTAAAATTTATGACAATCAAACGGCCAAAAAGGATATCAAAAGATCACGCTACTGATTATCAAGTCATAAATCACGCGATTAAAGAACTTCATAAA
>MDTB01153002.1_pt1 | contig 14607 bp, 22 predicted proteins | sample 811161 | NCBI WGS metagenome assembly MDTB01 (sample SAMN05326650, study PRJNA326480) | marine metagenome | isolation source: seawater | place: Mediterranean Sea | collected 2009
AAAATTAAGATTAAATTAAGGTAACACAATGATTTTAAAATTTACAAATTCTGACAAAGAACAAATGGTCATAAAAATCAAAAAGCCCGACTACGATCAAAGCTGGTCTAGCTTAATGTCGTGTCGTGATAGACAATTTGATTATGAGTTTACACATGGCGATGATACACATCATGGCCACGGCGTACGTGGTGATGACGCACTATGGATTCCATACGGAGCACAAGCGGGATTAAAAATTATTTCAAATAATCCAAGATATCAAAGCCTACAAGATTCACTGGAAACGGTGGAACTAATAAAACAAAAAAACAGCCTTGTTTTTCCAGCAATTTATGACACAAAAATTTTACTAGATAGCGAATCGAATCAAGAATATTTGCTGATTGTAATGGAAAACATGGGAAACCCTACCAGAAACGTCAGTGTTCCTCGCTTCATACCCGAAAGAGATAAAGTATATATTCAACAGGCGCTGCAAACAGATCCAAAAGTTGCCGAGATGGCAGTTAGAGACATGACAAGCATGAGACTGTGCCCAGAAGATGAATGGTATAAATCTATCAATCTAATAAATGGCAAAATCGTAGATTTTCACAGATTTAGAATTATGCATAGAAGATATTTTATGCCCGCACATGACAAAACACCACAAGACCTAGCAAACACTTACAGAGGTATGGTAGAGAGATATAAATCTGTTTTAGATGAACATGGTATTCCAAAGTGGAAAGGCCGTATTTATCAAGGTTTCGGTTTTGATAACGGGTATCTGATGGAAGGATATTTATCAGGCAACGATATGTATGATTCATACAGAAAGTTACCTTTTATACCACTAAATAAGGCCCGCGGCCGCCAAGTATTAGATATTGGCTCTAATCAAGGATTTTTCTCGTTTCAGGCTGCTCTTCATGGGGCCTCAGAGGTTACCGGAATTGAATATACTGAACAAGATGTTTTGGCTGCTAGGGACATCAAAGAAATTACCAAACTTAATAATGTTAATTTTATTAACGGTGACGCAGTAAAGCACGTTATGGAGACCGACCAGAGTTATGGACTAGTGGTTTTTAATTCAGTACTACATCAAATATATCCTAATTTTGAAAATTCTCATGAATTTATGTCGAAGTTGAGTGAAATCTCTGATTATGTTGCGTTTGAAACTCCCTTAAATCATCCGCTTATGAATATTCCAGCATCGGAAGTCGAGGCAATATTGAAAAAATATTTTAAGGTAGTCAGATTACTGAATGTATACGACGCTTATTCGAGTGGATATAGAGCTAACTTTGTTTGTTATTCAGGATCCCCATTTGTGTGAGAAATGAATGAACTACGATGAATACTATGACATATGTAAGAGATCTTACACCGGAGAAATTAACCACGATTCTGTGGAAGAATTTTACTCAAAGCCTGTTAAGATATATCAGTCCGATTTTTTTGGTTCTGAATATAATGACTTAGTTGGTGTGTTGTCGACAAAAATTAAAGACGATTTTGACAATAAAAGAGATTGCGAAGATGACAAAATAATGGTAAAACATACAAATATATGGAAGTTTCACAAAGAGATCTCCGGACTCTCGAAAATTTTGGTACCCTTTTTAGAAGAAAACAGGTATGGTTGCCACTTATATGTTGATAAAATTTACATATATCGTACACTTAAATTAGAAAACAGGACCTCTTCTTATGAATGGCATTATGACAACAATCCAAATGAAATTGTTAAAACTTTAATATATCTAAACGACGTTGATGGTGACAATTTACCATACGAATTTTTAAAAAGTCCGAAAAACGAAGGCATACTTGGACAATGTACTAGAAAAGGTACTGAATGTTGGTATCCAGCGCCCAATAATTCTCGTGTTGGTCACCTAATAGAGGGGTTAAAGAAACAAGGCTGTACTGCGCAGAAGGTAACTGGAAACAAAGGTACCGCAGTATCTTTTGTAAATAATTCTATTCACCGTGCAAACCCAATTTTGAAGGGATATCGAGATGTCATAAACATTAGAGTAAAGCCGACTCTCCAAAGAGCCCCGGAATATGCGAACCCTTTGTTTACAACTAGTTATGAACATTCCGGAGTTGTAAACCAAAACCCAGCACACGCTTGGAAATCACTAATATAGAGGAAAAATGAATTATAAAGAAGAACGCCCGTGGGGAACATTTGAAAATCTTTTGGATGAAGAATATTGCAAGGTTAAACGTCTTATCATAAAGCCGGGACATCGACCGAGCTACCAATATCATCACAAGCGAAGCGAACATTGGGTCGTGGTAAAGGGCTTCGCAAAGGTGACGCTCGATGATGAAGAAATACAGCTGACCGCCGGCGAAAACATTTTTGTACCAATTGGCAGCAGCCATCGAATTGAAAATGTTGGAGATCAGGAATTAATATTTATTGAAGTCCAGTGTGGTACTTATTTCGGCGAAGATGATATTGTGAGACTAGAGGATGATTATAAAAGATAAATGGCCTACAAAGTTCTAATACCATCTGCAGGCTTAGGTACGCGTCTAGGTGATTTTAGTAAAAATCTAAACAAGGCGCTTGTTGCATTGGACAATAAGCCAGTTATCTCTCATGTGATAGAAAAATTTCCTAAGCACATTGAGATTGTTGTTGCGGTGGGTCACAAAGGACATTTGGTAAGAGATTATCTACAAATGGCACATTCAGATCGTCAGATTACTTGCGTAGATATTGAAAATTACTGTGGAAACGGATCAGGCTTAGGTTTAACGATTTTAGAATGCAGGGAATATTTGCAATGTCCATTTGTATTTTGCCCAAACGACACAGTTATTTTGGAAGAGGTACCGGAACCGTCTACAAACTGGGTTGGATTCGCAGAAGTTGAAAACAATCATCATTATCGTTCATTTAAGTTGTCCGATGCCGGCCTAATTGAAAGAGTGTGTGAGAAAGAAGAGATCTTGTCGTACGATACAAAACCATATATTGGTTTGGCCGGCATAAAAGATTACGAAGCTTTTTGGGCTGCTATGGAAGATGGTAAAAAATATGGCTCCATCAAGATCGGAGAGTCGTATGCTCTCCGAGAAATGGTAAAACAAAAAATCAACATTCAAGCAAAAAAGTTTACTTGGTATGACACAGGAAATCTTGAAAGTCTAACCGCGGCTAGAGAACTTGTTAAATCAAAAGATGCCCCAGAGATACTTGAGAAAGCCAACGAAGCAATATGGTTTGTCAATGATAGGGTGATCAAATACAACAGCGATCCTCATTTTATTTCTAATAGAGCATATCGCGCCGAACTTTTAAAAGGTTATGTTCCTGAGATTACTAGCGTAAAAGACAACATGTATTCGTACAGAATGTTGACAGGTAAAACAATGTCGAAAGCAACCAATCAAACGACATTTAAAAAACTCTTAGATTATTTAATGTTTTTTTGGGAACCGGTAAACCTCAGCAAACAAGAGGCCAGTGATTTTAGCGAGATATGTAAAATATTTTATAAAGAAAAAACCGAAAAAAGAATAGAACTTTATTTCAATAGGTTTTCAGAAAAAGACTGCGCTGAAACAATAAACGGCTCAAATATCCCCACAATACGTGAACTATTAGACAAGATAGAGTGGTCAAAACTCTATAATGGCAGAGCTTCAAGAATGCATGGAGATTTACATTTTGAAAATATACTTGTTGCTGAGACTGGTGATTTTTACTTGCTGGATTGGCGTCAAGATTTTGGAGGTATAACTGAATATGGTGATGTGTATTACGATCTGGCCAAATTGTTGCATGGTATGATTGTTTCTCATGAACTTATAAATAAGGATCACTATGAAATAAACCAAATGGACAATGTTGTAACATATGATTTGTACCGGAAGCACTGTTTAGTAGAAAATGAAAAGCAGTTTTATGATTTTTTATACGAGAACAAGTTTGATATATACAAAGTTAGGCTGTTAACTTCATTAATCTTTTTAAACATAGCACCACTTCATCACTACCCGTATTCAAAAATGTTATTTTACTTAGGGAAAGAAAGCTTGTATAATATAGTAGGACGTGAAAATGACTAAATTATTTATAGGACCAATGAGCAAAAACATTGTTGATACCGTAATTGAATATGCGACCGATAACAAAGTTAGACTTGGATTATTGCCATCTAGACGACAGATTGAGTTTGATGGCGGTTATGTTAACAACTGGAGAACGCATGAGTTTTTAGAATATGCTAAAAATAAGAATGTGGTTCTACAGAGAGATCATGCTGGCCCATTACAGGGTAAAACAATGGATGATGGGACGGAATCGCTGATATTGGATGCCACCCTTGGTTTTGATTATTTACATATTGATCCTTGGAAACAATATCACGATATCGAGACGGGAATTGAAGAAACTATTAAACTTATAAAGCTCTGTAATAGTATCAACCCAGAATGTTTTTATGAAATCGGCACGGAACAAGCTATCAGGCCATACACCCCGAAAGAACTTGAGAGGATTATTGAATCTGTAAAAGAGGGCCTTGGAGAAAATCTTTTCAACAAAGTTGTATATGCTGTAATCCAAGGTGGTACCGGTATTGAAGGAACTAGAAACATCGGCAAATTCGATGCTCATAGGTGCAAACAAATGATCGATATTTGCTCTGTATATGGCCTCAAATCAAAAGAACATAACGGCGACTATCTTACCCCTGCGGGCATCAACAAACGGTTTAAGATGGGTTTATCGGCCCTAAATATAGCTCCTGAATTTGGCGTTATTGAAACTCAATGTATATTAGAAGAAATATTGAATCACTTTGATGAAGAGTCATTGAATAAGTTTTATAATTTATGTTTTAAATCTAATAAGTGGATTAAATGGCTACCTTCAAATATAAATTGCTATACAAACGAGCTTAAGAAACATGTTATAATAAGGACTAGTGGTCACTATGTGTTTGCAAGTGACGAATTCAAACAAATAAAGAGTAAATTTCCAGACGTAGACGATAAGATCAAACGAAGGATACGTCAAAGAATTCAGGAGATTTTGTGCGCGATAAAATAATTGCATTTGACTTAGATGATGTTTTGTGTTATAGAACAAATGAGGAAGGAAAAATTGATAAATACCACTCCTGTAAGCCGATAGAGTCTATGATTAAAATTGCAAATGAATGCTATGATGACGGAAACACAGTTATAATATACACTGCTCGTGGAATGTCTGGCTTTAAAGGTAATGTGAATGATATTTATTCAAACTTATATCAACTTACACTAGACCAACTAAATAACTGGGGTGTTAAATTCCACCAACTAGTCATGGGGAAAATACACTACGATTTGTTGATTGACGATAAGGCAGTCAATTCACTAAAGATTGTAAAATATGATAGCCTTAAAAGAGAATTGGGTTTCCATGAGTAAAGTTGCACTGTGTCTTAGTGGTAAAATAGGAAACATCCAAGGTAAATCTGGATTTTTTGATTCAGATCCTAGAGTTTTAATTAAAGGTCATGAACATTATAAACGTCACATCATCGACAAGAACGATGTAGATGTTTTTATACACTGTTGGGATGGCGAATTAGAAAAAGAAACCCTTGAGTTATACAATCCAGTAAAAAGTGTATTCGAGGAACAAATATATTTTAACATCCCAGATTATGTAAAGGGAGAATCAGCGAGAAAAAACAATCACTATAGCCGCTGGTATTCAAACAAGATGGTTAACGAATACAGAAAACAACACGAAGACGAAAACAATTTTAAGTATGATTATGTGATGACAACTCGGTTTGATCTAGCATTTGAAACAGACATTGTATTTGACAACTTTGACAATCAATACTTTTATTCAGGAAAATGGTCAACTGTACTAGACCAGAATGGCAATGACTTATTCAAAGGCGGCCGCGGCCCTCTGTATGATTTATTAGCAACAAATCACCCAATATTGCCTCATCTTACGCGCAAAACTAAAGGTTATCCTGTAAATGATGAGGGATTTTTAGACTTGTGGTTTTTTACAAATTCTGAAAATTCTTCAAACTTTTTCTCACTTTATGATTATTTAGATGAATACAACAAACCCGGTAACTGTGATACAGACTCAAGTGGCAGAATTTCAAATCACAGGCTTGTGAAATATCATCTTGAAAAACTTGACCTGTTAGATAAATTAAAATTTGAGTTTCACATGTTTGATGATTTTCCAGAAGTAAGAAGAAAATATTTTGGATGTAGAAAATGATTAAAATAAAGATAAATCCTGCTTGCGCATGGGGCAGGGACGAAGAAATTAAAAAGTATATTGAATCAATATACATCAGACAAGACAGATATGCGACCGATATTGACAGTCAGTATGCTAGTATAGCTGAGGATGTGAACACTAATGGCTTTACAAAAGTTGAAAACTTTATAGAGCCGGCTCGACTGCAACTCATCAAAGATGAGTTTGAATCTATTAAAGAAAGAGGAGAGCTGCAATATGATGATTTTTATACAGAACAAGTTGCACACCCTTTGCTGACTTGCGACTCGGTGTTTGATGTTGCTTTTGATGATAAGGTGGTCGAAATTGCTAAAAACTATTTTAATTGTATGCCGGCAATAACAAATGTTCAACTTAGAAAAAGCAAAGCAACTGATATTATAGAGCACAATATACCCGGTAACGGCCAGACCACTCTGTTTCATTGTGATAAAGATAGTCCACGATTTATTAAGTTCTTTTTTTATCTTAACGATGTTGATGAAAATAATGGACCTTTCACATATACTCAAGGTAGCCAAATTCAAAAATTTGAAGGATGGGATTCCAAGTATAGATGGAAACATAGAGAAATAAGTTCAATTTATGGAGAAGATAGGATCATTAAATGCACTGGCAACATGGGTGATTTAATAATTGGCAACACCAATGGCTTTCACAAGGGCACAAAAGTAGTAAAAGGTGAACGTACCATACTATCAGTATATTACAGCGTACACCCAACTGAATGGCGCCCAAATTTTGGAGGAAAAATGAGAAAAGAACACTACGAAAGGTTACCGGCTCACAAGAAGCCATTGGCTGACTTTCTAGTTAGGAGTGAAGTATGAAAAAATATGCGATTTGTATCCCAGCATCAGATGATTTTGCGCTAGCAACAGCAGTGCTTATTCATTCTATTAAGAAAAATATAAGAGTTGCCGAGGATTGTGATTTTATTGTTCCATACAATAATTTAAATGAAGATAGTAAAAATCTAATTAGAAAAGCACACGCTGATACCATGTTCAAGCCACCGAGAAATTCAGATTTTTATAAACACATACCAAGAACAATTTACGGCGTCGGAAATTACGATGTATATTTGTCTTTTGAGACATTCTCTCAAATAGGTTATCAGAAAAGTGTTTATTTGGATGCTGATATGTTATGTACAGGTGACTTCTCTGATATAATTGAGGATGATAAACAAATCATTTGGAAATATCCAAACTTAGGGATCTTGGTTGCTGGTAGTAAATACTTAACTGGTCAAGCTTATGATGAAATGGTACAAGCGGTAGTAACAACAGGAATTAAAAATAGACCGGATGGTGATCAGGTGACTTGTCAGCATTTTTTCAGTCCTAATAATCCTGATGTAAAGGTGATATCTAATCATTATAATTTTCAAGAATTCGGTGGCGGCGGCAAAGGCACGCCAGAACATTATGATGAAGAAGCAGACAAAGTAAAAGTTATACACTACAGCGGCCGCCGTAAACCATGGGGTCCGATATGGGATGGCGATGACGACAATAAAAATTGTATTAGATACGCCACTTTGATGAATCAGAACAATGCAGTAAAAATTTGGTATAAATATTACGATGATTTTAGGGAAAAATGCCTGTGAGTTATAAAAAGAAAAATATCTTAATTGCTGGTGGTGCAGGATATATCGGCACCGAGCTTTCGAACGACTTAAACATGAGAGGTCATGACGTTACGGTCGTTGATCTTTTTTGGTTTGGAAATTATTTGAACGAAGGTATCAATGTTCTCAACAAAAACTTGATGGAATTAAAAGAAGAAGATCTTCTCGACTATGATGCGGTAGTATTTTTGGCTGGATTATCAAATGATCCTATGGCCAATTTTAGTCCTACAAAAAACTTTATAGAGAATTCCGCGGCTCCTACATATCTTGCGTTCATATCCAAGGAAGCTGGTGTTTCTCGCTTTGTATATGCAAGCTCATGTAGTGTGTATGGGTTTACTGACAACGAGGTTATGGACGAAGATAGTCCCGTAAATCCGCTGTATCCCTACGGAATTTCAAAGTTACAGGGAGAGTACGCAATTATGAAGATGGCCAACGAATCTTTTCGGCCTATTTCTATGAGAAAGGGCACTGTTGGTGGATGGTCTCCAAGAATGAGGTTTGATCTTGTTGTCAACACTATGACTAAATATGCATTATCAGATGGTAAGATCACAGTTCATAATCCAAATTTGTGGCGCCCATTAATTGACATTCGTGATGTAGTAACAGCATATAGAAAAGCAATTATGTGTAATCTGAACATTTCGGAAGTGTTCAACATATGTGGTGAAAATTATACGATTGGTCAATTAGCTAATGATGTTGTTAACGAGTTTGCTGAAATAGGTATGTTGATTGATGTAGACACACAACACCGCCCAGACGTAAGAAACTATTTAGCCTCTAATCGAAAAGCAAAAAGAATGTTGGACTTTGTGCCGGAATATGGACCTGCAGCATCGATTCAAGAAATTCTAAAACACGTTAAAAAACAAAATATCGACCTATCCGAAAAAAGATTTTATAACATACAGACATTCAAGGAACTAGAAAATGAATCTTGAAGAATATTACAAGCATTACCTAACTTTACATCAAAACAAGTGGAATCGAAGATTGCATTTTTTTGGACAATTAGCAACAATATTTTATCTATGTGTTATAATAGGGTTCAATCTTAATTTAGGTGCGCTTTTGTTATTGCCTTTTGTGATATATCCATTTGCGTGGACTGGCCACCTCTTATTTGAAAAAAATAAGCCAGCAGCCTTCTCAGACCCTGTCAAGGCAAAGCTATGTGATTGGATAATGTTTAAAGATATGTTGACCGGGAAATTAAAGTAACATGAATGACGACGATGAATTAAAATCCATTTACGTAAATAGCTATACGTCAAAGTCAGGTGAAAAATTAAAATTACCAAATGGGGCCAAAGCCCCTATCGGACTAGTGAGAAACTACGGTAGTGTTTTTTATGATTTGTTTAGAAAGTCTATACATGATAAAAAAATTAACCAGAGATTCAATTTAAAGGATAAAGTTATTTTAGACATCGGATGCGGATCTGGACAGTTTTGTTATGACGCGGTTAGTTTGTTTGGCGCAAAAAAATCTTATGGAATTGATATAGCAAGTGTGAATTTGGGTATAACAGACTCATTTGTTACCGACCAAATTAGCTTTTTCGAAGGAGACTCGACAAAAATACCATTAGAAGATGATTCGGTAGACATAACGACCTCGTTTTTAGTCTTAGAGCATATCCCAACAGATAACTTATTTAAGGTTTTATCAGAAATGAATAGAGTTACAAAAGAAGGGTGGATATTATCAATACGTCACGCCAAATCTAGTCAACCGCCACATAGATTAACCGTTCAAAACCTTACTTGGTGGAAAAAACAAATAAGCAAATATGTGTCTGAAATTGAAATGATTGACATTCCTTCTGATAATTTTAAATGGGGTCGCGGAGAGAACCCCTTGTACTCTAGAACGGTATCTGTTTCAAAAAAATTTAGGAGAAAAAATGATTAAATTAATGCATGTTAATGATTATGTGATAGATACATCACAATTTAGACCGCTCTTGAACGATAAAGTTGTTGAAGAATTTGAGAACGAGATTGCCTCTTATGTAGGGGCCAAATATGCGTGTGCTCTACATAGCGCAACAATGGGTATTTTTATGACACTATTGGAGCAAGAAAGAACAATTGTCGAGATCCCCTCAATTATACCTCCAGTTGTACCAAATGCCGTTATAACGTCTGGACACCAAATAAGATATAGAGATGATGTTGACTGGGTTGGTAGTTCCTACATATTGCATCAATTTGATGATTATAAAATTATCGACTCTGCGCAGCAGTTAGACGAAAATCAGTTTACAAATCAGGCTAATGACGAAGATCTAATGATATTTAGTTTTTACCCTACAAAGCCTGTGGGTAGTGTTGATGGTGGAATGATCGTATCAAATGATGAAGAGAAGATTAGACGATTTAAAATTCTTACTCGCTATGGAACTAATTTTGAAGACAACAGTTGGGAAAGAAAGTTTGTGTTACCGGGCTGGAAGATGTATATGAATTCTATACAAGCTTGGATGGCCCTTGAAAACTTTAAAAAGCTTGAATTAAAACAAAAAAGATTTGATGAGATAAGAGAACAATACAATTCAGCGTTTGGATTAAGTAATACCAGCAGACACCTTTATAGGATGCGTGTTGCTAATCGTGACGTGTTTATGAAGCAGTTAAACAATAAAGGTATTCAATGTGGCATACACTATCGTTCTGTGCACGATGTAGGTTGCTATGCCCCAGTGGAACATACAGAACTACCAAATTCTATTGTAGAGTCAACCAGCACCGTTAGTATCCCCTTTCATGAAATGATGACTGACGAAGAAGTAGAAACTGTAATTAAGGAGGTTAAAAATGCTATCTAAAAATGGGACAGAAGAAACCGGAATATTACGGTATATGGAGTTAACAGATTTAAAATTTATTCCAAGAAGGATGTATTATATTACCGACACGCCAAAGGGCGAAATTCGAGGTAAACATGGGCACTATGAAGACCAGCAATATATATTTTGTGTACAAGGTCAGGTAAAAGTGGAGCTTCACTCAGCAGATGGCGTCGAGACTGTTATGCTTACGCCGGGAGAAGTTGTGTTTCTTGATAGAATGGTCTGGGCACAACAAGAATATATGACAGGTAACGACATACTCTTAGTTCTTTGCTCAACAGCTTTTAATAAAGAAGACTATTTTTATGACAAGGAAGAGGTTTACAAATGATAATATACGTTGACATTGACGAAACAATCGCAAACACACCAGAAGACAGAAACTACAGTCTGTCAACCCCAATTGTAGAAAATATAAAAAAAGTCAATAAATATTATGATGATGGGCACACTATCGTTTATTGGACTGCCCGCGGCTCTGGTACTGGGCTTGACTGGACTAAAACCACAGAAGATCAGTTAAATCTATGGGGCGCTAAATATCATGAATTAAAACTAGGAAAACCTGTGTACGACTTATTTATAGACGACAAAGCTATTAATAGTTTTACATGGGAAAAGACCATTTAAACACAAAGGAGAAAAAAATGGCTACAACAAAAGAACTCAACGACAAAGTTGCAAATTTGAATAGGAGAATCGTTACCCTTAAAGATGAGCTACATTCTTTAAGAGAAGAGCTTTCAAGATTTAAGTCAGACGTAGCATCTGACGTCAAATACCTAACAGAGGTAACGCAAACACGCGGAGGCTCAGGTGGCAGATAACACTGATTTTGATCCGCGCGATTCGATGAAGCTCTCTAATCAAGCGCTTGGTTCTGTGATGATGGCACTACAAGAATCACTTTTAAATGAAATGGATATTGTGCCAATTTTAAAAGGTTTCGAACTTGTTCAAACAGGCGATGGTCTTGTTGTAACAAACCCCCCGACAGTACGTGTTTCAAACCAAAACCCCATTACTGAACAAGATTTACTTAATATGGTAAAATAACTTGTGCCAAAATATTATTATCATTGCAATAATTGTGATGGAAATTTCTATATTCATCATCTAATGTCAGAAACACAAGACATATGTACCTTGTGCGGTTTAGACGATATTGAGAAACTGTTAACAAAACCACTTTATTTAAAAAATAAAAATTTAAAACAAAAAACTGGCACGTTAACAAAAAAATATATTGATGATAATAAAAAAGTCTTAGAAGATATGAAAAAAGAAGCAACGAGCGAAGTACATGAGTAGATTAGAAACTGTTCTTTTATGTGTATCGGCAATTTCAATATTATTAAATATTGGAGTTTTCGCATACGCCAGAATGTGTGTGTCTGAATTATTATCTGTTTCAGAAGAACTGGGAGATCTAAAAATGCTAATAGGTGCATTTTCCGATCATATTTCGGAAATCTATCAGCTTGAGATGTTCTATGGAGACCAAACGCTGCAAAATCTCGTTAACCACGCTAGATCTTTAGACGAACAATTGGAGACGTTTGAGTACATATACAACCTAACTGAAGAAGAAATAGAGAATGCCGAACCCACCGAAGAAAACTAAAAGAAGAAAAAATCATTATTTTACAAAAGTGCATGAAGACGCAATCATCAGATATGCGCAGACTTCATGTATCAAAGAGAGAACTGAGTTATATGTTAATTACATTGAGCCGGCTTTTAATGAAATGGTCGACAAAATTGTATTCACATACAAATTTACTAATCTGCCAAATATTGAATATTTAAGAGATGAGTGTAAAATTTGGCTAATGACCATACTTGATAAATATGATTCTACAAAAGGCTCCAAAGCTTTTTCGTATTTTAGTGTTATTACAAAAAATTGGTTTATTCACAAAGTCAAAAGACAGCAAAAGAGAAATAAACGAGAAGTTGATTTTGATAACATTGCTAAACATTACGAAGAAGAATTTTTATCCACTGATGATTCATATCTAAAAGACAGAGAAAATGCAGAATTTTGGACGTTATTTTACAATGAGCTTAAATCGTGGGACGTAACCAACATGAAAGAAAACGATTTAAAAGTATACAAAGCTATTAATATTTTGTTTGAGTCAAAAGATGATATTGAAATTTTTAATAAAAAAGCTATTTACTTATACCTGAGAGAAATCACAGGCCTCAACACTAAGCAAATTGTAAATTCGCTCAAAAAATTTAGAAAAAAATATTCTAATTTTAAGTATGACTGGGAGAACGGTGAGTTGTGAGCAACAAAAATCTAGATATTTTAATCACAGAAGCGCTTGATAATATCAGAAATGATAGAAAAGTTGCCAGAGAATTTCTTAATGAAATAGCTAACCAAATTGCAAACGACTCAGAACAAAATAAGTATCTTAGCCCTGTAGCCGCTAAACATATTGAAACAATGCAGCGCTCTAACGAACAATTGGTTAAAATAATCGGAATCAAACAGAAGGGCCAAGTTCAAGGCTTTGAATTATCCGAAGATGATAAGTCAAGTCTATATGACATCATCCAAGGAAACACGGTTAATGAGTAAAACAGAATACTTAGACTGGACACAATTTTCAGATCCAGAATCTGCTATCGAATTGTTGAGAAATTCTGTTAGAAAATCTATAGATTACGATGCTTTTGGTGATCAAAAAATATGGCAAGCCATGGCCCTCACGCCGGCCAAACGCATTAATAATTTTGAGGCCGCCGGCTTGAATATCCCTTTTAGCAAGGCGACTCAGTCGCCTATGCAATCTCCCGTTTATGTTTTTAAAGCTAGGATTCTTGGCGAAAAATCCCCCCACTTATGTATTCCGGATCCTTGTAATCTTGCTTATAACTCAGATCGCAGGTTTGTGGAAGCGTTAATCGAATTACACATAACGGTTGTTTTTATTAAGACTGGCACGGCAGACCCACCCGGAGAAGGTGATATTGTTTTGATTGAATTAAAAAATAACGAATTGTCGTACGATCTTCAAAGTGCTACTTTTGTTAGCAGTATAGCTAGAAATACAAGTGAAGAGTCTTTTATCGGTAACAAAGGATGCTCGATGACCTACGATGTTTTTGATAATATGGATTTATATGTCGATGCTCCAATTCCCACCGGCGGACCTATGGTTGATATTGTACCAGTCGGTCCAGAAGTTATTGTTTCTCAAGACATGGTACACTTCATAGGAAATTTAAGAAAATTAATATCTAAAGATCAGATCAACCTTATTCAAATAACATCGGGAGTCAGAACACCCGAAAAACAAGCTGGCGCAATTTCTGCCAAAAGAGCAATACATAAATGTGAGAGCGGTATCTCTTCTGCTCCTTCTAGTGGTGATCCTTGTTACCCAATTTATAGATTATATGCTCAAAAAGAACTAATAATGGAAGCTTTGCGTGTGCCGAATAGCGTCACAGAAATGACGAAAGTGTTCAATCGACAAATATCAAACAAGAAGTATCTGTCAAGACATATGCGTGGAAAAGGCATGGACCTTCGTGTGCATAACTTAAACAGTGAACAAGTAGCAATTGTAAAAGCAGCAGTACAATCACTTGGAGGAAATTATAAATATGAGCCTGATCCTCCACACATTCATGTCGGCCTACCCAGAGGCTCTGGTGTTACTGCGACAGCGCCGGCAGACCCACAGCCTACCACAGCTGAAGAAGAATCAGCATAAAATATACACAAAAATTTGATATTTTGATATTTATATAATGAAAAAGCGGAGTTTTTATGTCATTAACTGGTCGTCCTAAAAAAGCCTTTA
>MDTB01205015.1_pt1 | contig 14607 bp, 14 predicted proteins | sample 811161 | NCBI WGS metagenome assembly MDTB01 (sample SAMN05326650, study PRJNA326480) | marine metagenome | isolation source: seawater | place: Mediterranean Sea | collected 2009
GTTTTTAACAATTAAAACAATAATAGATAAATGTGGAGGTAGTTTTAATATTTGTCTTATAGATGATGATAGTTTTAAAAATATTATACCTGGCTGGGATATTGATATGAGCAAAATACCAGAACCAATACATGATAAGGTAAAAGATTTAGCTATGGCAAGATTGTTAAAACATTATGGTGGCCTTATTGTACCACCATCATTTATCTGTGAATCAAATTTAGCAAAAGACTTTTACGATGCAACATTAACATATAAAAAACCAATTATAGGCGAATTAATCAATAGAAATATTACATCTCAAAATATTCAATTTATGGCATCTAGAAATATTCTAGGTGCACAAAAAGAATCTCCTGTAATTGACCAATATATAAATTATCTTGAAAAACTAATTTCATCAGATTATACTGCTGAAAGTGATTTTTTAGGTGGTCAAGACCGATGGCTTCAAAATGAAGTAAACAAGGGAAATATAATTCAAATTGATGGAAGTAAATTAGGACAAAAAGATACTGATGGTCGCAGAGTAGATCTAGACAGATTAATAGGATCTACTTATGTAGATTTACCCGAACAAAGATTAGGTTTATATATTCCAAGTGCTTCAGTATTAAAAAGAACAAATTATCAATGGTTTGCATACTTATCAGCACAAGAAGCAATGGCTAGTGACACATACATAGGTAAATTATTACTATGTAAATGCAGTATTTAATCTACTGGCTTCATAATGTAATATTTAATTTCATAGTTAGAACGCTCATAATGTATTTTTGATGTATATGCAATACAATTTGATTTACATATTTGTCGTAAAATAGTGAGAAAGGAAGTATATTTTTTAGGTCTTTCTACATAAAATTGCTTAGATACATGATAATAATCTTTTATTGTATCTAAGAATGGTTGTAGCTTTTCTAGTAAAATAGACCTTTTAAAAGTTGCATTATCAATTATAAAGTAATCATTATCATTGATATTACAAATGTCTTTGAGGAAGCTATATAACAAAGAATTATCAACATTATTCTTAAATAATTGTGACATGTTTAGGGTATGTATATATATTATATATTTTTGTGAATATAATATTTATTTTGCTAATAACTTAACTATATTATTAGTGAAAAATGATAGTTCTATTTCATCTTCATGAATATTGTGAGAAACAGTTATGTATTTACAAACGTACGGGATAATTTTATACTTTTGTTGTTCACTAAGTGTATCAGTATGTTTGATAAATGTAAAGTAATTATCTAATACATCAGTAACAGAATAACCTTTTTTAACTAAACTAGCAATAATAATTAATGCATCATTTAATTTATTTTCTATACATGCATTTGTATAGTTATTTAATTCACTAAACGATATGTTTGTGCAGAGTCTACTAGCTAAATCATTATCTATCAAACAATCCATTAGTTTAAACTTTTCAAGATAATTAACAAGTATTCTTACTGAGCCATTACATACTTTTGTTATAAACTGTAAAACATTCTTGTTATAGATAATATTTTCTTTTAATGCAATATTTTCTGCTATAGCAGTTAATTCTTGAGACGTGTGTGGTTTTATTTTAATAATATCCATTCTAGACTGTAAACTATCAATTACTTTTTGCGTATTACAGCAAGAAGCAATAAAACAAACATTATTAGAATATTTATCAATACAATTTCTAAAGACTTGTTGACTTTGTTCGTTTATGATGTCAATATCATCTAATATCAATATTTTTCTTTTCCCTTCGATGCAAGATGATGTTTGACAAAATACTCTTACTTCATTTCTATAATAAGAAATACCTTGTTCTTTCAATGTATTAATGCTCATAATATTATCATGATCTAAAGGTATATTTTTACCATAATATTCTCGTATTATGGCATGAATTAATGATGTTTTTCCTGAACCGGAGTTTCCTGCTAAAAGAAGATTTAGTTTTTCAATAGCTATAAGTGTATTAAGAATACTACGAAGCTGAGGATTCATTTGAAAATCTTTTAACAACTTAGGCCGATATTTATATGTAAATGGATCTTTTGGCATTACAGCTATGTTCGTAATTATTCTATTAAGTTTATGTGTTTTTAACTTAGTATACTTATGTCTGAAAAGGATCCTTATAAGATTTTAGGTGTAAATAAAGGTGTTAGTAGTGAAGAAATTAAGAAAGCTTATCGTAGATTATCACTACAACATCATCCTGATAGAAATGGAGGGAGTGATGAATCAAAGCAACGTTTTCAAGAAATAACTGGTGCATATAATAATATTAATAATAATCAAACAAATGATAACACTACGGATTTTATGGGTAATAATGCATTTGATTTAAATGAAATGTTCAAGTTTTTTCAACATGGTGATTTTCAGGAGCATTTTTCAAGCCAAATGAATAAACCAATTCCAATCATAAAAACTATAGTAATAACATTAGAGCAGTCATATGATGGCTGTAGTATACCTTTAGAGATTGAAAGATGGATTATTGAAAATGGTGTTAAAAAACAAGAAACAGAAACACTTTATGTTCAAATACCAAAAGGTAGTGATAGCAATGAGATAATGATTTATAGAAATAAAGGTAATGTCATATCACCCGGCAATATGGGAGATATAAAGGTAATTATAAAAATACAAAGCCATACTATTTATCAGCGTCATGGTCTTAATTTAATTTATAATAAAAATATCACACTAAAAGAAGCATTGTGTGGTTTATCATTTGATATAAAACATTTATCAGGTAAAATATTTAAAATTAATAATGCGCGAGGAACAAGTATTATTTCACCAGGTTATCAAAAAATTATTCAAGGGCTAGGCCTATCGCGAGGTGAACACATAGGTTGTCTTGTTATTAGATTTAATATCATATTTCCAGAAAAATTATCACATGAGAATATTGCACTAATTGAAAAAGCACTTTATTAGCCGCGAACAGTATTTACATATAAAAAGAGGTCATTTGCGAATAAAACGAGAGAACGAAAAAAGAAGGGCACTCGTCGTAGGAAGTCATAAATAAACGATATAAAAGATTAAGATTAAAAATAGTATATATAAAATGACAACAAAGAGAATACAGTCAGAACTTAAAAACTTGCAGAAGGACCCTCCTGCTAACTGTTCTGCGGGTCCAATTGATGATGATTTATATAAATGGCAAGCAACACTAATGGGTCCTGAAGGAACACCCTATGAAGGTGGTGTATTTTTGTTGAGTATTAATTTTTCAGAAGATTATCCATTTAAACCACCAAAGGTAAGTTTTATCACTAAAATATATCATTGTAATATTAGAAGTGATGGTGCTATTTGTTTAGATATTTTAAAAGAACAATGGAGTCCTGCGTTAACAATTTCAAAAGTTTTATTGTCTATTTGTTCACTATTAGATGAACCTAATCCTGATGATCCTCTTGTTCCTGATATTGCTGAGCTTCTTCAGGCTAATAAAGAGTTGCATGATGAAAAAGCACGTAATTATACTACAATTTATGCAAATGGTGACTTTTAATGGTAAGGCAACGCTAAAAATATGCACATTTTATGTTATTCAAAGATAATATAAAATATTAGTAGTTAAGTTTTGTAATAATTCTTTTTAATCTAGAAGAATTATATATGTCACAAACGATACATACAACAAAAACACTAAGAGAAGATGTATTTAACGCACTTACTTTAGAGAAACGTATAGGTGAAAAAAATGGTCTAATAATCTCTACAGAAGATACATTAGCATTATTGAAAGACGCAACATATATCGTTCAAAAGCAGAACCAGAACAGAAAGTCTCCTGAAGAAAAACTTGCAAGACTTGCGGAAATTACAGAATTAACAAATGATATGGAAAAAATTGTAAATAAATATATTGTTCAGGAAGATCCTGTTAAAACAGAATCGCTTGTAAGTAAAACAAATGCAGCTCTTTCTGGTATTTATACAAAGACTACATTTGCATTCGGAAATGCAATGAGAGAAGGAAATGTTGAAGAAAAGAATAACCTAAAGGGATTAATGCTAATAATAAAAACAATACAAGAAATTATGACAAAAATTAAAAATAATGCTGAAGCAAAAATAGAAGCATTATCTAGTGATGATGATAAATGTTTAATAACTTTACAACAAGATCGTTTGCCAGGTATGTATCCAATGTTAGAGTTTGAGGATGAATTAATGAATGAAGGATTTATAGTTAGAGTTGATACTGGCAACGATTCAGATAAAAATGTATGCACATTTGAAAGACTTATAATAGATCCAAGTGTAGTAAGAGATAACTTGTGTAGAATCTGTCTTCCAGTTGTTATGCAAACTAATTCAAACCATGCATATTCATTGCGAGATAATAGTTTTGTTACAAGAAGATTAAGATTATTTTTACCAGAAGGAAAGTCCGGTGGCGATAGCTTAGCTATAAAAGTGGCAGGCATGAAAGTAGATGAGTTTTTAACCAAACAGCAGGAAGGTCTAATAAATACTCCACCATTAGATGATGAAGAGGATGCTGTTGTAGAAATACCACATTATGTTTGCGCTGAAGAAAGTGATGATTTAGAATTAGGTGAAGGCTTAATTGTAGGCAGTAAGATAACATTTCCAAAAGCATTATGGGCAGTAGATACTGAACCTGCGAAAGGAATTGTCTTGGAAATAAATATTGAAAATGAAACGTTATTATTAGAGCCCATAACAATGTCTCAAGTGATAGTAGAAGGACCTCAAGAAATAGCTATATCAGAAATTACACCAAGAGTTGTTAAAATAAAGGATTTTAAAGACACAAATGGTAAAACATATTTTATGCATACACTAAAAGATTCTATGATTGGACAAGCGGCTACAGATGATATTTACATTAGATTACGAGCATTTACAGAGTTTGGTGGCATTATCTCTCTTGAAGAGCTATATATTTATGTGATTCTTGCAGGTATTCTTCGTATGAAAAAAGGATCATCATTTAGAAACCCTTTAAAATTGGTAGCAGTACCAGATATAGAAGAGCAACCAATTGCATCTTTCAAATTAACACAACCAGCAAAGGTAAGTAATTTTATAGATGATATCTTATATGGTGGAACTGGAACAATTATTGAAAAAATCCTTCAACCAATAAAAGTTAGTAAAACTTATATAAATGAACCAGATAAAAATGAGGTAATAGAATTGGTGAAAGATATGTTAATAAAATCAACAGATAAAGTAATAGAAAATGAAAACTCAACCATGCCATATTCAGAAAGAATGCCTACGCTATCAAAATATTTGGATACATTTAGTGTAGTATCTGCATCACACTGTCAGGATGGCCAGAGGGAAAGACTATATAAAATAGAATTATCTAAGGAACAACAAGATGAATGGGATGCTTATAGAGGATTTTCAGATTCGCTAGAATTAATGAATAATGAAAGAAGTGAAATAACCGATACTTTAAGATCCTTGCGAGCAGACATAAAAAAAATAAAGGAATCTAGTAGTGATCTTGATGCACTGATAGAAAAACAAAGAAAGATGGAAGCTAAGAGTAAAAGTTTGACTGAAGATATTAAACAAGAAAAAAAACGAATATCTGATAATCGTAAAAGCTTAGAAAAAATGTTTTTAGAAAATAATAAAAAGCAAAAATTAACTAAAAATGCAGGACCAAAACTTTCTGAGTATGAAAATTATAAAAATGAATTAACATTGCCTAATGCAGAAATGTATTATAAAAACCTAATGATTGAAACAATAAAACAATTAACAAATAATTCACCAGATTATGAAAATAGAGGTGTAGAATTTGATGCTGTATTTTCAGCATTATTTTGTATACCAGATTATCCTAGAGATTTAGATGGTAATTGCAAACAACTACCAACAGAAACCGGACCGTTGCGACTATTTGCATCTTGGTTAACTAATCAGTTTTTATGTCCTGGAGAAGATGGTGACAATTGGAACCCATTTATTAGTGATGATGATGATACTATTAAACCTGTTGTTTACGAAGCACTTTTATATTTTAAAATTATCAAAAAAAGACCCGATGAAAGAAGTGATATTAGTCCATTTGACAATGATTATATTTTTGAAGATGATTATCAATATTTGAAAGAACAATGGAAAGATCCTATTAATGTATTTGTAGATGGTGAATGGGATCTTGCTTCAAATGCTGCGATAAATAAGTTGAATGAGGTGAATGAGGATGAGGATGCTGATGCTATCAAAATGATATTGAAAAAAAATTATGTCAGTTTTACTCCTTCTGTTGAAATAACTGAGGAAAACTGTAGAAAAATACTTGAAGATCCTAAGAATTATAGATTATTAGAATATGGCATGATTCAGCCTGAAGTTCAATCGCCAGAGGTTAATACTTGTCCAGTATTAGGCGCTAGCTCTGATGTTAGATTGCCGGCACCTTTTGATAATGAGGCATGCACTGATTTAATGTGTGAAGTATATCGTAGATATACTGATATTTTAACAATTCTCGCAGATAATGATGAACCTATAGATATGACAAATGAAGTTATTCGTGTAATGATTGAAAATAATACATTGAAAAAATGGGTAAGTTATATAAATCAAGACCCTAATATTACAGACGACGAAGCCGCATTACAACAATTAACATCAATGGTAGGTTATATTGTTGATTGTATGCAACAAGGTGAAATGTGTAGTTATAATGATATTATTAATACAACATGTCTTAATGCAGAATATTTAGATCGCGGTATTAGTTTTGATGAAATGGCTGCAAATGTTGCAACACCTCCAGTAACACCTCCAGTAACACCTCCAGTAACACCCCCGGTTGAACCAGACCCAGATTTGCTCGATAATGTGTAAAAAAAACGACCAAGCTTTTCAGGGAAATTGGTTTCCGCGCCATCGCCGTCATGACGCGATCTTTAGCAAGTCAATGCACGCCGGAATCTATGCCACTTACAGAATAATTTTAATTATAGTATAAAGCTTATAACCATACTATAATTTATCTAAGAAATACGGCGAGTTTTTACCTGTTCATGGGTAACATAAATAGAGTTCTCAGTTACAATAATGTACTCAGTTTCAACTTTGAAGATTTTAATGATTGGCGATGTATACTCTTCCTCACTTTTAACTAAAAGTTTTTCATTATTTTCTCGTACTCCGATCAATACCTTATCATCTAATGATGCTGTCCAATAATCATACATAACAGGTTTGTCTTCAGTAATCGAGATTTTGCAAGCATGCTGAAGACACTGATGCGAAGGGCAAATGTAGGCTTGGTCTGTTTGAGCTATTTCAGACATTATCTATACAGTAACCCTAATAAAACCTTTAAATACTTATATTGAGAAAATTAATTTAAATGTCATAATATAATACATTCAATGTCATTTAATCTAGAGGTTGTTGACAATTATCGTAGTGAATATGAAAGTAATGAGAAGGAAATGTTTGGCAAGTATATGCAAATTATTGCTGAGTTTTGTGGTCAAGCACAGAGTTCTATTAATGTAAAAAATCTAGAATATTTTAAATATGTGGTTATTCGAGGACTAGAAACAATAACACACGTATATCGAATGTTACTATTATATACAAGAAATGTTGAATTATCATTTTACAATTGTAAAAAAGCTGTATATTACTATTTAGAGTTTATAGGACAAATTGGAGATGAAGGACACGAGTTTTTAAAGTTAACATCTACAGATGCGGCACTATTTGTTTATAAAAAAACAGTATTTTCAATTAATCATAATCATAGAAAAGAATATGATGAAAAAGATAACAGCGATCAATTAATAACTACAGATAACTTGTTTATGCTTACAGATATATTTTTGACATGTTTTAGATATATTATTGAAAATAATATTAATGATAGTAAAAGTCAATTAGGATCATGTTTGAAATCTATTGTTGACTATTCTACAACATTAGTTGAATATCCAGAACAAAGTAAAGAGTATAATTATAAATTAAAATGTTTGTTAAAGATCAGTGATACATTAATCCCGTTAGCATTTGTAAAACAAGAACTTTTTACAATTATCGCTAGAAAATTAGGTCGCCAAGATATAGATTTAAATAAAATATCTAAGGCAATAATTTCATGTAAGGAGGAATATTCTGATTTAACAGATAGAAAATATACAAACAAGATATTTGATATGTGTAAATTGAATGCTTAAAGATCTATAATAATTGTCTTTTTTCTTACTTTTTTATGTTGTTTTTTTCTATAATTATCGTCTTCTTCAATAACACCACAGTTTACATGTTTAAACTCATCCTGCAAGAGTTTTTTTAGAAAGGCATAAATATTATAAAGAATTGTTTCATCACATTTTCCTACAATTAGAACACTTCCTGTTCTAAATATCATAAAGGACATTTTAATATAATTATTTTTTTCCTCTTCACTCAAAGAAGAAGATGGATGTTGACCATTTTGATTATCACTCTTTGTGTTATAAAAGAACTCACATTGTATTCCAGGATACGAACAGGCATCAAATGCAGAATTAATACGATAATGATATTTCAGGCGATGATATAGTCTATCACGATCAATATAGTAACCACATGAGAAGTTTGAATTAATTAACACTGTTTCATTTTTTTCTTTCAACCACGCAATTTTTTTTTCAGTATTAATATACGGCATTAATGTTTCGCAGAGAAGATTAAGTGTCTTAGTTAAAACTATATCATCTTGGATTCCTGGAATTTCTAATTTTCCAGTATTAAAAACTTTAACGTGAAGCTCTTTGTATGTATCTTCATGATAGATCCTAAGAATTAGTGCGAAACAATTATAAAATGCGCCTTTCTTCTTACAGCGATATGATGTAATGTCCTTTTTGCATAAACCAATGCTTATTTTTCTTACATCTCTGAAGCGTACTCTACCTTCATTTTTGACAATACGTGACAAGACAAATTGTTCAGTATAAACTTTGTTATCAATATGTTTTTGAACATTATCTAGTTCTTCTTGAGATGTAGAATTAAACTTCATTTGTTTTTTTATAACACCACATTTAGGCGCATGATATGAAACTACTGGAATTTCCCAAAATAATTTATAAAGATCGATTTCTTGATTGAGATATGATATTTTAGTTTTGGTTGAGATGTATATGTCAGAGCATTTAGGAGTAATGTCTGTTTGTGGTGCAATTTTTTTTGTTACATTTGTATTATAATCCCCATCCATAAAACTGTCCCATGCATCATCCAAATCCATCATTCCTAATCCAGTTGTCATCATTGTTTAAGATGCATACTCTTTCTTTAAGTAGTTCTACTTCAATTTATTTTCTAATGATACAATAAATTATGTTGTCTCTTCAAAAGACCAACTGTAAGTATGAGCGCTCTGGAACTATTCCGATCCCATCTAAATCAAAAACTAAAGATTTAGATGAGGAGATTTATTGTTATGAAAAAGATTTGCAAAGCAACTTTTTTAATCCTCATAAAGGATCCCCGCCTAATTCATGGTCAGCTCGACTAATTGAACGTCTTGGAAGTTCTTATAAGGAGCCTGCCCATTTAACTATGTTTGAAAGAAAATAACATTTTAAATATTCCATATGAGGATCCTGAAGGTGGAGCGTAAACTCACAGAAGTCTAAAAATTCTGATGAAATAATTCCATTATTTTTTCGTATAACATAATTTAAGTAATCTTTTACTATGTTACGCATATCGATATCATAATTTTCTTCAATAAAGTAAATGTAATTATTCGAATCTTTTTCATTACTTTTAAGATAGACTGATAATTGTTTCCATATTTCATCATCAACAACCTTACACTTATCCAAACGATCTTGATTTGACTGCATATAATTAATCATACTTCGAATATCTGACTTGAATAATCTTTGAATAGAATTAAGTGTATCAATTGATGCATTAAGATTTTCAGCTTTATTGATTGTAGAAAGAAATTCTATAATTTTCTCTTTTGGTAATTGGTTAAATCGTAGATGTAATAATTCATTTTGTAATGAGTCATCAATTCTACTAATGTAATTACATATTAAACAAAAACGTACATTAGGTCTAAAGTCTTGTAAAAGATATTTTAACGCTTGTTGTGCATTTTTAGTCATGTAATCAACCTCATCAAGAATAATTATCTTGAGTCCATCAGAAAATAATGCTTTTGAGTGAACAAAATGAGATATTTGATTACGAATAGTATCAATACCTCTTTCATCTGATGCATTTAAATGAATCATTAATCCTTTATTAGTCTGATTATATCTCTCTTGATAGCATTTTACAAGATTAATAATTGTTGTTGTTTTACCTGTACCAGGAGGCCCATATAGTAATAAATTAGGAAAACAATTAAACTCTGTAATATTTTTAAGCATATTTTTATTGATATCTTCAAGTACTATTTCATCAAAAGTAGAAGGTCTATATTTTTCAACCCATGGCTGTGAAGCATTATTATCTGTATTTGTTGTCATCATTGTATAGCGTTCTATAATTATCTTTAGCCTTTTTATTTTTAAAATCAGTTGCAAAAAGTATAAAATTGAAGTACTATAATATATACAATGTTAGCTAATCACTCAGTTATGACTACAATATGTGGTGGCCTCTATATGTATGTAGGTCCTATGTATTCAGGAAAAACTAGTAAAATATTAGATTTATATAAACAGTTTAAGTTTTGCAATGTAAAAACCGCAGTAATTAATTTTGGAGAAGATACAAGATATTCTGAAACTATGTTATCTACTCATGATAAAAGTATGATTGAATGTATAATGTCTAATACATTGAGTAAAGCATTCCCAATAGGAACTTCTGATGGTAATAAAAAAATTGCTAATATTGAAGTGTTTTTAATAAATGAAGGTCAATTCTTTCCAGATATTGTTGAATGGGTTAAAACTATTGTTTCTCCACCATACAATAAACGTGTTTATGTTTGTGGACTTGACGGTGATTTTAAAAGAAATCCATTTGGTAATTGGTTAGATTTGATTGCGTATAGTGATGAAGTACACAAATTAACATCAATTTGTCATACGTGTCGGAATAAACCAGCAATATTCAGTCACAGACTTACTGAAGAAACCCAACAAAAAGTAATTGGAAGTGATGCATATATTCCATTATGTCGTCAATGTTATCATGAGACATAATGCTTAACTATTTAATAAAAGTGTTTAAACTACAAACTCTTTAAAATATTAGAATATGTCGGATGACTTTTCAGAAAAAGTAAAAGCACCAAGAAAACCGCGCTCTTCTAGAGCAAAAAAATCAGATTCTAATTCTGATACTCCTTCAGCACCCAAAAAAAGGGGAAGAAAGCCTAAGGGTGGTAAGTTTGTTAATGCGCCTATCATAGATGAAAATGCTGTAATACAAACTGCAAATATAATTTTACATTTAAAATGTGGTAGCAATGACCTAAAAAACTCTGATTTTTTCTCTAACAACTGTTATGATTATGATACTAGTGATATTACTGGAAAAATAGATCCTTATGAATCAGAACAAAGCGTGGGGTTTGGATCAGTAGCTATAACTAACAATGAAGATACTAAGTCTCATAATACTATTACTAGTAATAATAGTAACTGTGTTGTTATTAATAAAAATGATGATATAGATAATCTTATATCTCAAAAATTGCGAACTCTAGCGAGAGATTTACATACAAATGATATTAGTGATAAAAAATCTGCATGTTTTCATTGCACATGTGATTTTGACAATCCACCTATATTTATACCTAAGCATGAAATAAGTGGGACATATCATGTATATGGTTGTTTTTGCAGTCCGGAATGTGCAGCCGGATATTTGTTTCAACAACGTGACATAGATCCTTCGACGCGTTTTGAAAGATATGCTTTATTGAATCATATTTATTGCAAAATATATGACTATAATAAAAACATTAAGCCTGCACCAGATCCATATTATACATTAGACAAGTTTTTTGGTAATTTAAATATTCAAGAATATCGGAGAATGTTAAAAAATGAAAGACTACTTTTAGTTGTTGATAAACCTTTAACAAGATCTTTACCTGAACTTCATGAAGACAATGACGAGTTTGTTATAAATGGTAGAAATAACAATGGAAAGTACAAACTTAGACGAAATACAAAAAAGCAAAGTAAGAACGAAATCTTAATGAATACTTTTAACATGAAATAAGTATTATATGCTTATTTATATCTTATGTTAAAATCTAGCTATAATTATATAGATGTTCACAATGAAGAACATATTTTACTTATTAGGATCTGTAGTTCTTGTATTAATTATTATGGCACTTTTAGGATTTATTAATGTATCATATTTATTTCCACAACCTCAAGTTACTAATGAAGTAGTTGAGGTCGTTAACGAACGCGTTAATACACCATGGTATAATTCATACTATGAACCATGGCGTAGAGAAGCTCCTCTTTGGGCTGGTAGGCGTTGGTGGAATGATACCCCCAATGTTGTAGTAGTTGATGGTGGTAGAAGATGCAGAGGAAAAGGTTGTGGACCTCATCACCCGCAACCAGGACTACCTGGGCCACCTGGGCCACCTGGACCACCTGGACCACCTGGGCTACCTGGACCATCTCCATCCCCACCTCTTCCACCTGCTGTTCCTGATGTTATACCAGATCTTTCGCCAATAATTCCAGATTCTATACCTGATCCACCAGCCCCTCCTATGCCTGAACCACCAGAACCACCAGCCCCTCCTATGCCTGAACCACCAGAACTACCAGACCCTCCTATGCCTGAACTACCAGCCCCTCCGGCTGTACAAGAAGGATTTGCTGTAAGAAATGAAAAACGAATTAATAATTCTACAGCATTTCCTAACCAATTTACATTTAATTCACAAAATACAGTTTTGCTAGGTTATGAATATTAAAAATTAACATAACATGATAATGGATATCATAATAATTATGATATCTAATAATTATATTCTTGTGTTTAGTTGTCATTGGTGTTTCTTATTTGGATTACATGATATATTATTACTAGAATTAGTTGAAGTTTTTTGTTCATCAGAAACTTCTTGTATAGTTTCTAATGTGCTCGGGTTATTTATATCTTCCTCCGCTAATGCCTCTCGTCTTCTAAGCTCAGCTGCCGCAGCTAATTGAAGATAGGCTTTTTGGTTTTCTTCAGCTTCCTTTTTTTTATAATAATTGTTTGCGGCTTTATCTAAAAAACTTCGAAACTCAGCAAAAACCATTTGATTAGTTGTACGTTTTTTCTCTTTTTTAATTGGCACACCCATCCATTCTCTTACAATTATAATAATATCAAGATCATGCTCTTTTAATTTTTGCAATGATTTATCCTTATCATAATCTGTTTGGCGCATAATTTTTTGACAGGCGTCTTCTACTGCTTGTTCGAAAATATTCATCTTATTTTCAAGCTGAAATCTTTTTCTGACTTCTTCATACGTTGACATTTACTGTATTTTATTAAGTGTTTTCTAAATCCAATTAAACGCAAAAATTGAATGAAGATTATCATTATGCAATGCTTTCAGACTGGAAACATGACAATACACAACCCAAAAGTAATGGATGCACTTTGTACTCTTACAGAAGAAGTAGAAACAATTGTAAATAGAGATAAAATAATTACCTCTATTCTATTGAGTTTACCAGAATATAAAAATATTATTGATGAGAATGCTAAATTGAAAGCAGAGCTTAATAAGTTTATTAATAATAATCAACAAAAAAAACAGGAAAAAACTCATGATTCTATTGAGATTACTATTCATGAAAAAAATACTGATAATTCTAAGGTTCTATCTGCACAAGATATCCGGCAACAGTATGGTATAGAAGCACAAAATATTCTTAAAGATGTAAAGACTGTTACTGCTGAGCTAGGTACTATTTCGCTAGATTCTGCAGATAATACTGCTATTAAAAAGCATATTAATGATTTTAGTCAAAAGTTTTATGAACTTGTAGATTCTGTGGACACCAGCAATGATATTTATAGTGAGATACATGCTATTGCAGATGATTTTGAAACAACATTTAAACCATGGCTTGTTTCTGCAATTCCAAAACAATCATTAATTAATCTTCTTCCTCTTCCAAGGACAACGGATTCTTTTTGGGAAGATCAACAGGAACACGAGGACGATGATGAAACCGATAGCTACAACTCAGAGTGTGGACCAATGGAAGATACCATTCATGACAATCCACTCGAGAGCGATGATGATGAAAAGGACACAATTTTAAATAAACTAGCTGCAAAAGTGAAAAATGATCTAAAAGAAATTACAATAGCAAATCAGAAAATCTTTGAAAATAAAGATCAATTACGAGAGGAAGATTTATCAGAGGAAGAAGAAGATGATGGTAAAACAAATAATAGTCAAGATGAAGACGAACATGAAGACGAACATGAAGACGAAGACGAAGACGAAGACGAAGATGAAGACGAAGACGAAGATGAAGACGAAGATGAAGACGAAGATGAAGATGAAGACGAAGACGAAGATGAAGATGAAGATGAAGATGAAGACGAAGATGAAGATGAAGACGAAGACGAAGATGA
>MDTB01242253.1_pt1 | contig 14606 bp, 12 predicted proteins | sample 811161 | NCBI WGS metagenome assembly MDTB01 (sample SAMN05326650, study PRJNA326480) | marine metagenome | isolation source: seawater | place: Mediterranean Sea | collected 2009
AGTATTGGCAGTTTCGTATGTGGTGCCCTAAAGAAAACAAGTACGCACTTAAAAGCCTACGCACGCGCAGTGAAGCGACTGCAATGGAAAAGCTGCGTACTTAGAGATTTGCGCTAATCTACAACAAGGCAAATCCTACTTTTCCATAACTTCAAAACAGGGTGTAGAGAAGTAGCTTAGCTTTCGTACGCGTCAAGTTGAACTTGGACACATTTGACACATGGTCAAAGGACGAAACTTGACTCGACGAAACTAGTTGGATCGTGCCTTGCACTCCAAGATTCGGCAGATTAGCATCGAGTTGAAACCAAGTGGACATATGAAGCGGCGCCTTTTTGGAAGGCGAGCATTTCGAAAAACAATTGCAAAAGCTTGACGACAAGGATCTATCTTTTCATTTTTCAGTGGATGACGTTCTGCCTGCTTTGATAGCGGTTACTGACGAGAATCTGCCTCTTGTTGCGCATCCTTTCTTTAAGCAGCTCAGGTACATTTATGAGCAATATGGAGTCAGGACAGGGCTTAATTTATTTTATAGCTATGTGATTGATGGGAGGGAGCGCTACCTCCATGAAGTGCGTGTATTGAAAGAAGAGCTTACAGATGATTGGTTATACTTTGCGCCACATGCACTTAATTTCGATACACCACCATATATGCAGGCCATAGTGAGCCAGCTGTCGATGGTTAAAGATATCGTTAATGAGATCGATAGAATCGCTTGCGGATCAAGGTCAACGGCACTCCGTTTCCACCATTATTCAGAATGTTTCGAAATCGCAGATGAATTAATTCATCTCGGATTTAATGAGATATTTCTTACAGATAAAGATGTTGGATCACACAGGCTACCAAAATGGCAACGAGAATTAATTCTAATGAATGGAGGCATTGTTCATAATAATTTGAAAATGACACGCACACATTACAGAGTGGAGAATTTAGCAAACGATAAATACACAGACGAACAACTATTGAGAAGTTTTTCTGACACGTTGACAAGATATTCACGAGTGATTATTTACTCACATGAATATGAGCATGTGCGAGATGAAGTTAATGTGATGCTAAGTCGAGCAATCAGAATTTTGGTCGATGAATTAGGTTTAAAGCCAGATCGCCCATGAAAAAGATAGGTTTCTTATATTATCGTAGTTGGGCTTACGAAATTCTTAAGTATATTTCTACCATGCAGATGGAGCGCAGGGATTTCATTATAAGTGATGTTATATGTCCCCACGGACTCGGGGATGATTTATCATTTCTCTCGACAGATACGACAACTATTCATTATGTAGATCCAGAAAAATCTGGTGATCTGGTTGCACTTGTTCAACAGTCTCAGATCGAACTTATCTTTTGCTACAGCTGGTCTTGGATTGTCCCTGAAATTTTAGTTAGAGATTATTATTGTATTTGTTTGCATCCGTCTAGGTTGCCTGCTTATCGAGGGGGATCCCCCATTCAAAACCAAGTCCTCAATGGTGATGTGGAATCAGCTGTATCGGTGCTCAGAATGAACAACGATATTGATTCAGGCCCTATATATAGACAAGTAGGTATGAACATTGATGCACCGATTGAGGAAGTCTTTGAGCGTATGTCAGGTATAGGATGCGTGATAACTAAAGGTCTAATAACTGACTATTTGATGGATGACTTGAAGTTTTATGAGCAGGACCATGATAAAGCAACGTTGGTTAAACGGAGGAAGCCGAAAGATAGTTGTTTACGGTTAAAAGAAATGGGAAATATGCGTTATGAGGACTTCCACCGAATGGTAAACGTTCTCAGAGACCCGTATCCCAACGTCTATTTCGACTTAAAAGACTGCCAGATACGTATTCAGCAAGTTCATGCGTTTCGTAATTTACCTCAGGACCAGGATGTTAGTTATTTGAACGTTGCATCTACTCACGATGATCTGGAGAGAGGCCCTATTTTCCTGAAAATGTTAGACTGCTTTGCACTGATTTCCCAATACACTATGCAAAGGGTTTGACTGGACTATTGACTGTTTAGGCGTATATTTTGCGGTTTTGTTTTACTCAAAAACGTGACGTGAGTCCCAACTTTCAACCAATTTTTCGTAGAGTCTCCGACATGAAAATCCCCTCAAGCAGCCAGCTTCAACTGAGCGAGTTTTTTCACAAATTCAGCTGGTGATAAATCTCCAGGCGCCGAGCGTGGTTTGACAGAGATATTTTCTTTGAAAGTGGTGGAGACTTAAGCGTAGATAAAGCGTCACTACCACGTTTAGTTACATCACGTAGTAACGAAAAGCTGAGTGATGATAGTCGCCTCTTACTACCAAACAAAGTGTCAAGCTAGCCGTAGTGAAACGTGCAATGCACAAGATTGGTAGAGATGAAGCGGCAGCATCTGAATCGGCAGTTTTTAAGTCAAATAAGTTTCTTAATGCAGACGACTAATCTTCGTCTTACACTTGGCTAGTTTTTAGTTCGTAAACTATTGAATTGCAATAGGCGAACAAGCGTAGAACAAACGTGCAGAGTTGATGATGAGTTACGCACTAGCCACACACGTACTATTATGGTGATGTAGGTAATTGATAGTAAAATTATTAATAACTACGGTACTACTGAGTGGGAGTAGCGTTTATAGTCTAAGTCTCTGAATTTATTAAATTAGTGGCTTGCACATTACTTTTACACGTACAAATCAATCGTTGATTTACTTAGTCTATTTTCACACGGTTACAAAAAATGTCGCACAAACGTGTGACTACTGAAACTCGTAGTATCGGGTTAAATCTCTACCCTTGGAATAGAAGAGCGACTTCGCTCTGGTGCTGCTTCTCGAACGAAGTGACCCCTATCGCATGAGAATCCCATCTAGGAACTTGCGCCTGATTGGATCAGCATTGGTGGTTGTGCCTGCATTGCTCAGCGCGCTTTATTTCAGCTTCATACCTCTAAACTATGTCATTCGCTACCTTTCCATCGATAAGGAGTTAGGGGCGGTTCTGATCTACGTTCTCAGTTTATTCCTTTTGGTAAAAGCCGGGGTGCGTTGGAAGTACCGGAATTACCGCATAATTGTTGTGTCCGCGCTGCTTTTACTTTTTCCGTTCTACGCGTTTTTACGAATTGTTTTTGATAGTGACTCTTCAAGTGAGATCAGGGGTTTTATAGGTCCCCTGATGCTAAACCCCTTTATAGGGTTGCTAGGACTTTATGCGGCCGGTAATCGAAGAGGCATCATGATTGGTCTATGGATCATGAGTACGACCGTTCTTCTCTTCGTTGTATACGCGATGATGATGGGCTCGATCGTAGACGGTCAGATTGATATGTTTCCATCACTTGCGCAAGAGCAAGTTGCTTATCAGAACCCGGGAATGTACTTATCTTTTCTGGTCCTTATTGAGCTAAGTCTCTTGATTGAGCCCAATGCTGGTTTGACTCGCCGATTCGTGTCGTTATTGATAATTGGGCTTGCCACCTTTTGCATCTTTGAAGTCGCTTCGAGATCAAGCATCGTCGCAATCTCAATTGCATTTCTTTTGATAGTGCTCGCGCGGTTAGTTGGTGTACTAAGAGGGATTGCGCGTAAGAAGAGCGTTCTGACCTTTTACGCGGTTGTGTGTTCGTTGCCAATTTTGATTCCATTGATTGCTACACAATTGGAAGAGACGCGGTTAGTAGGCCGTCTGGTTATACTAGTCGACGGAGGGGATACTTCCCAAAGAATCTATTTTTTCACCAGTGCCTGGCGTAGTTTTACCGAGAATCTGGAACACATTGTATTCGGGGCAGGCGGTATGGCGTTTGAAAAGGTAAACGAACAATACCCACACAACATCCTGTTGGAACTCTGCACCGACTATGGTCTCGTGGGTTTGATCCTGTTTACTGCACCCTTCTTCTATGTCTTAAGTTTGGTGGTCAAGGGTAGGCGACACTTTAAGGGATGGTTTAATCGAGCATCGGTGATGGTATTTATAGGTTATTTCGTTATTGCGCAATTTACCGGAACGCTTCAAACATCCTGGGAGCTAGTGTTCTTTGGCATGCTGTTGTTTTCTTTGCGAAATAGTGACCTTGCTTCCATACCAGCCACTGCGCCAATTGGTAACCAAAAAAGCATCCAAATGTAGTTGATCTTGTCAAATTCCAGGCTTCCATCGACCAGAAATATCCCAGTCGCGAAAACAAATGGAATACCTGCAACCGGAGCCGAGGTCTTGTCTAGTTCGTAAAGGACGAAAACCGAACGTAGTAGCAAAGAGAAAATGAGCGCTACGCCGGCGATTCCGACGTGAAAGAAGGCTGACAGTAGTATGTTATGCGGGTGTTGATAGGCGAGGTCGCTATCAGAAATTGAACTCCCACTGGCCGTTCCTATTCCAGTACCAAACCACAAAGACTCAGGTATAACTCTGTTTAGAACATCTGCCCAAATTTGATCACGGTAGCTGAGTCCACGAGGAAGAATGGACAGTTCTCCAGGCAGTAGTACGGCAAGGCTAGCAATACCGACTGCAGCCACAATAGCTGCCAGGGTTGGTTTTGACCTCGTCATGAGGTAGCAAAGTATTGCGACGAAGCCAAGATATACCCCCATCGACGCAGTCAAAAAGATAAGTGCCCACAGCACGAACATGCTAAGAAAACCGGCAGCAACGATCGTGGTTCGATTTGTCTTAAAGAGCGCAGCGCAGACCAGGGACCAGGCGAGGCCAAAACTACTGGCCGCAACGACAGGGTTTGAGAGCGCGCCTGTTACGAAGTGAGCGGACCAGTACCAACGTCTACAACCGACAATCTGGTGATAACCTTGTGGGGGATCCGCGTACTCGGGTAATGTGCAAGTCGTAAACAGAAACCCATTGATAGTAACCCATGGGAACCTGTAGAGGTCTCGATTGTAGACATAGTCGTAATACATCAACGCGGCTCCAATAACGGACGCACCGATGACACAGAAATACAATCGCAAAACATTGCCCCGGTAAACAATGAGTGCGACTGAAGCGAAAAAGGAGAAAACCAGGGCAATCTCCAGCGCCTTCTTTAAGCCTGATACTAGACTGATGTCATCGCTCCAGAGAATGGATGACAAGACGAACACATGGAAAATAGCACCAAGTTGTACAATGCGGGATCGGCGCAACACTTCCCGGAGCTGGTGCCTTATTGTGCTGGAAGAAATGACAAGGAGTAGCAGACAATAGGTAGGGTAGCTAGTGATCTGCCCTTTGATGCCCAGAAAAAACAGCAGAAAGGTGATCGCGAGGAGACCTTCGACAACGTGCAGCGGTATCGACTGATCTTGACGTAGATGTTGCAGGAACATGGCGTCGAAATCGACAGGAACCTGTTCGGTAGTTATTGGAATGCTATCGCGTCAACGTCAGCGATCGCGTCTTGTGTCCTTTGCACCTCAGCCTCCGTCATATTGGGGTGAACCAGGAAGGCGATGGCAGACTCGCTCAGGTGCCGGGAATTAGGCAGCCTGGTGTCAGGTTTGCTTGGATGATTCTCGAATGCACTCTCAAGATAAATCTCCGAACACCCACCCTGATAACAGGGGACGCCTAGACTGCTTATATGTTCCACGATCCGATCACGGGTCCAATTTTCCTTGAGTTGTGTGAGGTCTGTGAACATGTAAAACCTGTAATATGCGTGCTGGCAGTTCGGTGCGACAGGGGAACAGGAAAAACCTTTTGACTGATCGCATTGTTGTATGAGGGCTTGGGCATTTCGGTTTCGCAGGGCGGTCCAATCTTTAATTTTTGTGAGTTGGATTCGCCCAATGACAGCCTGTAATTCGGTCATGCGATAATTTGAGCCGAAGCCGTAGTGGAGCCATCGAAATCCCGGTGGGTGATCTTTCCGTACCTTTGCCTCGTATGATTTTCCATGATCCTTGTACGACCAGGCCCGACCCCACACATCGCGACTGTTGGTAGTAAACATGCCACCTTCTCCACCTGTGGTCATAATCTTATCCTGGCAGAACGACCATGCACCCACGTCGCCAAACGACCCCACCGATCGGCCATCAATTTGTGCACCATGAGCTTGCGCGCAGTCTTCGACAATCCAAAGATCATGGTTATCAGCCAATGCCATGAGCCTAGGCATATCGCAAGGCAGACCAGCGTGATGAACACAAATGATTCCCCGGGTCCTGGATGTTATTTTTGATCGTACGGACCCGATGTCGATATTCTGAGTATCTCTATCAACGTCGGCAAATACCGGAACCGCTCCAACCGCGACGACCGCACTCGCCGTAGCGATGAATGTCTTCGAGGGTACGATGACTTCGTCGCCAGGCAGCACTTGGAGCGCCCTGAGGCCGGTCTCTAATGCAACGGTTCCGTTTGCAAGCGATATCGCATAATCGCAGTTCGAGAACTTTGCAAAATCTTCTTCGAATGCCTTGCATTCTGAGCCAGTCCAATAGTTCACTTTGTTTGACAATAGCGTATTGGCGACAGCGGCGGCTTCTTCTTGCGAAAAGCAGGGCCAGCTTGAAAATGGGGGGTGATTCACTCAGTCTCTCCCGTGAGAAAAGGCGTTAGACAGATAGACCGCGGACTGTTTCACTTCAGTGAGTGTCGAGTCGTCATTAATCGGTTAGTGTCTCCAAATGGCTGACGAAAGCAGGGTAGACGATATCGGGACTAAAAGTGGTGTGAAATAGATTTTTTGCACGCTGAGCAGCCTTTGAATGAAGGTCAGTTGAGTCGTAAAGGGTCTTGATGATCTGTATAAGTTCGTTGCTGTCCTTATAAACCCATCCACATTTGTTCTTTGTGAGTACGCTTCCTGGAACGCCATCTAGAAGGGACAAGATAGGCAATCCTGCCTCAAGATACTCGTAGAACTTGTTTGACAAGGACATCAGATAATCGGGCCTGGGCCGTATTGGGAGCAAGGCTGCCGATGCGATCTGTTTCAGGTGAGCGATTGCAGTTGTTCCGAGTTCACCCGTGAATGTGACATTTTTGGATTGCACTTGCTGTTCAAACGTCTCAAGGTCGTCTCCACTTCCGCAGATTACAAAGTGTACGCTATAACCTGATCGCTCCAACTCTCTCGCAGCGACAAATACATGCTCGAAGCAAACTGAGGAGGCCATTGTCCCTGCGAACAATACGACGAACGTGCCGGTATCGAGGTCGAGCAAATTCGGTTGAATAGAATGGGTCAGCCGATCGTCGTCATTCGAGTCGAAGGAAAGGTAAAACGACCTGTCGTAAGCTTGTTGAACGTTCGGCTTGTATGACTGGGCCCAGTTCAGAAACTCAGGCGTGATTGAAACAACTGCTGTTGCCGAAGATAGAGTTTTCCTGAGGCTCCGTTTAAGAAGGGGTAAGAAGAGTGTAGCGACCAGTCGCTTTAGACCACTTGTGGAGATGGGAATGATATCTGGCCACATATCACGGACGTCCACGGCGACAGGAGTGTTGGTCAGCTTACCAACGGCAACTGCTACTCTTGCGAGTTCGATGGTAGGCATTGAGACAACAATGAGATCAGGTAGCTTTGCCTGACTTAGCATTTCATTTCGCACGCGACGGGCCAGGTCCAAGTCATGGGCGACACGTAAAATTGAAACACTTCTTTGGTACGAAATTGGTGAGTGGATGAATCTGGTTTGTATGTTTTCATTGTCTCTGATTTTGTGTTTACCAAAACGATAGGACTTTCGTTTGTGATTGAAGTCTGATGTCCACCACACAACGGAATGCCCGCGAGATACTAGCTCTTTCGACAAAAGGCCCATCCGATACAGGCGAGAATCATGGTCGCCGGGCAATGGTTCCCCGATTTTTAACAGCCATACGTGCATATGAGTTATTGGACTTCCAGTGTCCTCAGAAGAACTTTGAGGGTCATATCCTAATTGTAGCCTTGAAATTTCACAATGCGGTCGTATGACCGCATTGTGAAATTCCCTCGCGTTGCCAGACGACCTGCAAAGTTTTGAACATGATCTTGAAGTCTATCCATAGGGAACGGTTGTCAATGTATTCGATATCCAAATCGAATCTATCAGGCCAATCAAGCTGGTTTCTTCCATACACCTGGGCAAGCCCTTTTAGTCCTGGTCTGACCTCCATCCTTCGTACGTGTCTGCTGTTGTACAGTGGTACGTATTCCATTAGGAGAGGTCGTGGACCCACAATGCTCATTTCTCCTATCAGCACGTTGTATAATTCAGGCAGTTCGTCGAGACTGGTTGACCGCAAAGAGCTACCGACTCTACCCAATCGAAGTTCATCGCTCAGTAAATTTCCTTCATCATCAACCACGTTAGACATGGTTCTAAATTTTATTAACCTGAATGGCTCGCCGTGGCGTCCAGGTCTGACCTGTGTAAAGAAGATGGGACGTCCCATATTGACGTATATAATTACCGCAACGATGTACATTATTGGGGCCAGCAGCACCAGCGCGGTAAAAGATATGGTCAAGTCGATAACCCTTTTCATCCACATTAGTCTAACTCACAAATCCCGCGATGTGCTCGCACCCAACGGGAACTCTTACACCAGCGACCATGCGGCTGAGAGATGCATAAGCCGTAAACGTGAACTGGTACCTATGCCGGCGGATTGTCATGAAAACAAGTAGCAATGATGAGGAAAGTATGGCCGAGGCAGGGTTGGTGATCGTGGGCGCCGGTGGTCACGGTAAGGTTGTAGCGGACTGTGCCAGGTTGATGGATGCATGGTCATCGATCAGGTTTGCAGATGACAAGTATCCGGAAATTAGTCAGGTGAATGGGATCACAGTGATCGGAAACGGCGATCCGCTGACGTGGCAGCGTAATGGAACGGAACATTCCGATGTATTCGTTGCGGTCGGTCATAGCGAGACACGATATCGGCTGATGAGCACCCTCATTGCACATGGACACGCGGTGGTTACCGTTGTGAGTCCCAATACGAATGTGAGTGATTCGGTGCAGATTGGAATGGGATCGTTGGTCGTGACAGGCGCGATCATAAACGCTGGTGCGGTAATCGGCGAGGGCGTGATCGTTAACACCGGTGCAATTGTCGAACATGATTGCAGTATTGGTAACTTCACCCATATCTGTCCGCGTGCAATGATAGCCGGCGACGTAGTGATAGGTGTGCACACCTGGATAGGTATCGGCTCGACAGTTATTGAAGGTCGCAAAATCGGCGACAACGTAATGGTCGCTGCCGGTAGCGTTGTTGTCTCAGATGTTCCATCAGGTTCACGCGTGAAAGGTGTGCCTGCCCGACAGTTCTGAAGGACGGCGCTTATGTCCTGAAATGAATGACGTTCTCTGTCTCTGGTATACCGCTATGGTACTCGGGTACGACGGTTGATTGGATTCTCAGCGCTTCTTGTTGGTTCTGTTCGTCGAGTGCTTGAACGATCAAATGAATCTGGACGTTGAGATCAGTAGATGGAAGATGTGCTTCAATTGCTCTCGTTATCATGGGGTGTTCTGTACCCACACAATTGTCTCCCAGAAGAAGTTCTTCATATAGTTTCTCACCCGGACGCAGACCAGTATACGTAATGGTTATACCATCATCGTCTCTGTCCTCCACGTTCACGGTTTTCCCCATCAATCGGATCATTGTCTTTGCCAGATCGTCAATCTTCACGGGTTTTCCCATATCGAGTACGAATACATCACCGCCTTCGCTCATGGCACTCGCTTGTATTACAAGTTGAACAGCCTCAGGGATCGTCATGAAGTACCGTGTGACATCCGGGTGGGTAACGGTAACAGGTCCACCCTCTCGTATCTTCCTTTTAAATAGTGGGACGACTGACCCAGAGGAGTTAAGGACATTGCCGAAACGGACCATGCTGAACAGGGTTTGATGTTCGGAGCTATAGCCCTCCGCGTAAGCTTGCAGAATTTGCTCCGCAAAGCGTTTTGTAGCGCCCATTACGTTCGTTGGACGCACTGCCTTGTCCGTGGAGATCAAAATAAAGTTCTTAACCCCAGCGCTGATGGCGGCCAGTACAGCATGCCGTGTACCGAGAACATTGTTCTTTATGCCGCTGAGAACGTTGGCCTCGACGATGGGGACGTGCTTATAGGCAGCGGCATGATAGACGACGTCGATTCGATGGTTCCTCATCGCCCGATACAGATGCTCCTGATCCAGGACGTTCCCTAAAATTGCGACGACTTCCATTTCACTATTCTTCAGTTCCTCATTGATGGTATAGAGACTGAACTCGGAGATTTCGAAGAGTACAAGTTTGGTTGGGTTAAGCTGGCAAATCTGACGACATAACTCACTTCCTATTGAGCCACCAGCACCTGTCACCATCACAGACTTGGCAGTGATCGCTTTATCTAAGAGATTCGCGCGAGGCGCTACTGTATCCCTGCCAAGCAGATCCTCAACCTCCACATCCCGAAGCTGATCAATATTTGCCTTCCCAACTGCTATATCCGCATAGCTCGGAATAATCTTGACACTGATCTCGTAGCCAGTAAGGAACCTGAGTATTCGAGCCCGTTCCGAGTTGCCTAGGCTACTGATGGCCAGGAAGACATGCCCGATCTCCTTACGCTCAATCAGCTTCTGCAACCGATTGGGTTTATACACATGAAGATCCTGCAGGATGGTGCCTTGTTTACTTCCATCATCATCCAGAAAAGCTACCGGCTGATACTCGATCCCCTGTCCCAGTGCCGTCGCCAGTTGAACACCAGCAGACCCGGCACCATAGATCACCACCTTTTCTGACTGGCTTCCTCGAGTGTTCGCGGTCAACAAGGAACGTAGCGCAAGTCGGCTGCCGCCAACAGCGATAACACTCAGACCAAAATAGATAAAAGGGACCGATCTGGGTAGCGGAGCCTGCAAGAGGAACCCGAAAAAGGCGAGCGCCAGCGCGGAGAAACTGATGCCAATGAATACAGAGGTCAGTAACTGGGTACCCGCAAACCGTATGACCGCGCGATAAAGTCCAAGCCGCACAAATAGTGCCACGGTGACCAGTGTGGTAAGCAACGCGACCGTAGCCACGCGTACCTCAGGTACATACAATTGGTCCAGGCGAAGGCAGAAGGCCAGCCAGAGCACAAAGGGCAAAAGAGCCAGGTCTGTGGTGACCCCAACCAGCCTTTTAGCGTTGCGGGGTAGTGAGATGATCCATTCGATCATGTCGGCGCACTAGTCCATGGAACCATGTAACGTCGCGGATTATAGCAGTCAGACAGGAAAGCCATGACCACATTTTTTGGAAAATTCACCCTACGCGGATGGCTGGAAGTGGCTTTGGGCCTGGCCGTCGCGCTCAGTCTGGTGTGCTATTTCCTGTTGCCGACGGGCAAGGCGAACAACTTTCCCACCTATCTGATGGGCATATTGGTGTTGCTGGTAGGGCTGCCCTGGCTGGATGTGCTCCGGCGTTCCTGGGTCCTCAATGGATCGATCGCGCTTGCGGCCTACCTCGCGCTCAGCCTGGTGTGGTCTGCACCGTTGTATGATGACGAGGTCCATTCACTGATTGGTAATGGACTGTTGTCAGTACTGTTTGTCGTGGCGGTTGTGATCGGCATGATTCGATTTCAGCGGTTCCAGGTGTGGCTGATCCAAGGCGTTGTACTCGCCGCAAGTCTGTCAGCCCTGGTGTATCTCATTTCTGCCATCTACCTGGGGGACGCCATCGACAAAGCGCCGCTGGGCCGGTGGCTGAGCCCCTCCGTGGGTGCAATTGGCTTCGGTTTTGCCGCGATCCTGAGTGTTAACCTCACACTAGGCAGATTCAACCGGCGGTTCAAGCTGCTATGGGGCCTGCTATCCCTGTTGCTGGTGGCGGCCTGTATCCACCTGGGCATTGATTATGTCAGCTTTGCGCTGCTTGCTGCGGTCACCGCGCTGTCCCTGGGCCGGGTCTGGCGCATGCGAGAGTCGGGGCGCGCGTCGTTGTGGATGGGCGTCAGTTTTGTGCTGATGGTCGCTACGATCCTGGCGCTCAATGTTGTGATCGATTCCGGGCGGCAGATGATCTGGAGTTCCGTACTGGATCTCATCTACAACGAGCGGGTGGCGTTCGGGTTCGGCATACGATCACGTCCCGAATATCACGTGGACTGCAACCTCGAACTGGTGGCGGCGGCCGCAGACTGCGCCTGGCGTCATCCTCACAACCTGTATGTATCCACGATGTACTACGGTGGCATCATCGGGATTGGTGGGCTGATATTGCTGATGATCGCCAGCATGAGCGCAACGCTGGAGTCTCACCATCCGGCCCGTTGGGTGACGCAGTCGCTACTCACCTACGGCTTTGCGGTCCTCATGTTCGATGGCAACCGCCTCATTTCGAAAATCGACTTCATCTGGCTGGTGTTCTGGCTGCCGGTCGCCTTTGCCGCCTTCCTTGAATTGGACGAAAAACTGAGTGATGATGAACTCGAAGCTGGTGTAGGGTCACCACCTGACCCCCAGATCGAGTCCGCCTGAATGTCTGTCCAACCTGTCATCCTCTGCGGCGGCGCTGGCAGCCGGCTGTGGCCCCTCTCAAGGACTCGATTGCCGAAGCAGTTGCTGTCCTTTGGGGGTGATGAGTCCTTGCTCCAGGCGACGGTCGAGCGCGTCAGGACGTTTGCTGAATCTACTGTCCCGACCATTATCTGCAATGACGAATACCGGTTTCTTGTGGCGGACCACATTCGGTCACTGGGTCTGCCGGGGCAGACTATCATTCTGGAACCTATGGGTCGGAATACGGCACCCGCGATAGCGGTAGCCGCATTTCATGCACTGGATGCGGATCCAAATCTGTTGGTACTCCCCTCTGATCAGCTTCTGAAGGACACGGCGGCGAACCAGAAAGCGATTGCCAAGGCATCGCAGCTTGCGTCCCTGGGACACCTGGTCACGTTTGGCATCAAACCCGACACACCCCATACTGGATATGGCTATGTAAAAGGTGGTCAGGCGATTGATGATCTCGGTTTTGTAGTGGACCAGTTCGTTGAGAAACCCGACAGTGCAACTGCGGAAACATATGTTGCATCGGGTGACTACTACTGGAACAGCGGGATGTTTGTTTTCAAGGCGTCTGTATACCTTGAGGCGCTGAAGCGCCATGCGCCGGACATCCATGCGGCTTGTGAAAGGGCTGCCGGGAATCTGGCCACTGATCTGGATTTTATCCGTATCGATGCCACCATCTTTGAGACCTGTCCTTCGGAGTCCATCGACTATGCGGTGATGGAGAAGACCGATGCTGCAGCCATGGTGCCCCTCGATGCGGGGTGGAGTGACATTGGCAGTTATGGCTCACTTTGGGAAAACCTCGAACAGGATGGGTCCGCCAATGTGCTTCAGGGGGATGTGATGGCCTATGGCACAACATCGTCATTCGTACTTGCGGAATCTCGCCTCGTTGTGACTATAGGCGTGGACAACCTGACCATTGTGGAAACACCCGACGCGGTGCTCGTCGCGGACAAAGAGAAGAGTCAGGAGGTCAAGCAGATCGTGCAGAATCTAGCGGCCCTTGGAAGAACAGAACATGACGAACATCAGCGCGTGTACCGCCCCTGGGGTTTCTATGAAAGTGTCAGCGAAGGCGAGCGATTCCAGGTGAAACACATTGAGGTCAAACCGGGTGCCGCGTTGTCTCTGCAGAAAAATCACTATCGCGCAGAGGACTGGGTGGTGGTGTCCGGGACTGCCCGGGTCACCAAGGGCAAGGAGGTTTTTGAGATCAGCGAGGACCAATCCACCTATATACCAATCGGTGAGGTCAACTGCCTTGAGAACCCGGGCAAGATCCCGCTCAGCCTGATTGAGGTCCAGAGTGGGTCCTACCTGGGCGAGGACGATATCGTTCGGTTTGATGACCAGTACGGTCGGTCGGATGAATCAACCGCTCAGTGATAAGTGGTCCCTCCCCATAATCTGAGTGCTTAAGATTTCGACATTACAGAAACAGGGACTATCATGATCAGGAAATGTCTGTTTCCAGCCGCTGGTTATGGCACGCGATTCCTACCCGCGACCAAGGCCATGCCGAAGGAGATGCTGCCCATCGTCTCGAAGCCACTGATTCAGTATGGCGTGGAGGAAGCGATCGGTGCGGGCCTGACCGATATCGGGTTTATTTCAGGCCGCGGTAAGCGCGCGATTGAAGACCATTTTGATATTTCCTACGAGCTTGAACACCAGATTGCAGGCACGAACAAGGAATGCCTGCTCGATGATATTCGTTCGGTGATCGAGCAGTGCCGTTTCTCCTATACGCGACAGGTTGAGATGCGAGGTCTAGGAGATGCGATCTTGACCGGCGAGACCCTGATTGGCAGTGAACCGTTCGCGGTTTTGCTCGCGGACGATCTGTGTGTCAACTATGAAGGTGACGGGGTCCTGGCGCAGATGGTCGCACTCTACGAGGAATACCAGTGCCCTATTGTGGCAATCGAGGAGGTCCCCCAGGATCAGACTCAGAACTATGGCGTTATCGCCGGGAAGGAAATGGAAACGGACGTCTACAAGATTTCTGAAATGGTAGAGAAACCCTCCCCTGAAGAGGCGCCGTCTAACTTGGCCATCATTGGCCGTTACATCCTCACGCCAGATATTTTTGATGTCCTCCGGGAGACGG
>MDTB01177259.1_pt1 | contig 14605 bp, 13 predicted proteins | sample 811161 | NCBI WGS metagenome assembly MDTB01 (sample SAMN05326650, study PRJNA326480) | marine metagenome | isolation source: seawater | place: Mediterranean Sea | collected 2009
CTAAAAATACTTAATACTAATGCCACAAATTGGTTGGTTTGAATTACTCACTATAGTAATAATTGCAATTCTTGTAATTGGTCCAAAAGAATTTCCAATCGTTTTAAATAAAATCGGTTCTTGGATTGGTTCTATAAAAAGATATTTTTCTGAAATGCAACGCAATTTAAATCAAGTTACCGATATTGAAAACAATCAATTAGATGAAGAAAAAAAAGATTTTAAAAAAGATATAAATGACAAAGAATAATAATACAGAACAAAACTCATTTATTGGTCATTTAACAGAATTGAGATCAAGATTAGTAAAAACTTTTGTATTTTTATTAATTGCATTTGTTTTATGTTATATATTTTCGGAAAATATTTACGAATTTTTAGTTCAACCTTACGCTGATGCAGTTCTTAAACAAGATTTAGATAGAAGATTAATATTTACAGCTTTGCATGAAGCTTTTTTAACCTATTTAAAAGTGGCTTTTTTTGCATCTTTTTTTATTACAAGCCCAATTTTCTTAACTCAAATTTGGAAATTTGTTGCACCCGGTCTTTATAAGAATGAAAAAAGAGCGTTATTACCTTATTTAGTTTTAACACCAGTACTTTTTTTATTTGGTGGAATGTTGGTTTATTATTTAATAATGCCACTTGCTATCAAATTCTTTTTAACCTTTGAGTCAATCGCCGATACCGGCTCACTTTCAATACAATTAGAAGCAAAAGTTAATGAATATTTATCTTTAATTATGAAATTAATATTTGCATTTGGTTTAAGTTTTCAACTCCCAGTAGTTTTAAGTTTATTAGCAAGAATTGGAGTTATTGACTCTCAATATTTAAAAAAAAGAAGAAGATATGTTGTTGTTATTATTTTTGCAGTAGCCGCTATATTAACACCGCCAGATCCTGTTACGCAAATAGGTTTGGCTTTACCTTTATTAATCTTGTATGAATTATCAATCTTAGCAGTTAAACTCATAGAGAGTAAAAAAGATGCATAATTTAAAAGAAATTAAAAAAAATTTAAATGATTTCAAAAAAAAAATAAAAGACAGAAATATTAATGCTGATTTTGATAAACTTATATCTTTGGATCAAAAAAATAGAGAATTTATTCAAAAAAAGGAAAGCTTAGAACAAGAAAAAAAGATTTTATCAAAAAAAAAGGATAATACTAACTTTGATAAATCTAAGAAATTAAGTATTGAATTAGATAAAATAATTGCTGATCAAAAAAAACTTCAAAAAGAAATAAATGGTATTTTAGCTATTTTGCCTAATATAGCATTAGCAAAAGTTCCAGTAGGAAAAGATGAAAATTCCAATGTGATTATTAGAGAGCAGGGACCAATTAATAAATTTAATTTTAAAGCAAAATCACACGTGGAATTGGGTGGAATAAATAACTCAATTGATTTTAAAACATCATCAAAACTTTCTGGCTCCCGTTTTGTTGTTTTAAAAGATAAATACGCGTTATTAGAAAGGGCCTTAACAAACTTTATGTTAGATATTCACACATCTAAATTTAATTACATTGAAATTTCTCCACCTTTAATTGTCAATGAAAATGTCATGTTTGGAACAGGTCAATTGCCAAAATTTGAAGATGATCAATTTGAAGTACAATTTAATAATACAGAACAAAAAAAATACTTAATACCTACTGCAGAAGTTGTTTTAACAAACCTGTTTAGAGAAAGTGTTATTGATATCAAAGATCTTCCATTAAGATTGGTTGCATGCACTCCATGTTTTAGAAAAGAAGCCGGTAGTTATGGAAAGGACACAAAAGGTATGATGCGCCAACATCAATTTTATAAAGTTGAATTAGTAAGTTTAGTTGAGCCAAAAAATTGTGAAGATGAGCTTAATAGAATGACTAAATGTGCTGAAGAGATTTTAAAACAACTTAAAATTCCTTACCGAATTTCTATGTTAAGTACAGGGGATATGGGATTCAGCGCAGAACTAACTTATGATATAGAAGCTTGGATACCGTCAGAAAATAAATATAGAGAAATTTCTAGCTGTTCATCTTGTGGAACTTTTCAATCTCAAAGAATGAATACAAAATACAAGTCTAATGAAGGTAATAATTTTGTTGGAACTCTAAATGGATCGGGAGTTGCAGTAGGAAGACTACTAATAGCATTGATAGAAAACTATCAAAATGAAGATGGAACAATTTCTCTTCCAAGTGTACTCAAAAAATATATGAATAATCTCGAAAAAATTTAAATATTTTTAAGTATTTTCTTGTTAATATTAGACTTTTATTATATTTATTCATCATAATATGAATACTCAAGGATTTGCACAATTTATACCTTTAATTTTAATATTTGTTATTTTCTATTTCTTTTTGATTAGACCTCAACAAAAAAGAGTTAAGGATCATAAGTCAATGGTCGAGTCTTTAAAAAAAGGTGACGAAGTAATTACTTCAGGAGGAATAATAGGTGTCGTTGATAGAGTAATGGAAGACGACAGAATAGAAGTAATTTTAGCTGATGATGTTAAAGTACAGATTATTAAGTCTACTATTACAAGCCTTCTTAAAAAAGAAATAAAAAAATAAATTCTCAAGTGCTGAATTTTTCAAAAATAAATATAATAATAATATATTTAATATTTTCTATTTTGTTTTTTTTTGCATTAATAAATTTTCAAAACGATAATAGCAAATTCCTAAATAAAAAAGTTAATCTGGGTTTAGATTTACAAGGTGGCTCTTATTTATTACTTGAAATTGACACAGATTCTTTAATAAAAGAAAAAATTCAAGATAAAATTATTCCATTAAAAAAATTTCTTAGAGAAAATGATATATCTTATAAAAATTTTGAAGTTAATAATAAAACTATACAATTTTCAATAGAAGAAAATAATATTGAAAAATTTGAAAATATTTTTTTAAGAAAAAAAGAAAACACTATTAATCCTTATATTGATCAATATAAATCATATGAACTTAATTTTGATTTAAAAAAAACTGTCGTATCTGTTTATTTTTCTAAATATGGTACTTTATCGATTAATAATGCTGCACTAAATCAGTCGATTGAAATTGTTAGAAGGAGAATAGATGATGTTGGGACTAAAGAACCAACAATTTTACAAAGAGGTGAGAAGCGAATTCTAGTGGAATTGCCTGGACTTAAAGATCCTCAAAGAATTAAAAATTTACTAGGTAAAACTGCACAACTACATTTTAGATTAGTAACTACAACCACAAGTGAATTTGGCTCAGATAAGCTTATTTCTGAAACAGGAGAAGATTTAAATGTAAGCAAAAGAATAATAATGAGCGGTGATAATTTACTTGATGCCCAACCAAGATTTGACAACTTTAACAATGAACCTAGCGTATCATTTACTCTTGATAGATTAGGAGCGCAGAAATTTGGCAGAGTTACAACTGATAATGTTGGAAAAAGATTAGCAATTGTTTTAGATGACAAAATAATAAGCGCACCATCTATACGAGAACCAATTACGGCAGGGAATGGGAATATTTCAGGAAATTTTACTTTTCAAGAAGCCACTGATTTAGCTTTATTATTAAGATCAGGTGCTTTACCAACTCCTATTAATATTGTTGAGGAAAGAACAGTAGGGCCAGACCTAGGTAAAGATTCTATAAAATCAGGATCAATTTCACTATTAGTTGGTTTTATTTTAGTAATTATTTTTATGTTATATAAGTATAGATTCTTCGGACTAATCGCTAACATTTCCCTAATAGCAAACTTATTAATGCTAATTGGAATATTAACTTTATTAGAAGCCACATTAACATTGCCTGGTATTGCAGGAATAATTTTGACTGTTGGTATGGCTGTAGATGCAAACGTTTTAATATTTGAGAGAATTAAAGAAGAACTTAAAACTGAAAAATCGTTAATTCATGCATTTGAAATGGGATACCAAAAAGCTAAAATTACAGTTTTAGACGCTAACATTACTACATTCATTGCAGCAGCTTTACTATTTGCTTTTGGATCTGGTCCAATAAAAGGTTTTGCTGTAACTTTAGGCATAGGAATTATTACAACTCTTTTCTCAGCTTATTTTATAGCTAGGCATTTAACTTCAACTATGGTGTTAAAAAATAAGAGTGGAAAGGTTAATTTATAATGAATAAGAATATTATTTTTTCAGCATTATTTACCAAAGCTAATATTTTTTCTATTTTAATATTTATTATAAGTTTATTTTTAATATCTTTTAAAGGTTTAAATTATGGTATTGATTTTAAAGGCGGCACTCTAATAGAATTAAGAATTGATAATTCAACTTTTAAAATAGGACAAGTAAGAGATTCTTTTGTAAACCTTAACTTAGGTGATGTAAATGTAAAAGAATTTGGAAAAAAAGGAGATTATTTAATTAAAATTGAAAAATCTGATAATGAGAGTGAAAACTTTATTTCTGACATCAAAAAAAATATTCAATCAAGTTTAAGCTCCGAAGTAAATTTTAGGAGAGTGGAAAAAGTTGGACCTAAGGTTAGTGATGAGCTTTTAAAATCTGGACTTACAGCAATTTTTCTAGCTCTGGCTGCGATGTTGTTTTATATATGGATACGATTTGAATGGCAGTTTAGTCTTGGTTCAATTATTGCATTGATACATGATGTTGTTATAACACTTGGAATTTTTTCTCTTCTTTCACTTGAGGTAAATTTATCTATAATAGCTGCTGTTTTAACTATTGTCGGTTATTCAATGAACGATACTGTTGTTATCTATGATCGTATAAGAGAAAACTTATCTAAATATAATAAATTAAACATAAATGAGATTGCTGATTTATCTATCAATGAAACACTTTCAAGAACAATAATTACTTCAATTACTACACTTTTAGCATTGTTATCGATATTTATTTTAGGAGGTGAAATTTTGAAGGGATTTTCGTTTGCTATGATACTTGGTGTTTTAATTGGAACTTTTTCATCAATTTTTGTTGCCTCACCGGTCTTAAAATATTTAAGAGTTAGTTATAAAACTATGCTTAAAGATGAAGAAAAAATTCTACCTTAAGTTAATATAAATTCTGAGCAGCTACCATACTCAACAACATTGGCATTGATAGAAGAGTGTTCGTTCTAGAGAATAACATTGCAGTTTTAGCTGATTTTGCTTTTTCCTCAGGTGAACTTTCAATTAAACCTAAAGCTTTTTTTTGATTTGGCCAAATAACAAACCATACATTGTAAGCCATTATAATACCTAACCACATGCCAATTCCTATAGCTGTATTTTTACCGTAACCAGAACCTATACCGAGCGTCATAGCTTGATGTAAATAGCCATTTAAATATGAAACTATAAAACCAGTTAAAATTGTAAACGCAGCGGCCCATCTAAACCAAAACAAGGCTTTTGGAGCTATAACTTTACCTATAGCTGGTTTTTGTTCATCAGGTATTTTTGGCATTGAAGGTATCTGAACAAAATTAAAATACCATAATAAACCTATCCACATTACTCCCGCTAAAACATGTAAATATCTAAACAACCAACTAAAAAAATATCTATCAAATGCGAATCCATCTCCACCAAAGTGAAGACCTAAAAAAAGCAATATAGCTAAAGCGAGTGATGCATGTACTGTTTTGGATAATGATTGAAGAAGATTATTCATAAGTTTTAATATAACACAAATTAATATTTAATAAAGATACAATCATGCTGTTTTTTTCATATTATTGGAACGTTTAGTTGTTAATAAATCTTTTAAAAAATTTCCTGTATAACTACTCTCATTTTCAGCAACTTTTTCAGGTGTTCCTTGAGCTATTATACTACCACCATTAACCCCACCATCTGGACCCATATCTATTATATGATCAGCGGTTTTTATTACATCAAGATTATGCTCAATCACAACAACTGTATTACCAGTATTGGCAAAAGCCTGAAGGATTTCTAAAAGTTTTTTTATATCATGAGAATGAAGTCCTGTTGTAGGTTCGTCTAAAATATACATAGTTTTTCCAGTTGGTCTTTTTGATAATTCTTTAGCTAATTTAATTCTTTGTGCTTCTCCGCCAGAAAGTGTCGTCGCTTGTTGACCAATTTTCATGTATCCCAAACCAACATGCTTTAAAGTTATAAGCTTTGATCTTATAGACTGAATATTTTCAAAAAATTTGCACCCTTCATCAACAGTCATATCTAAAACATCAGCGATATTTTTATCTTTAAATCGAATTTCAAGTGTCTCTCTATTATATCTAGCGCCCTTACATGTATCACATGGAATGAAAACATCTGGCAGAAAATGCATTTCATAAGTAATTACACCATCTCCTTCACATGTTTCACATCTTCCTCCTTTTACATTAAAAGAATATCTTCCAACTTTATATCCTCTGGCTTTTGACTCAGGTAAAGAAGCAAACCATTCTCTTATTGGACCAAAAGCACCTGTATACGTAGCTGGATTTGATCTAGGCGTTCTGCCAATTGGAGATTGATCTATGTCTATTATCTTGTCTATTAACTCAACTCCTTTAAATCCTTTAAAAGCTTTAGGAATTTTTCTAGACTTATTCTTATTCAACATTAAATTTAGCGCGTTATATAAAGTTTGTAAAACTAAAGTTGATTTTCCACTACCCGATACACCTGTAACACAAGTGAAAGTTCCTGAAGGAATTTTTAAATCTACATTTTTTAAATTATTTCCTGTAGCTCCATTAATTTCTATATATCTTCCATTTTTGGCAAATCTTCTTTTTTTGGGTATTGGTATATATTTTTCTCCAGATAAATAACTTCCTGTAATACTATTCTTATTTTTAATTATTTCATTTAAAGTTCCTTGTGCAACTATTTCACCACCATTTAACCCCGCTTCGGGACCTATATCAATAATGTGATCTGCACTTTCCATTGTTTCGATGTCGTGTTCAACAACAATAACAGTATTTCCTAAATCTCTTAATTTTTGCAATGCTTTGATTAATTTTTTATTATCTTTTTGGTGAAGACCTATTGAAGGTTCATCTAGAACATATAATACACCAGTTAAACCAGAACCAATTTGTGAAGCTAATCTTATTCTCTGAGCTTCACCACCTGATAGAGTACCCGACTCTCTTGAGAGTGTAAGATAATTTAATCCAACATTTAACAGAAAATTAAGTCTTTCATTAATTTCTTTCAAAATATGATGAGCTATTTTGCTTTCTCTATCATTTAAAATATTTTTAAGCCCAGAAAACCATTCTTGTGCTTTATCTATAGATTTATTTGTTATTTCGCTTATATTTAAAGAGTCAATTTTTACGCACAAAGCTTCATCCTTTAGCCTCATACCCTTGCACTTTTCACAATTAGTTTCACTTTGATATTGGCTTATCTCTTCTCTTTTCCACTCACTTTCAGTTTCTAAGTATCTTCTTTCTAAGTTATTTATCACACCTTCAAATGTTTTTTTTGTAGAATAAGATTCATATCCATCATCGTATGAAAATTTAATCTCTTCATCATCTGAACCAAATAATATTAAATCTTGAATTTTTTTTGATAATTTTTTCCATGGTTCTGTTAATGAAAATTTGTAGTGTTTTGCTAATGAAGCTAATGTTTGAGCATAATATAAAGAGGTCGATTTTGACCAAGGAGCTATAGCACCATCTTGTAGACTTTTCTTTATATCAGGAACAACTAGAACAGGATCAACGTTTAAATTGTGACCAATTCCCTCGCATTCTTCACATGCTCCATATGGTGAATTAAAAGAAAATAATCTTGGTTCAATTTCTTCAATTGTAAAACCACTTTCGGGACATGAAAATTTTGAGGAAAAAGTAATAGACTCAATCTTTCTAAATTTTTTCGGTAAGGTTTCATTTTCATATTCAACTACAAGTAATCCGTTAGATAAATTAAGAGCAGTCTCTATACTATCTGCAAGTCGATTTCCTAAGCTTGAACTTATAACGATTCTATCGACAATAATCGATATATCATGCTTAATTTTTTTATTTAAATTTGGAAAATCTTCGATATTTAAATATTTTCCGTCAACCTTAAGTTTTGAAAAACCTCTTTTTTTGTAATTTAAAATTTCTTTTTTATATTCCCCCTTTCTTCCTCTCACAATCGGAGACAGTAAATATATAGTGCTAGATTTAGGAAGTTTTTTTATTTTATCTACCATTTCACTAACAGATTGCGAAACAATAGGTTTGCCAGTTACAGGAGAGTATGGGATTCCTACTCTTGCAAATAAAACTCTCATATAATCATAAATTTCAGTTACGGTTGCCACTGTAGATCTTGGATTTTTTGAATTATTCTTTTGTTCTATAGATATAGCTGGACTTAAACCCTCAATTAAGTCTACTTTTGGTTTTTTCATCTTATCTAAGAATTGTCTTGCATAAGCTGATAAACTTTCCACATATCTTCTTTGACCTTCTGAATAAATTGTATCGAATGCTAATGAAGATTTACCTGAACCAGATAATCCTGTTACAACTATCATCTTTTCTTTCGGGATTTCTAAAGAGACATTTTTAAGATTATGTTCTTTTGCCCCTTTTATAACGATTTTTTTCAACATATTTTTATCTTCTAAAGAATTATGAGCTTATATTTATAATGCAATTATGATATAAGACTATAACAATAAATCACTATATATATTCTAAATATTATGGCTGGAAGTTTAAATAAAGTATTATTAATAGGCAGATTAGGCGCAGACCCTGAAATTAAGCAAATGGTTAATGGTAAAAACGTCGCAAGACTAAGCATAGCAACCAGTCAATCCTGGAAGGATAAAACTTCAGGTGAAAGAAAAGAAAAAACCGAATGGCATAGAGTTGTAATTTTTAATGAGGGTCTTGTTAGCGTAGTTCAACAATATCTTAAAAAAGGAGCTAACGTTTATGTTGAAGGTCAATTATCTACAAGAAAGTGGAAAGATGAAAAAACTGGGCAAGACAAATATTCTACCGAGATAGTTTTACAAGGTTATAACTCTAGTTTAACCATGCTTGACAGTCGAAACAAATCGGATAACTCTAATCTAGTAGATGATAAAAAAAGTTCATTGCCTGATGATAATATCTCTCAAGAAAAAAACGAATTAGATGACGAAATTCCATTTTAAAATCTATGGAAAAATCTGTTATAGAAAATAATAATTTTAAGCCCATCTTCGTACAAGATGAAATGAGCTCATCATATTTATCTTACGCAATGAGTGTAATTGTCAGCAGGGCACTACCTGATGTTCGAGATGGATTAAAACCAGTACACAGAAGAATTATATATGCCATGTACAAGGGTGGTTATGATTGGTCAAAATCATATAGAAAATCTGCTCGTATCGTAGGAGATGTTATCGGTAAATATCATCCACATGGAGATCAATCTGTTTATGATGCTTTAGTAAGATTAGTTCAAGATTTTTCGATGAGCCTTCCTCTTATAAGTGGACAAGGTAATTTTGGATCTATTGACGGAGATCCTCCTGCAGCAATGAGATATACAGAAACTAAATTAGGTAAGATATCCCAACATTTAACCGAAGATCTTGAAAAGAATACTGTAGCATTCAGAAATAATTACGATGAAACAGAGAGAGAGCCAACTGTTTTGCCCTCTCAATATCCTAATCTTTTAGTAAATGGCGCAGGTGGTATAGCGGTAGGAATGGCCACGAGTATTCCTCCACACAATTTGGGTGAAATAATAGATGCTACTAACGCTTATATAAATAATAAAGACATAACCGTTTCACAATTAATGAAACATGTTCCCGGACCAGATTTTCCGACTGGTGGAATAATAATTGGAAAAGACATAATCAAACAAGGATATAACAAAGGTAGAGGATCATTTAAAATACGAGGTGAAATTGATACAGAACAGAAAAAAAATGGCAAAGAATTATTAATAATTAAGTCAATTCCTTATCAAATAAATAAGTCAATTTTAAATGAAAGAATAGCTCAATTAGCTAGAGAAAAAAAAATCGAAGGTATCAGAGATATAAGAGACGAGTCCAATAGAGAGGGAATAAGAGTAGTTCTTGAGTTAAGAAGGGGAGTAGAACCAGAAACTATAAGAAGACAATTATATAAATTAACAAACATTGAAAGCTCTTTTGGTTTTAATACTTTGGCCATAGTTAATAATAAGCCAAAAATTTTAAATCTAAAAGAATTTATAGTTGAATTTGTTAAATTTAGAGAAACAACCTTAACAAACAGAATTAAATATGATTTACAAAAAGCTGAAGACAAAGCACATATTTTAATTGGTATAGCTACGGCAGTTGAAAATATTGATGAAGTAATTAAAATTATAAAAAAATCTCAAGATACAGAAAATGCTAAGAAAAATCTTTTATCAAAAAAATGGAAAATAAAAAAGAGTATAAAGTTGATATCATTAATTGAGAAAAAGAAATCTATTTCAACCTATCAACTTTCAGATAATCAAGTAGATGCAATTTTAGAATTAAGATTACAAAAATTAACTGCTTATGGGATAAATGAAATTGAAAATGAAATAAACAAACTTGCAGAATTAATTCTAAGTTACAATAAAATTTTAAATTCAAAGAAAGAACTTTATAAATTGATCGTTTCGGAGCTAACAAATATTAAAGCCAAATACTCCGTTCCTAGAAGAACAAAAATTGTTGATGCAGCTTTAAATTATAACATTGAAGAAACAATACAAAAAGAATCTGTTGTTATAAATATTACTAAACAAGGCTATATCAAAAGAAGTTCTCTTTCCTCACTAAAAGCTCAAAAAAGAGGAGGAAAAGGTAAGTCTGGTATAGTAACAAGAGATGAAGATTTTGTTATTCAAATTTTTACAGCTAATACCCACACACCTGTTTTATTTTTTTCAACTCAAGGACTTGTATATAAGATTAAAGCCTATAAAATTCCAGAAGGAACTTCTTCCTCAAAAGGAAAATCTATTTTTAATTTACTACCTCTGAAAAGCCACCATTCTATAAGCTCCATAATGCCTTTACCAGAGGATGAAAATGAATGGAAAAAACTATTAGTAATTTTTGTAACTGAGAATGGAAACGTAAGAAAAAATACATTAGAAGATTTCGTAAATATTAATGTTTCAGGAAAAATTGCTATGAAATTAAATGAGAGCGATAAAATTGTCGGTGTTAAAATATGTAGGGAAGACCAAGACATTCTGTTAAGTACAAAATACGGCAAATGTATAAGATTTATGTCAAAAAAATTGAGATTATTTAAAGGTAGATCATCCAAAGGCATTAGAGGAATACAATTAAAAGAAGGGGATAAAGTTATATCTTTATCGATATTAAATAATCCAAAAATAGAAACCAAAGTGATAAAAAAAGATAATAAAATTAAAAATGGATTAAATAAATTTATTTTATCTGTAACGGAAAATGGCTATGGCAAAAGAACTTCATTTTTAGATTATAGAGTAACAAATAGAGGTGGAAAAGGTATAATTGGTATTATTAATTCTCCAAGAAATGGTAATGTAGCTTCTACTTTAATAGTAGACGAAGATGATGAAATCATTTTATCTACAGACAAAGGAAGTATAATGAGATGCGCTGTAAAGGAAATACGAATAGCTGGGAGAAATACTCAAGGTGTAAGAATTAAAAAACTAACCGGAGAAGAAAAGGTTGTCTCTGTAATTAAAATTGATAATAATATTGAATAATTTATGAGAACAGCTATATACCCAGGCACATTTGATCCTATTACCTTAGGACATATCGATGTAATAAAAAAATCACTTAAAATAGTTGATAGGTTAATCATTGCTACAACAGACAATATAAGTAAAGATTATTTTTTTAGCATTGAAGAAAGATTGTCAATTATTAATGAATCTCTTTTTAAAGATCTTAGATTAAATAAAAAGAAAATTATAGTTACTTCTTTTGATGTTTTAACTATAGATTTATGTAAAAAATATAAAGCTGGAGTTATAATTAGAGGCTTGAGAGCGGTATCTGATTTTGAATATGAATTTCAGTTAGCTGGTATGAATAAAAAATTAGATAAAGACATAGAAACTATTTTTCTAATGTCAGATGTCGAAAACCAAATAATTTCATCTAAATTTGTAAAAGAAATAGCGAAATTAGATGGTAATATAAGTAAATTTTTGACAAAGTCTGCTATAAAAACGCTTAAAAACAAAATTAAATGAAAAAATTATTACTTTATCTAAACTTAATTTTTTTTTTAATTATAACAAACGTTAACTCAAAGGAGAATATAATGATTTTAGAATTAAAATATGGAAAAGTTGAAATAGAACTTTTTGACAAAATTGCACCCAATCATGTAAAAAGATTCAAAACTTTATCTAACGAAGGAAAATATAATGGTGTTGCATTCCATCGTGTTATAGATGGTTTTATGGCTCAAACAGGAGATGTAAAATTTGGAAATACTAAAAATTCAAATTATAATTCTGATTTAGTTGGCACAGGAGGTTCAGATCTTCCTGATTTGAAGGCTGAATTTACATCAACAGCTCATGAAAGAGGAACATTATCAATGGCAAGATCTGCAGACCCAAACAGTGCTAATAGCCAATTTTTTATTTGTTTTGATTCTGCTCCCCACTTAGATAGACAATATTCTGCTTTTGGAAAAGTAACAAAAGGAATGGAATTTATAGATATGATTAAAAAAGGGGCTCCGGGGAGTGGAGTTGTTAATGATCCAGATATAATTATTAGTATAAGTTCAAAATAATAACATTAATGAAAAAGAAAAATTTCTCTTTTGTCGTAATGGCAAAAGATAATAAAGCAAGGTGTGGAAAAATTTTTACTAAAAGAGGCGAAATAAGAACACCAGCTTTTATGCCGGTAGGGACTCTTGGAACTTTAAAAGGAATATTCACAGACGATCTATTAAAAACAAAGTCTGATATAATTTTAGGTAATACATATCATTTAATGTTAAGGCCAGGAGTCAAAACTATAAAAAATTTCAATGGTTTACATGATTTTATGAACTGGCATAAACCGATATTGACAGATTCAGGTGGATTTCAAATTATGTCCTTATCGAAATTAAATAAGATTAATAGAGATATAGGTGCAATCTTTTCTTCACACGTTGATGGAAAAAAATTCATTTTAAGTCCAGAAAAAAGTATTCAAATACAAAAAGATATTAATTCAGATATATTAATGGTTTTGGATGAATGTCCTGAATTAACAAAAGATAAGAGAAGAATTAAAGAAGCAATATTAACTTCTAATTTATGGGCTAAAAGAAGCAAAGTTGAATTTGGTAAAAATAAAGAAAAAGCATTATTTGGAATAGTACAAGGCGGATTATACAAAGATCTTAGAATGGAGAGCTTAGAAAAATTAGTCGAAATTGATTTCGATGGCTATGCAATGGGTGGTTTAGCTGTTGGTGAGACTCAATCAGAAATGTTCAATTTATTAGATGAAATTGTTTGTCATATGCCTTCACACAAACCAAGATATTTAATGGGCGTTGGCACTCCTTCTGATATTTTAGGTGCAGTAAATTCAGGAATTGACATGTTTGATTGCGTATTACCAACAAGATCTGGAAGAACTGGATTAGCCTTTACATGGGAAGGGAAAATAAATTTAAAAAATGCTTCATTCAAAAATGACAAGAACCCTTTAGATAAAGACTGTAAATTAAGAAATTTAAATCTATACTCTAAAAGTTACTTGAATCACCTAATCAAAACTAATGAATTGTTAGCTTCTATGATAATTTCCCTTCATAATATTAATTTTTATCAAGAATTCATGAATGAGATAAGAAAACACATAAAGAAGGGAACTTTTTCTAAGTTTTATAATAAATATATTAATTTGTTTTAATATGACAAAAATATCGTTTGAAATTTTGTTTTTTAGTATATAAATAGTATTTTTTAAGGGCCCTTAGCTCAGTTGGTAGAGCACCTCCCTTTTAAGGAGGGTGTCGATGGTTCGAGTCCATCAGGGCTCACCACAAAAAGTTTAATAGCTTGTTTGTTGTGACAATTTTTTAAAAAAATTTCTTTTAACTTTTAATTGGTGGGTATTTTATCATTACTTCTGTTATCCAATTATTTAAATTCTCTATTCTATTTTTACTAGATGGATGAGTACTTAAAAATTGTGGAATTTCTTTACCTTTCTTGTCTTCTGACATTCGCTCCCAAAGTTTAACCGACTCTCTTATGTCATAACCAGCTAATGAAGCAAAGATTAAACCTAAATAATCAGCTTCTTTCTCTTGCAGTCTTCCAAATGGATTCTTTATACCGATATTAATTAAATCAAAACCGGTATTTCGACCAACAGTGTTTCTAGTTCTTTGTATTGCTCCTCCTAGAAAAACATCTGCTACTGCTGTTCCTAGATTAATTGTTAAAGCTTGACTCATTCTTTCTACCGAATGTTTTGCAACAGCATGAGCTATTTCATGTCCCATCACAGTAGCTAATGCATGTTTGTTTTTTGTAATATTCAACATACCAGTGTAAATAGCAATTTTACCACCTGGCATACACCAAGCGTTTTTAACTTTATCATTATTTACTAAAATATAATCCCAAGC
>MDTB01043105.1_pt1 | contig 14604 bp, 16 predicted proteins | sample 811161 | NCBI WGS metagenome assembly MDTB01 (sample SAMN05326650, study PRJNA326480) | marine metagenome | isolation source: seawater | place: Mediterranean Sea | collected 2009
AAGTCTCTTGCTCCTTCAGGACTTGATGAAGTTAAAATTGGAGTTTGAAACTCTAAAAAACCCAATTCATTCATTTCTTTTCTGATAAAAGAAATTACCTTTGATCTTAAAATAATATTTTCATGTATTTTTCTTCTTCTTAAATCTAAAAATCTATACTTAAGTCTAATTTCTTCAGAGTATTCTTGATCTGTAAATACAGGCATCGGAAGTTCTTTACATTGACCAAGTATTTCGAAAGAATCTACAACAACTTCGATTTCGCCAGTTTTAAGTTCTGAGTTAATAGTATCTTTGCTTCTCTCTACAACTTTTCCTAATAATTTGATGACACTTTCCAGTTGGATTTTTTCTAACTGAACAAAATATTTATTACTTTTATCAATAACACATTGTGTTATGCCATAGTTATCTCTTAAATCGATAAATAATAAGTTTCCATGATCACGTTTTTTATTAATCCATCCAGACAAAATAATGTCTTCTGATTTGTTTTTTTTGGTTAATTCACCACAGTTGTGTGTTCTATATTTACTCAAGCTAAGCTTTCAATACTTCTTTGATCGTTTTAAAATCAATTGGTTTTTTTTTTTTTAAACTTAATTCATCAATTTTATATATGAATTCAAATATTTTGTCATACGATCTATCTATTCTTTTAATAATAAAATCAATCAGTTTTTTATCTATTGTAATCTGACGATCAGAAAAATTTTTTAAAATCAAGGCAAACATAAGATCATCGTCAGGTTTATCGATTTTAGCAACGAGACAATTTTTTGTTCGTGATTTTAAATCACCCAACTTAAAATTTATCTCATTTATAGGTATAGTTGAGTTTATAACTAAATACTTATTATCTTGATCAATTGTATTGAACAAAGAATAAATTAAAATTTCGTTAATATTCAGATCAAAATTTTCTAAAACAATATTTTCATGAGCTTTGATCTCCCTTAAATGCTCATTTTTAAAAGAATGTGCATTAATTTTTATTCCTTTAAACTTTTTTAAAAAAATATTTGATAAATGAGATTTTCCTGAAAAATTGTCACCACAAATATTTAAAAAATTTTTTTCCCATTTGGGCCATGAAGTAATTAAATTAAAAGCAAAATAATTACTTTTACTCACATAAAAATCTTCATCTTTAAAATTTTGTTTATATTCAAAATTTAATATAAGTTGATTTAAATTTGTCATTTAATTTTCCAGTTTTGATTTTCAGTATCAATTTCAAAACCTTTAGTTTTTAAGTCATTTATAAATTTATTTGGTGCCCCATTATATATTATCTTATAATTTATTATTTTATTATCGAATTGTAAAATTTTATAACTAAATACTAAATCTATTTCATCTAAAACGCTTTCAAATTTTAAAATTTTCTTGTAATTTGATGAATCTAAAAAAATAGATAAAGGAAGTTTAATCGAAGTATTAATCTTATTAATGTCTTTCCAATAATTTTCATAAGTATTTTTAAGCTCTATCAAGATAGAATTTAAACGTTTATCGTCGTCAATATTTATATCTTTGAAATTTTGAGTTTCTATTTTTGAATAATTATTTATTTGTATTTTTGATAATATATTTAATTCATTAAAATTTTTATATATTATTACAATTATATAATCTTCAAGATTATATTTTTTAACAATTTTTTTAAAATCATACTCCTCTATAGCTTCGCTATTTTTTAAAATTAAATTTATGTCCTCAATATCCTCTGTTGGCAAAATATATTTTAGTAAGAAAAATCTTTCTTTTTTTATATTCCATAAATCATAAAATATATTGTTATTAAAAAGTGAAACTTGACTCAATTGTAAATCAACAAATACTGGTATTAATAATATTTCTTTTTTTTTTGGAATTGAAGGAAAAATATTTTTTTTTTCAAAAAATTTTAATGTATTTTTTTTATTAAAACTTACATCAAAATTAACTATATATAAATTATTTATAAATCTTTCTTTGTTCATTGTAAAAGAATCGATTAAACTTTTAACTTCATTTATAGATGTTTTTTTAATTTTTTTTTGATCACTTGAGGTTGTAATCATAGATATTAGCTCAATATAAGCTTCCTTAAATGCTTTATTTACAACTTTTTCCTTATTGAAATTTGCATCAAATGGCTCAGAAATCTCTAAATCTTTTATTTTAAATGTGCTAGCACTTGATATAGAAATCAAAATTATATTTATAAATAGAACGATATAAAAAAAAAATATATAAAGTTTATTCGAATTGCTTAATTTTTTTTTAAACTGCATATTTTATACTAATGAAAAAAAGTAAATTTACATATCTAAAAAGTGGTGTGAACATAAATGCTGCTGATAATTTTGTTAAATTTATATCTAATATTTCACCAAAAAATAAGGGCAATAAAAAGTTTGAAAATATAGGTGGTTTTGGATCAATTTCGGACATTCCTAAAAGTTATAAAAGACCAAAAATTGTAGCTAGCACTGATGGAGTTGGTACAAAAATTGAAATAGCAAATATTTATAATAAATATGACACGATCGGTATTGATTTGGTTGCTATGTGTGTAAATGACCTAATAGTTCAAGGTGCAAAGCCTTTAATTTTTCTAGATTATATATCGATTAACAAAATTGATCTTAAAAAACTTAAACAAATAATAAAAGGTATTCAAAGAGGTTGTAAAATTTCAGAATGTGAATTGGTCGGTGGTGAAACTGCTGAAATGCCTGGGACATATGAAAAAGGTAAATTTGACATAGCGGGATTTTCAGTTGGTATAGTTGATGAAAAAAAAATTCTTTATAATAAAAGAATTAAAAAAAACGATCTAATTCTTGCCGTACCATCAAGTGGAATGCATTCAAATGGTTTTTCGCTAGTCAGACATATAATTAGTAAAAAAAAAAATTAATATAAAAAAAAATAAATTTTTAAAGAAAGAATTATTAAGGCCAACTAAAATTTATGTAAAAGAAGTTTTAAAATTAATTAAAAATAATCTAATAAATGGATGTGCAAATATTACTGGTGGTGGAATAAAAGATAATTTAAAAAGAGTTATACCAAATAATCTTGTTGCCAAGATAAATTTAAACAAATTAAAAACAAAAAAAATATTTAATTGGCTAAAAAAAAATAACGTTGATGATGCCGAGATGTTAAAAACCTTTAACTGTGGTGTTGGATTTTGCCTAATCATTAAACCAAAAAATATTAAAAAAGTTAAAAAATTTTTTAAAAAAGAGTATGAACCATATTTAATAGGCAAAATAGTTCCAGGAAAAAATAAAGTCGAATTAAATGACAAAATCAACTGGTCTTAATAAAATAAAAACTGCAGTTTTTATTTCTGGAAAAGGAAGTAATTTAAAAAATTTGATCAAATTTTCTAAATTTAAAAAATATCCATTTACTGTTAACTTAATATTTTCAAATACAAATAAAGCAAAAGGATTAAAATATTCTAAAAAATATAAAATTGAAAAAAAAATAATTGGTTACGACAAAACAATAAGAACAGATAAAAGAATTTTACGAATTTTAAACCAAAAAGAAATAAAGTTAATTTGTCTTGCTGGATTCATGAAAATTTTGTCTAAAAATTTTATCAAAAAGTTCAAAGGTAAAATAATTAATATACATCCCTCTTTACTTCCAAAATACAAGGGTTTGAATACACATATTAGAGCTATAAGAAATAAAGAAAAGTTTGCAGGATGTACTGTGCATTACGTTACATCTAAACTTGATTCAGGAAAAATAATTTTACAAAAAAAGGTCGAAATATCCAAAAAAGATGATCATTATTCTTTAGCAAAAAAAGTTCTTAAAAAAGAACATTTAATTTATCCAGCTGCTATTAAAAAAATTTTAAACTAATCTTTAAAGAAAAAATTAATTTCTATCGTTGCGTTATCAATACTATCAGATCCATGAACAGAGTTTTTATCAATTGATATTCCAAATTTTTTTCTAATTGTTCCTTCATTTGCATCTTTTGGATTTGTCGCACCCATAACTTCTCTATTGGCTAAAACTGCGTTTTCTTTTTCGAGAATCATTACTAGTATGGGTCCAGAGGATAAATAAGAGCATAAATCATTGTAAAAAGGCTTTGTTTCATGCACTTTGTAAAATTGTTCTGCTTCAGATTTTGTTAACTGAATTTTTTTTTCTTTTACAATTTTAAAACCTTTGTTGATAAATATTTCTTTGATCTCACTATCTAAATTTCTTTCAACAGCATCTGGTTTTATAATTGATAGAGTTTGCTGTATATTACTCATAATTATCCTCAACAAACTGATTTAATAATCTCACACCATAACCAGTTGCTCCAGTAGGGTTTATTGCGCCTCCATATTTTGAAAATGCCATCCCAGCTATATCTAGGTGAGCCCAAGATGTTTTATTTAAAATAAATCTTTGTAAAAATTGTGCTGCTGTTGTTGAACCAGCGCCTCCTACATAATTTATATTTTGCATATCGGCATTTTTAGAGTCCATAAGCTTATCAAAGTTTTTGTGAAGAGGCATTCTCCATAATTTTTCCTCAACTCTTTCACCGGCTTCAATTAATTGTTTTGATAGTTTATCACTATTAGAAAAAAGCCCTGCATATTCTGAACCCAAAGAAACAATAATAGCGCCAGTTAAAGTCGCTAAATCGACCATTAATTCAGGTTTAAATTTTTTTTCAGTAAAAGTTAAAGCGTCTGCTAAAACTAATCTACCTTCTGCGTCAGTATTTAATACTTCTATAGTTTTTCCGCTATAAGATTTTACAATGTCGCCAGGTCTTTGAGCATTCCCACTTACCATATTCTCAACAAGACCTACAACACCAACTGCATTAATTTTTGCTTTTCTTAAAGCTAAAGTTTTCATCAAACCTACTACAGCTGCTGAACCTGCCATATCATAAGTCATATCTTCCATAAATCTCGCAGGTTTAAGCGAGTAACCACCAGTATCAAAACAAACTCCTTTACCAATAAATGCTAAAGGTTTTGATTTAGATTTATTTCCTTTCCACTCAACAGTTACAAGATAAGAGCCTCTTATGCTTCCCTGTCCAACTCCCAATAAAGCATTACATCCTAATTTCTTTAATTTTTTTTGATCATAAACAGTAACTTTTAATCCATACTTTTTTAACTTAATTAATCTTTTTGCATATTCATCTGGATGTAAAATATTTCCAGGTTCCGATACTAAATCTCTAGTAAAAAAAGTTCCCTCTTCTAAGGCTCTAAATTTTAATTTATTTTTAACAGATAAAGTAGTTTGTTTTCCAATTAAATTGATTGTTAAATTATTTTTTATTTTTTTTGATTTATAAATATTAAATTCATATGATTTTAATTTAAGTCCATGCATGAAACGGCCAATAAAATCTTTTCCAGGCTTGGTATTAATGCTCTCCGAAAAAATAGAAAGATTTTTAATATTGTCTTTTTTAATGAAATTATATAACTGAGCTCCTAATGCTTCTACACCAGATCCTTTTAAAATTTTTTTAATTGATATTATAATTATTGTGGTTTTATCATTTATATTAAATGAAATAATATTTTCTTTAGTATTATTTTTTTTTTTTTGAAATTTTTTCAATATATGAAGCCTCAATTTTTGAAAAATAGGATCTTAGATTTTGTATTTGGAATTTTTCGTTTCCGAATAAAGCGATTACACCAAGACCGCTCGATTTAGCCTTATTTTTATAGAAAACTTGAACACTCATTGATTTTTGAATATATACTTATAGTTGAAAAGGTTTATAGATTATTATTATGAATTTCAACGAAAAAATTGTCTTTAAAAAATTTTTATCTGATAACACTTATTTTTTCTTACTAGGAGCTATTAGTTTAAGCCTGATTGTGTGGATTATACAGGCGGTAAATTTTTTAGACTTTATATCTGAAGATGGACACAGTTTTGATATATATTTCTATTTTACAGCATTAAATTTTCCAAAAATTTTTAAAAATATTCTGCCATTCATTTTTTTTATATCCTTATTTTATACAATAACGAAATATGAAGAAAGCAATGAACTTAAAATTTTTTGGATAAACGGAATTAATAAAATTAAATTTTCTAATGTACTGATAAAATATACATTTTTGTTTTTTTTATTTCAATTATTTCTATCCAGTTTATTAAGCCCGACTCTACAAAGTCAGGCTAGATCACAACTGAAAGATTCGAATATGGATTTTTTCCCTTCACTAATGCAGGAAAAAAAATTTATTGATACAGTCGATAAGCTTACTATTTTTATAGAAAACAAAAATTCATCCGAAGAATTTGAAAATATTTTTTTAAAAGATGATTTAAGCGAGGGTAAGTCACAAATTATTTTTGCAAAAAAAGGTTATTTAAGAGATGTTGAAGGTATAAGAAAATTAATATTGTTCGATGGAAAATTTTTAAATACCGATGAAAAAAAAACAACTGTATTTAATTTTTCTAAAACCGAATTCGATTTATCTAATTATCTAACTAAGTCTATCACTCACCCAAAAGTACAAGAATTAAGCACTTTTTTCCTTTTTAAATGTAACTACTCTTTTTATATAGATAATTTTAAAGAAAGATTTTTTATATATAAAAATGCCAATATATTATGTGATCAAAACTTTGTTAAAGAAATAAATCAAGAACTTTTTGATAGAATAATTAAACCCATTTATTTATTTTTAATTACTATAATAACCTGCTTCTTACTTACAAGGTATAAAGAAACTCATAGATACAAAACTCATAAATCTTTGATTTTTACTTTTGGAGTAATAATAATAATATTTTCTGAAATGTCCGTAAATTACGTAGGAAGAAATTTAATTAATACTAGTGTCTTTTATATTTTGCCAATTATTTTAGGCTTATTTGCTTATCTAATTTTAAGAAATAAATTAATTTATACGAAAAAATAACATGCTCGCAATTTACCAAAAATATTTGATTAATTCTTTTTTTAAATCTTTGGGGATCGTTACACTTATTTTTTTTTGTATTACAATAATTTTAAATATATTTGAAGAGTTGAGTTTTTTTAAAAACGTTGAGGGTATAAATTTTACTTTACCAATATTTTTAACATTACTAAATGCACCATCAATTCTTTTTGATATTTTTCCATTTATATTTTTAATATCCGCTCTATATTTTTTTTCTGAAATTATTGATAAAAATGAGTTAAATATTTACAAAAATTATGGATTAACTAATTTAAAAATAATAAATATTATTACAGCGACAAGTTTTTTAACAGGTATTTTTATTGTATTAGTATTTTACAATATATCAGCCAATTTAAAGTTTTTTTATTTAGATATTAAAAATGACTATTCTAAAGATGATAAATATTTAGCTGTAATTACTTCTAATGGTCTTTGGATTAAGGACGAAACTTCAAAAAATATAAACTTGATAAATGCGGAAAAAATAGAAAATAATTTTATAAAAAATGTAATAATTACACAGTTTGATAAAAACCATAAATTTCAAAAAATAATAACTGCAGAAAAAGTTGATATAGAAAACAACAATTGGATAATTTACCAACCGTCCGTTACTAAAGAAAACCAAACAACTCAAAAGAAAAACCAAATTATATTTGAAACAAATTTTAATAAACAAAAAATCTCAAATCTATTTTCAAATTTATCTTCTTTAAATATTTTAGATTTAAATGAGTTAAAAAAAGACTATAAAACCTTAGGATATTCAAGCATAATGGTCAATGCACACCAGCTAAAACTTTACTCATACCCTATTTATCTAGCTATCATGGTTTGCTTATCATCAATTCTAATGTTCAATGTTAAATATAATAAATCAAGAATTTTTAATTTGATACTCGGTATTTTTATTTCAGTAATTATTTATTATGTGAATTTCTTTTTTAAATTACTAACAGAAAGTGAGAAAATTCCAATAATGGTTTCGGTATGGGCACCTCAGATCATTTTATTATTAATTGCCCTCATCGGATTGGTAAAAGTAAATGAAAAATAACATTTTAATTTATTTTATTTGTATATTTATTCTAATATTTTCTTTTATCAATAAAGCTATTAGTCAAGAGTTGCAAATTAATGCAACTGAAATTCAATCTCTAGAAAAAGGTGATAAAATAATTGCTAGAAATGGTGTTGAAATTAAAGATCCAAAGGGAATCGTAATTAATGCAGATAAAGCAGAATATGACAAGATCAGCTCAGTTATAATAGTTGAAAATAATGTTGAAATAATCGATATCATTAACAAAAATATTTTAACTACAAATGAAGCGGTATATTTTTTAAATAAAGATACGATTATTTCTAAAAATGAAACCACTATTAAAGTATCAGAAAAGTATACAATAAATACTTCCGATATAATTTATGATAGAAAATCAAAAGAAATATATTCTGAAAATAAAACTATAGTTCAAGATAGTAATAACAATACATTAAGCACAAATAACTTCAGCCTATCAATGAAAAATAAAATACTTGAAGGTAAAATTGTAAATTTAATTGATAATGAACAAAATGAATACGATATTGGAATAGTGAAATTAAATATGGAAACTGATGAGATTGTTGGGAAAGATTTATCAATACAGTTTAATAAAAAATATTTTAGCAAAAATAATGAACCAAGATTAAAAGCAAAATCAATTATTATTGAAGAAGAAAATACCTTTTTTAAAAAAGGTATTTTTACTACCTGTAAGAAACGAAAAGATAAATGCCCGCCATGGAAAATTGCTGCTGAAGAAATTCGTCATGATAAAAATAAAAAAACAATAAATTATAAAAATGCTTGGCTAAAAATTTACGATAAGCCATTTTTATATTTTCCAAAGTTTTTTCACCCTGATCCAACAGTTAAAAGACAATCTGGATTTTTAATACCGACCTTCTCATCCTCTAACAATCTAGGAAATTATCTTGCAGTTCCATATTTTTATGCAATATCAGATAATAAAGACTTGACTTTTACTCCTAGATTTTATGATAAGCAGAAAACAATTTATCAAACTGAATACAGGCAAGCGAACAAAAATTCTGATCATATTTTTGACTTTAGTATTGAAAATAAATCAAGACTAATTCAATCAGGCAAAACTCAAGGAACTCATTTTTTTGCAAAGTCAAATTTTGATACCAATTTTAATTTTTTTGAAAATTCAAAAATTGACCTTAGTATTCAACAAGTATCTGAAGATAATTATCTTAAATTAAATAAGCTTAAATCTCCACTGATAACAAATGAAACAGTTTTAAACTCAAAATTTGAGTTTGAGGGAAATAATAATGATTTAGATTTAAATATTTCAACAGAAGTTTATGAAGATTTAGCAAAAGAAACTAGTGATAGATATGAATATATTTTTCCAAGTTATAGTTTGACCAAATACTTAGAAAATAGTTTAGAAGGTGAATTGTCATTTACCTCTAGTGGTAATAGCAAATTGTACGATACAAATGTTTACGAAAAAAAAATGGTAAATGATTTAAATTACCAATCCTTACAAAATATTATTGGAAATGGATTTGTGACAAACTATGAGCTTCTATTAAAAAATTCCAATTCTGATAGTAAAAATTCTAAAAATTCTAAAAATGAATTAAATCAAAATTTACATTCAATTATAAAGTATCAAATTCAATATCCGCTAAAAAAAGAAGGATTGAAATTTGATAGTGTTTTAACCCCAATTCTATCAGCTAGATTTAGCCCGAATAAGTCGAAAAACATTAAGAATAGCGATAGAATAATTGATTATAATAATATTTTTTCTCTAAATAGAATAGGTTCAGATGAAACAGTTGAAGGTGGACAGTCAGTGACTATAGGTAACGAATTTAAAATGACAGATAAACTTGGGAATGAGTTATTTTCATTAAATTTAGCTTCTATGTTTAGAGATGAAGAAAATCAAGATCTTCCAGAAAAAAGTACTCTAAATAGAAAATCTTCTAATATTGTAGGTGAAATGTTGTTTAAACCTAAAGAATTTTTTGACCTTAAATACAATTTTTCATTAGATAACGACATGCAAACTCTTAACTATAACCTTGTAGATGCAACTTTTAGTGTTAATAATTTTATTACGTCTTTTGAATTTCTAGAAAAAAATAATATTATCGGTGATGAAAGTTATCTATCAAACAAAACCACACTTTATTTAAGTGATAATTCTTCCTTGGGCTTTAATACTAGAAGAAACAAACAACTGGGTCTAAACGAATATTACGATTTAATTTATGAATATAAAAATGATTGTTTAAAGGCAGCTGTAGAATACAAAAAATCTTACTATGAAGATGGAGATATTAAGCCAGAAGAATTAATATATTTTTCTCTTACTGTTATACCATTTGGAACTATTAACAGTCCAGGTTTTAACAAATAATGTTAAAAACAAAAATAAATTTAATAGTAATAAATTTATTTTTTTTATTTTTTTTTAGTAATAATTTAAAAGCTGCATCAAATTTTTATATTGTAACAAAAGTGGATAATGAAATAATAACAAATGTAGATATTTTACAAGAGGCTAATTACTTAATTTCTTTAAATAATGATTTAAAAAAAATTGATAAAAATTCTTTGATAAATCTAGCAAAAGAATCACTGATTAGAGAAAAAATAAAAAAAAATGAAATAAATAAATATAATAAATCTTTAGTGGTAAAAAAAGAAGTTTTACAAAACCTTATTCAAAATCATTATAAAAAATTACAACTTAATAATATAGATGAATTTAAAAATTATTTAGCAAGATATAATATAAAGTTAGAGAATATTGAAGAAAAAATAAAAATAGAAATTTTATGGAACCAACGTGTTTATTTTAATTATAGAAAACTACTTAATATTAATGTTGAAGAATTAAAAAAAAAAGTTGAAGACAATAAAAATAATAATAGTAAAATCACAAAATATTTATTATCAGAAATATTATTTACTATAGAAAATAAAAAAGACTTTGATGAAAAAAATTTTGAAATTAGAGAAAAAATAAAAAAAAATGGTTTTAAAACAGCAGCTAATATTTACAGCATATCACCAACATCGAACTTTGGTGGAAGAATTGGGTTAATGAATAAAAGTCAACTTTCCCAACAAATTGTAAATGAAATTAAATTAATTAAACCTGGTGAAATTACTAACACAATTGATGTGCCAAACGGTTTCTTGATTCTAAAATTAGAAAATGTTGTTACTGAAAAAATTGAAAAAGATTTAAAAACTGAACTTGATAATTTAATTAGATTTGAAACAGATAGACAACTTAACCAATTTTCAATCATCTATTTTAATAAGTTGAAATTAAGATCAAAAATAAGCCATGAATAAAAATATAGTCATTGTTGCTGGTGAACCTTACAGTGTATTTTTAGAATTATTATTTAAATCAATAAAATTGAAAAAAATTAAAAAACCTTTCTTATTAATCTGCTCTAAAAAACTGTTAATTTCTCAAATGAAAAATTTAAATTATAATTTTAAAATAAACACAATTAATAAAAATAATTTAAGTGATATAAAACTTTTAAAAAATTATATTAATGTTTTAGACATAAAACTTAATTTTAAAAAAGCTTTTGATAAAATTACTTCCGACTCCTCAAAATATATAGAAAATTGCTTTATCGAAGGCTTAAAAATAATTAACAACGGAGCTGCCAAAATATTAATAAATGGCCCAATATCAAAGAAACACTTTTTAAAAAAAAAGTTTTTAGGCATAACCGAGTACATAGCAAAAAAAACTAATAAAAATGGGAAAGAGGTAATGCTTATATATAATAAAAAATTATCAGTAAGTCCCATAACAACACACTTACCTTTACAAGATGTAAGAAAAAATATTTCAACCAAAAAAATAATTCAAAATGTTTTAACTATAAACTCATTTTTTTTAAATAAGTTAAAGCGAAAACCAAAATTTGCAATTACCGGCCTAAATCCTCATTGTGAAACAAGCAAAAAAATTTCTGAAGAAAAAGAAATTATAATACCCGCGATTAAAAAACTCAAAAAAAAGAAAATTAATATTAATGGACCTTTTCCTGCTGATACACTTTTTTTAAAAAGTAATATAAAAAAATTTAATATAGTTATAGGAATGTATCATGACCAAGTTTTAACTCCTATTAAAACACTCCATGAATTCGAAGCTATCAATGTTACCCTAGGACTTCCTTTTTTAAGAATGACACCCGATCATGGACCCAACAGTACAATGTTGGGCAAAAACAAATCTAACCCTACAAGCTTAATTGAATTATTTAAATTTTTAAATCAGATTCGTGACAATTAAAGCTAAAAAAAGTTTAGGTCAAAATTTTTTAATAGATAAAAATATAATACAAAAAATTGTAGATGAGGGAAATATATTTTCTAATAGTACAGTTTTGGAAGTTGGTGCAGGAACAGGTAATTTGACAGAGTCCATTTTAGAAAAAAAACCTAAAAAATTATTTATAATTGAAAAAGATGAAAGACTTATAGATAAACTTAAAAAAAGATTTCATGATAAGGTTGATATAATAAATGATGATATTCTTAAAGTTTCAGAAAATTTAATTTCTCCTGAGAAGTTAATTGTTTATGGAAATTTACCATACAATATTTCGACACAAATATTATCTAAATGGATAACTGGTGATCATCAAGATGAATGGTATAAAAATTATATTTTAATGTTCCAAAAAGAAGTTGCGGATAGAATTTTAGCTAAAACAAATTCCAAAAACTATGGAAGACTGTCAATTTTATCAAATTGGAAACTTGATGTAAAAAAAATACTAAATGTTAGCGCTTCATGTTTTATGCCGAAACCTAAGGTTGAAAGTACATTATTAAAATTTACACCAAAAAAAAAATATCTTAAACTTCAAAAATCAAGAAATCTTGAAATTGTAACTAGAGTTTTTTTTAATCAAAGAAGAAAAAAAATAAAAAATCCATTAAAGCAATTATTTAAAAAACCTGAGACAATTGTTGAAAAACTAAAATTAAATATAGAATTAAGACCTCAAAATTTATCACCTGACATATATTACGAGATTGCTAAAGAATATGAAAATTTAGACAAGTAGTTTTTTTACATGATTTTCGATAAATTTTAAATTATAACCATTTTTTTTTTTATTGACCTCTGAATCAATTAAAGCACATATTTCTTTAAAACAATTTTCCAGTACATCATTAATTACTACATAATCATAGTTTTGCCAGTGTAATACATCTTTTTTAAATTGTTTCATTCTCTCTTCTACAATAACTTTATCTTTCATGTCTCTGTTTGAAAGCCTATTAAATAAAACTTCTTTACTTGGGGGCAGTACAAAAAAAGTTATTAGTTTATACTTCAGTTTTTTATTTTTTATTTGTTGTGCTCCTTGCCAATCAATATCAAAAATGACATTTTTTCCTTTATCAAGATTGTCTTGAACTGGTTTTAGAGTAGTTCCATAAAAGTTATTAAAAACTTTGGCATATTCTAAAAATTTTTCCTTATTAATTAGATTTTTAAAATCTTTTTTATTAGTAAAAAAATAGTCTTTACCTTTTATTTCGTTTTCTCTAGGTTTTCTTGTAGTGTGGGAAATAGATATTTGATAGTTTTTAGTTTTTGCTAATAGTTTTACAAGTGTTGTTTTGCCAGCACCAGATGGTGATGACAATATTATCATTATACCATCTTTTGTGGATGACATTTAATTATATCTAATTACTTTTACTCTCAATAAATTTAATTGCATCATTAACAGTTAGAATTTTTTCAGCCTCGCTGTCTGAAATTTCTGAACCAAATTCTTCCTCAAAGGCCATTACTAATTCTACTGTGTCCAAACTATCTGCACCCAAGTCATCTATAAAGCTAGACTCTTCTGTAACTTTAGCCTCTTCAATACCAAGGTGGTCTGCAACTATCTTTTTAACTTTGCTTGAAATATCATCTGACATATAAATCCTTTTTGTTATATTTTCGTTATTAGATTATTAATCAACTTTGTCAAGCCATATACATGCCTCCATTAACATGTATTGTTTCCCCAGTAATATAAGACGCTGCATCTGATGATAAAAAAGCAACGGTATTTGATACATCTTCACCAGTCCCTAGCTTGCTCATCGGAATTCTTGAAGTTAAAACTGCTTTAATACTTTCAACTATTTTGTCTGTCATTTTTGATTGAATAAATCCAGGAGAAACACAATTTATTGTTATATTTTTTTTTGCATACTCTATTGCTAGGCTTTTTGACATCGCAACCATACCAGCCTTTGAGGCCGAATAATTGGATTGACCTAAGTTACCAGTGTGTCCAACTATAGAAGTAATATTTACAATCCTTCCATATTTATTTTTTAACATTTTTTTAATAGCGTGTTTACACAAATAAAAAGTTGAACTTAAATTAATATCTATGACTTTTTTCCACTCATCATCTTTCATTCTTAATGACAAATTATCCATAGTGATTCCTGCATTGTTAACCAAAATATCTAGACCAACTAATTGTGAAGTTACATTTTCAATAAAATCTTCAATCTTAGAGTGATCAGAAATATCAAACTTCAATACGT
>MDTB01126328.1_pt1 | contig 14604 bp, 18 predicted proteins | sample 811161 | NCBI WGS metagenome assembly MDTB01 (sample SAMN05326650, study PRJNA326480) | marine metagenome | isolation source: seawater | place: Mediterranean Sea | collected 2009
AGCTCAGTTCTGTTACTCAGTGCCTCAGCTCTTGTGTTCCCAGCCTTCTTGACAATCTTGCTGGACTTGATGACACCTCTCAATGCTCGTGGCACTGCAACAATCAGGTAATACCCCGCTCTGCCTTTTATTTGCGTCAGTTTTGTCAATGGTTCCAACAGGTGGTTCCAACAAGCTACCTCTAAAACCACTGACATACCAGCTGGTCTGCCTTTTCAGCCTCTTATGGTTTTATCAGGTCGATCACTGGGGCTCGCACGGCACAGCGGTTCACCCCATTGACCAGTGGACATCGCTCGATGAATCCGATCGCTTTATCGGTTCTTCTTGCCTGCTCCAATGCCTCGGCAGAGGAAACCGTCAGGTTCCTCCCCGATGATGCACAGGTGGCCTGTCGAGCCATTCTTCCGGCCTGCTTCAAACGACAGGACTGGGCTGCCCTCTGTCTGAGGAACCTCGACATCCGCAGCGGTCACACTGAAGCCTGTGACCAGGCGATTGAGGCTGTTGACCCCTGATCAGGGTCGTAGCTGGTTCACTGAGATCTGCAGGGTCTCCCGGTCGAGAGTGGTGACCACGAAAACCTCCTGAGCGCTGCTGCCCTTCCGCGCCACAAGTTTGAAGCCGCCACGGATCGGGACAGAAACTCTTAGTTGCAAGGTCTGGCATCGACCCCTCACTTTTGAGATCACGGCCGGGGTGATTGTCTGAATGCTGGGCACGCGAGCGAGAGCCTTCAGCAAGGGGATCAGGCCTTCGACGTACGTGCTGTGTGTGATGACAACCCGGCCCAAATCGGTATGAAATCCAGAGATCTGGTCGAAGCTAGCGGCCATGGCTATGCCGAAGAGAGCACCGTGCCTGGTGATGCTCCGTTCGATCGATGCATTACGACAGGCCGTCTCCGGTCCACTCGAGGATCGTTGCGGCCCAAGCGCCCGCACCTTGACGGTGGAACTGCATGGTGCTGAGGTGCGTGGCCTGGCGATCAGTCCAGGACGCGTGTTTCGTTACGTCTTTGACAGCCGTCGCAAACGCTTTCGAACAGTCGATATCCTCAAGCTGACCAAAGCGACACGTAAGCCTGCGGCTTGAGTCAGCAGCGTTCCAGCGGAGCCATTGTCAGACCTTCCCCCGAAAGCTGCTGGTGATAAAGCTCTGCCTGCTCAAGGGGCCCGCACCACACTTCAGCCGCCCCCTGGCTGTCGACTCGATTGGCGAGATCCCAGGCCTTGTCCTCGCTCATGCCAGGAATGATCCTGCGCAGGCAATCCACAACGTGCTGAAAGGTATTGACGTCATCGTCGAGGACGATGACCCGCGCCTGGGGATAACGCTGTGTGGTCTTTTCCCGCTCCAGCAGCGACGTTGATCCCGGGCTGGAGGTTGTCATGACAATTGTCGTGATTTTGTTTTCGGGTCGGTGACCCTAGGTAGGATCTCCCTATCCAAGCGGTCAAGTACATGTTGTTCACCCTTGCCTGGGCGGCACTGGCAGCAACCTTCAGCTTCTCGATCGCAATGGTGGTTTGGGGTCGCAACGGCGACGGAACCCTGAATTTCTGAATAGCTGAGCTTCTTGCTGAACTCCGAAGCGCCTTTGCTGAGCCAGACTTTGGCTGTGCTGGCAGCAGTTTTGCTTGTTTTTGTCAGCATCAGTGTTGTCTACCTGTCCACGGTTGAGTGGCGGGATCGTCGTCGTCGGGGCATGTGAAAGCACTTGTGCATGACGTCCTCAACAGGGTGAGGACGCAGCCCTTCACCAGTCTCGCGATCGCCTTTCTGGTGCTCATACCGCTGACGTCCCTCTGGCTGAGTGACCAGAGGAGCGGAAACGAATCAGATTCAAGTCCCAATGCTGATCCTTTGCTTCATGTGAGCGAGGGGATGCAGATGGTGCAAAGCTTCCGGGTTGATGCGGCGAAGCCGGTTCCAGCCCTGTGGACCAAGCTTTTTGACCCAAAAACCGCTTCAGAACTCTGGCAACAACTGGATGAACAGATCTGGTGGCAGGCCTGGCCCCAGGAGGGAGATGCTCTGCTCATCCTGCCCGAAACGTCGGTGGTTCTACCGAGCGCCACAGCCTCTTTACGCCGAGAAATAGAAGGATTCACCCTCGTCTTTGCAGACCTTCTGAATGCCGTCACCTTTGACCAGCAGGCGCGTTCATCAAACATTGTTCCCTCCCCTCTGGAAGCTCGGTGTTTCCAGTACCTCAGGAAAGGTTCGGCTGTTCTTTGGTCCCCAGCCGCTCTTGCATCAATGGCTGGACCGATGCTGCCTTTGCTTCAGAGTGCTTCCTATGGATGCTTCTCCTTGGAGCTCAAGGGGACGTTGTTGTCATGGAGCGGCGTTGTTGGCTCACGACCCTTAAGGCAAGCATCGAAGCGTCTTGCTCCTCCGGATCAGCCCGCTGAGATCCCATCGTTGAACACGACAGCGTCAAAGCCTGTCAAGCCATCGTCTGCCAAACAGTCCTCCAGCAAAAAAACCACCTCCAAAACCCCCACCTCCAAAAAACCGTCCTCCAAAGCACCCTCCACGAAGAAAACGGCTTCCGCAGCACCTCTGCTGGAAATGTCGAGCTCGTCGTCCCGATCGCTGCTTGGCGCCATGTTGAATCGTCCCCTGATTCGGGACGGTCTCGAGGAGGACTATGGCCTTCCACCAACCCTTCAGCTTGAACTGCTTGATGCTCCTCTTTTTCTGAAAGTGATTCAGGTGGATCAGGGACCCTTCCTCGCTGGAGTCCAGTTGGATCTGCAGCTGCCAGCAGACACCAAGGCTTTGGTTTCCGCTCTGAACAGCGCCGCTGAGAAATTGAAAGAGGGAGGGCTGCAACGTCGTGAAAAAAAGTTGATCAGTCCCAATGGGCGATCTGCTGGTCGTGCCGTTCTTTGGTTTGAAAAGCACGATGAGAAGGAGCGATTGCTCGGTGGTTGGACCTTGATCAACGCTGATGACGCAAAAAAACATCCAGCGCAGCTGCGACTGACTCTCGCCACGTCCCCTCATGCCAAGGCATCGGCATCGGCTTCGGGTACCGCACTCCCTCAGGACCCAGTGCAGCTGATCCTCTCCATGCAGCCCAATGACCTGGAGCAGCTCGGCCTGTTCGGTTCCAGCTGGCCGAGGCCGGTGCGACTGGCAAAACAGCTGAATCTGATTCTGCAACCCTTGGCCGGATCAGCAACCAGCCACGAAGACTGGAGTTGGATGAGGGGTCAGCTGGCTGTTCCCTGAGCCGATTCTGCCAACCGCTGCTCGCGTTTTTTGCGCTCGCTGGCCAGGGTCTCTTCCATCAGTTCGACGGCTTGTTCCATTCGCTCTCGACTCGCCAGAAAAAGGCTGATGTCCTTGTCCACCCTGGAGCGGTTCAGACCCAGTGTTTCTGAAAGTTCAGATGTTTGGGTTTTGAGTTGGTCAACTTTGGCCTTCGCGTCAGCTTCGCCATTGGCGGCATCCAGCAGGCTGAACAGACCAATGGCCATCAGCCTGGAGTAATGGGCGTCCTCAGGACGCTGAAACTGTTTCACCCAGCCATCGAATGCACCGTCTGATTGGTTGCCGGCCTTCTCCAGAGTTGTTGCGGCTTCCTTTCTGAGCTGGTCGGCTTCGAAGCCATTGCTGTCGCAGAGGGCCTTGAACAGCAATGGGGGGTGATCCTCAGGCCGGTACCCCTGGGTGAAGGCACGGAAGACGGTGTCAAGCCCAACTGCAAACAAAGAATTGCTCTTGAACTGTTTCTGATGGCTCAGCAGGTGCAGCTCAACAAGAAGCTCATCGGCAAGCCTCCGATACAGAGGGGCGATGACGTAAGGAAACAGCTGATGAAAATCGCGTTTGCTGTCAGCGATGGTCTTACGGTCGCCCAACTCGTGATCCGGAATCGATGGTGATGACCATAGCGCCGAAGATGTCGCCGTTAGGATCAAACCATTCATGCAGAGGCCAGATGATCCCGATCGTGATTGAGGAGTCCGGACGGGGCGAGAGGGCGTTTGATATCTATTCGAGGCTGCTTCGCGAACGCATCATTTTTCTCGGTGAAGCTGTCACGAGTGACTCAGCAAACAGAATCGTGGCTCAGATGTTGTTTCTTGAGGCAGAGGATCCCGAAAAAGATATCTATCTGTATATCAATTCTCCTGGAGGCTCCGTCTACGACGGCCTAGGGATTTTCGACACCATGCAACATATTCGTCCTGACGTTCAGACCGTCTGTGTTGGCTTGGCAGCAAGTATGGGCGCCTTTTTGCTGTGTGCCGGCGCGAAGGGTAAGCGAAGCAGCCTTCAGCATTCACGCATCATGATTCACCAGCCACTGGGTGGCGCCCGAGGCCAGGCCAGTGATATCCGGATTCAAGCCGACGAGATTCTCTTTCTCAAGGATCGACTGAATCAGGAATTAGCAGATCGAACAGGCCAACCCCTGGACAGGATTCAGCAGGACACCGATCGAGACTTTTTCATGTCTCCGACAGAAGCTGCAACCTATGGATTGATCGACCAGGTGATCGATAAGCGTCCTGTGCACTCCGTCGATTGAAATCAGGCCTTCCAACGAAGATATGCCCCGTCTGCGAACGCCCCTTCCAATGGCGTAAAGCATGGAAACAATGCTGGGATGAAGTGATTTATTGTTCTGATCGATGTCGACGTCGTAAAAATAAAATCAAGTAAGACTAATCGAGCAAGTCCTTGCGACTGTCTTTGAGGAGTTTCCACATCGTTTTGATCTGTTCAAAAGCTTCTTCTTGACCAACTTTCCCGTTGGATTGAAGTCCGACAATCAGGCCAACGCGATCAGCAAATTCTTCAAGATTCTGGTGAAAGGCAACACGCTGAGGGCTCCAGTCCGTTCCATGAAAACGGGAATGGTTCTCCATTGGAGATCGAATACCCTCGTCCAGCATTGCATTAAAAAAACCACGCTCAGTTTAGGAACGAGCGTGGTTGATGTCTGTGTTCTGGTTTAGTTCAGGCTGGGAACGGAACGCTCCTTCTCTGGGATATCCGTGAATTCAGCAACGATCGCTCTGAATTCATCGCCATCCATCGTTTCCTTTTCGATCAGGAGTTCCACAAGTCGATCCATCACCTCACGGTGATCAGCAACGATCGCAACTGTTTCCTTGTAGCAGTGCTTCACCATGGTGCGAACCTGCTCATCGATCTGACGAGCGATCGAATCGGAAACATCACTGCGCGTCATCAGATCACGACCCAGGAAAACCTCCTGATTGCCACCCTCGAGTGAAACAGGGCCAAGATCGCTCATGCCGAAACGCGTCACCATCTGACGTGCCATCGAGGCAACTTGTTGGATATCACCCCCTGCACCGGTGGTGACTTCCTGGTGACCAAACACCACATCTTCAGCAGCCCTGCCGCCAAGAGCCCCCATGATTCTCGATTTCAGCTGAGATCTGGTCACAAGGGTTTGTTCCTCGTCAGGAGAGAACCAGGTCAGTCCCTGAGCCTGTCCGCGGGGAATCAACGTGACTTTCTGAACAGGGTCGTGATCTTTCACCAGCGTTCCAATCAGGGCATGGCCAACTTCGTGATAAGCGATCAGACGCTTGCTACGGCCATCGGTTAAAGGACGACCTTCCATGCCGGCAATAATGCGATCAACGGCATCATCAATTTCACTCAGGCCGATCGCCTCCTTGCGACGACGAGCCGTGAGGATGGCTGCTTCGTTCATCAGGTTGGCAAGATCAGCGCCGGTAAAACCTGGTGTTCTCCGAGCAATGCTTTCCAGGGAGAGCTCGGTCTCCAGTGTTTTATTCCTGCAGTGAACTTCGAGAATGGACAGACGCCCTTTGATGTCGGGAGCGTCAACAGTGACCTGACGATCAAAGCGACCAGGTCGCATCAAAGCTGAATCAAGAACGTCGGGACGGTTGGTCGCAGCAATGATGATGATGCCGCTGTTGCCTTCAAAACCATCCATTTCGGTGAGCAACTGATTGAGCGTCTGCTCACGTTCGTCATTACCGCCACCGATACCAGCGCCACGCTGACGGCCAACAGCATCGATTTCGTCGATGAAGATCAAGCAGGGGCTGTTTTCTTTGGCTTTCTTGAACAGATCACGAACCCTGCTGGCTCCAACACCAACGAACATCTCAACGAACTCAGAACCTGAAAGGGAGAAGAAGGGAACGCCCGCTTCTCCTGCAATCGCCTTGGCAAGAAGAGTTTTACCGGTTCCGGGAGGACCAACCAACAGCATTCCACGGGGAATCTGAGCTCCAACGGACGTGAATCGCTCAGGCTGCTTCAAAAACGTGACGACTTCCTCGAGCTCCTGCTTCGCCTCGTTAACGCCAGCCACATCGTCAAATTTGACGCCGGTTTCAGCCTCCATCATGAATTTCGCTTTGCTCTTTCCGAATTGCATGGCCTGACCAGGACCTCCAGGCATGCCACTGTTTCGGCGAGCAAGGAAAATCAACGACCCGATCAGAAGAAGCGGGAACAAGAGATTGCCAAGAAGACCAAGTGCAGGTGGTGTTGAGCGAGGCGGATGAATATCGAAGCTGATCCCTTCGTTTTTGAGTGTGTTGATCAATTCAGGGGCAAGACCTGGAAGATCAACTCGCAAACGTTGAACCCGGTTGTCCAGATCCGGATCGACAGCTTCGACGACCGCATTCCTGCCACCGTCATAGATATCAACGGCCGTCACTCGACCGGCTTCGACGTAATCGAGAAAACGGCCGTAACTCATGCGGGCAACAGCGGCATTTCTCGGTGCCACCGTCGGACCGTTTGATCCCAGCCCGTTGAGGCCTCCACTGTTGAGAACTTGCCAGCCGATCAACAGAACAACCCCAATTGGCAGCAGCCAGAGAGCAAGGAGACGCCAGCGCTGGTTCATGGAGCTGAGGAAATGATTAAAGAGTGTAAAGGAGCTACAGCAACTGCTGTGCTGTTCTTCAAAGGCTTCTAAGGGCCACGATCGGATCCAGTTTCGCCGCTCTGCGCGCCGGTACGACACCGAAGAACAAGCCAATGGATCCAGATAATCCAACCGTCATCAGCACAGTGCTGGTGCCGATGCTCGCTGGCAGCGGCGTCAACGTGGCGACCAGGGCAATGGTTCCAAGACCTGCCGCTGTGCCAATGGCTCCACCCAAGCTCGCCAAAACCAGCGATTCAACGAGAAATTGCTGGAGAACATCGCCACTGCGGGCTCCGAGGGCTTTTCTCAGGCCGATTTCCTGGGTGCGTTCACTGACGGACACCAACATGATGTTCATGATTCCGATGCCGCCAACAAGCAAGGAAATTCCGCCGATCGCCGCAAGCATCAGCGTCAGGCCTCCTGTGATGGTGCCGACGATGCTCAAGGCATCTTTCTGAGACCGCACGGCAAAATCGTCATCTCGAAGAATGTCGTGACGCTGCCTCAGCAAGTTGGTGATCTGGAATTTCGCAGCACTTGTACTGCTTTCATCGTTGGCTTCGACACTGATGAAGCTCAGGCTGATGCCGTAGGTGGGATCACGACCGGTTAGGCGCGTGACCATCGTGCTGATCGGGATGTAGGTGTTGCCGTCTTGGTTGCTGCCAAACACGGCTCCCTTTGGAGCCATCACCCCCACAACCTGAAAGGACTGGTTGCCGATCCGTAGTGGTTGCCCAACCACAGATCCGGTAGGAACGAGTTTTGCCGCAAGATCGGGACCGATCACGGCCACGTTCCTTGCCGCTTTGACATCCTCGGCATTGATGAATCTGCCCTTCGACACTTCGAAACTGCGAACCGGCAGGAATTCGGGCGTGATCCCTGAAATCGAGCTGGTTGAACTGCGCGCACCGAGCTGAACCACCTGGCTGCTCGAGATCTGTGGTGCGACACGCTTCACGCTGGGAACCTGCTCAGCGATCGCTTCAGCGTCCTCCAGCACAAGCGTTCTTGGGAAGGCGACCCCTCGTCGTCGTGTGTCGTTGTTTCCAGGAACGACGAACAGAACGTTGGCACCAAGGTTGCTCAACTGCTCTTCAGCCAATCCCTGGGCTCCGCGACCGACACCCACCAGCGTGATCACTGATGCGTTGCCGATCACAATCCCCACCATGGTGAGAAGACTGCGCAGCCGGTTGGTTCTGAGGGTGGTCAGAGCCATCCCCACCGTCTCCATCGGAGGCATTCGCCTGCTCATGTCATTCAGCCATGCTCTCGTCAGAGCATTGTGTCCAGCTTGCTGGCTGCATTGAGGCCCGTTCCCCGATGCACCAAACCATCGCGAACCTGCAAGGTGACCACTTCACCATGACGGAGATCGCGTGTGGCGTTGATGACGCCTGAGATGGTGGGAATTCCCAATCGCTCAGCGATGCCAGCTGCGTGAGAGGTGTCCGCTGGAGCTTCGGTCACGACTCCGGCAGCATGGCGGATGGCGTCCAGGTCTTCAGACGTGGTGTCCCGCATCACCAGGATCTCCCCAGGTTCGATCTTGCTCGAGTCCCCGGGACTGAGAGCGAGCCTCACCTTGCCACTGACGGTTCCGTTGCCGATTCCGCTGCCTCTAGCCAGAACCGCGCTGACGATTCCAACCTTGACCAGATCTGTTGAACCCGAAATGCCGGTGAGGGTCCCGGCGGTCTGGATCACAAGATCGCCCTCCTTGAGCAGACCCATGTCCTGAGCGGCACCCATCGCGACTGTGAACGTTCCGGAGGTGCTCTTCTGTTGTGGAACCAACAATGGCGTCACACCCCAGGCCAGCTGCAATTTGCGAGCCACATGCACTTCGCTTGTGATGGCCAGGATTGGAGCCGCAGGCCTGAACTTGCTCACGTTGTGGGCGGTGGCTCCACTTTTGGTGAGGGGCAGGATCGCTGATGCGTTGAGCTGGCTGGCGATCGTGCTCACAGCACTGCTGATGGCGTTGGGAATTGTGCTTTGGATGTGACTATCCATCGTGCGGCGTGGGTAGTCCTTTTCAATCCTGCAGGCAATGGTCGCCATGGTTTGAACCGCTTCAACCGGGAAATCCCCCACCGCGGTTTCGTTGGAAAGCATGACGGCATCGGTCCCGTCGAGGATGGCGTTGGCGACGTCGCTCACTTCGGCCCGCGTGGGTCGTGGACTTGAGGCCATCGAATCCAGCATTTGGGTTGCCGTGATGATCGGAATCCCAAGGCTGTTGGCGCGACGGATCAGCTCCTTCTGCAACAACGGAACTTCCTCAGCAGGCATTTCCACGCCCAGATCTCCCCGAGCCACCATCACGCCATCGCAGAGGGGCATGATCGCGTCGATCTGATCGATGGCCTCGAATTTCTCGATCTTGGCAACCACGGGCGTGCTGTGACCGTGATGGCGGATCAGCTCACGGATTTCCTGCATATCGGATGGATTGCGCACAAAGCTGAGGGCAACCCAATCGACCCCTTGTTTGAGTCCAAACTCCAGATCGACTCGGTCCTTCTCGGTGAGAGCTCGAACAGAGAGTTGAACGTCAGGAAAATTGACCCCTTTGTTGTTGGACAGAACTCCTCCAACAGTCACGCTGCAATGAAGGGTCTGGTCTGACTGGTCAACCTTCTCCACCTTCATTTCGACGCGTCCGTCATCCAGGAGGATCCGACTGCCAGAGGTGACCTCCTCGGCAAGCTTGTCGTAGGTGACAGTGGCGATGGTCTTGTCGCAGCTCACCGGCCGTGAAGTGAGCGCGAAACGATCACCTTTGCCCAGGGTGATCGGTCCATCTGCAAAGCGACCTAAACGGATCTTGGGACCCTGCAGGTCCTGAAGGATTCCGATGTGCTGGCCAAGCTCAGAGGAAACTTGGCGGATCGTGGCAATTCGAGTTGCATGCTCGCTGTGATCGCCATGGGAAAAGTTGAGACGGAAGGTCGTCGCACCGGCCAGCACAAGCTCCCGGATCCGTTCTGCGCTCTCCGTGGCAGGCCCAATGGTGGCCACGATCTTGGTTCTTCGGTTCTGATCGAACTGCGCCATGTCCGGACCGTAAAACCGTGCGGAAACTACCATCCAGGCATCTCGGAGGCCCTCTTAACAAGGGGGTGGTGCCATGGACCTCAACGCTTATCAACAAGCTGCACGACGTACGGCTGCATATCCGAATGTGGGCTCCAATCCCATTTACCCCACCCTTGGCCTCAGTGGAGAGGCGGGAGAAGTGGCCGACAAGGTCAAAAAGGTCCTACGTGATCGTGATGGTGACTTCGATCGTGAGGTTCGCGAAGCGATCAAACTCGAACTCGGAGATGTTCTCTGGTACGTCGCTCAGCTGGGTAGTGAATTGGGATTCGATCTGGACGAGATTGCATCGGCCAATCTCGAGAAGCTCGAAAGCCGTGCATCAAGAGGTCGTATCTCCGGCAGCGGTGATCAGCGCTGAATCCGATGCCCCGTTATCGCTGCCCTTCCTGCTGCTGCGGCCCAGCAATCGTTCTTCATCCACCCAAAAAGGCTGTACCGATCTGTTCACGCTGCCGAACCCCACTTGAAAGGCAGCCCCTCGTCAAACCATTGCCACTCCTTGTGCTGGTGTCTGTGGGCACGGTGTTGGTGCTGTCCTCGTTCCCGATGCTCTTCAGCCCATCACCATCTCCGCCGGCGATTCCTGATCAACTGCAGGAGAAAGCGGTCTGAAGGTCTCACAGGACCACTCCATGCATGCGTTGATAAGCGGTCAAGCAATCAGTTCAGAGTTGATGTCGAACCCTTGAATAATCTTGATCATGCAATTGGCTTACTTGAACCATTGAATGTGTGATTGCTCTTTGGAGGGCTGATCCAAGAAATCGCAGGTGAAGCAATATCAATCTCACGAAGAATGTCGAATTCGACTCTGATCGTTTTGCGGGAAATTAATGCCATTTCAAGATTCTTTCTGACACAAGTGTGGTTTCAGCAAAGCAGGTTTGAATGGATGTTGCCCTTGAAGAGTTTCAAGGGCTTTTGAGAAGTCGTTCCTCGAGCATCAAATTGAACTGCATGAGTTGTTGATCACTAAGTTGCTGGCGGCTTTGCGCTCCCAGTTCCGTTTGAAGAAAGTCCCTGGCCTGCGCAGCAGACCACCCCATCGTTCGGATCATCTCGTCTCCCTGGCTGAGTAAGTCGCCGCGCCGAAGGGGGACAGATGCTGTTTCTGGACTTGCGCCTGGTTGCATCTCTCGCAGTTGCCTCAGGAAAGCAACCAGATCGCTGTAGCGGGTGAGCCGATGGCGACTGGCATGACCAAAGGCCCGCTCCAGATAAACCCGCTCACGATCCCGATCCCAGCCGATCCGCTGAACCTCAAGATCAATGGCCGCCAATTCCTCACTCCAGTCCTCTGGGTCGGTGGGTGCTTCCGACGGTGGGTCCGTGCTTGGATCTGCGGTAGAGGGAGGTTGTTCGGGGTCCATCCCTGAGGTCGGCTCTGGCGTGGACGGCTTTCCGGTTTTCTCCGTTGAAGCCGGTTTCACAGAAGTTGTTTTTCCCGGACTTGTTTTCAGCGGCTGGCGGTTTATCGGCTCGTGTTTCAGCGGTTCAGTTCTGATCGCTTCAGCTGCAATCGATTCAGTTGTCTGCGGCGCTGCCATGGGGGGATCAGGAGAGATCCGACGCATCAATCGATCGAGTCCACGCTGCTCGGCCTCCTCGGATGTCTGGGCTTCTCCGAGAGCGCTTCCCAGCAGCTGGTTGTCCTGCCAGGCCTCGATCCGCACGATGCAGCGCAGCGTGTCCACATGACAAAGCTCGGCGCGGATCTGCATGGCCTTGTCGAAGCTCTGCACTTTCTAGGCTGCCGTCATGGATTTCACGACTCTGCCGTCAATCAGTGACTGGTTTGACGGAGTTGACCAATGGCGGGAGGTTCTAGCCCTGCTGCCCGTGCTTGTCGTTCTGGAGCTCGTGCTCTCCGCAGACAATGCTGTGGCTCTTGCCGCCATTGCGCGACGTTGTCGCGGACAGGATCGCGAGCGCTTAGCTCTCAACATTGGCATTGCTCTGGCACTGGTTCTGCGGATCGGGTTGATCCTTGTGGCGCAGTGGGTGCTCCAGAACCCTGTGGTGCAACTGCTCGCGGCGACATACCTGCTCTGGTTGTTTCTCGACCATCTGCGATCAATGTCAGCCAATCAGGAAGCCGCTGATGGGGCTTCCACGCTGGAATCTGCTCCCGCATCGTTGGCTCGTGTGGTCCTTGTTTTGGCGTTCACCGATCTGGCCTTTTCGATCGATAGTGTTGCAGCGGCCGTTGCCATCAGTGATCAGTTTCTTTTGGTGATCACCGGTGCCGTGATCGGGATTGTGGCGCTTCGGTTTACGTCTGCGCTTTTTATTCGCTGGATCGAGATGTATCCCAGGCTGGAAACCGCTGGTTTTCTGGCGGTGGGCTTCGTATCCCTGAGATTGTTCATCCATGTTCTGCGGCCAGCACTGCATCAGCCGGATTGGTTCACGCTCGTGGTGGTAACGGCACTGTTCAGCTGGGGACTCTCTCGGCGTCAGCTGATCTCTGCGCCAGGTTCCGACCATGTTGGTTGAGCTTCGCCAGGCGGACAGCGAGGTGTTGCTTGATCGCGTTGAGATGGATGACCCACCGCAGCCGGGTCGCTGGTTCTCGCTTGATCAGACGTCCTATCTCGTTCTGCAGCGGCGGCATCGCTATCGGCTCCATAACGGTCGCTACGAGATCGGCTCCATTGCGTTGATGGTGAAGCCACAGCAGCGCCCTGACGATGCTGTGGCCTGGCGACATGGGTTTGTGATCGGGGATGCAGAGTGCCGATTCAATGCCCGCAGTCCACTGTTGCGATGTGCCGTGTGGCCTGATGGACCCTGCGATCGCTGCACCCATCGAGAGCCGCGATGACGACCAAAGGCCTTTGGTTAACCGGCACGGTGATTTCGGGCCATGGCGTGGCCTCCGGCCGATCTGTCGATTCCCCTTACCCAGCCGGCACGATTGCACTGCAAACGCCTCACTTTGCAGCCAGGGGAATTGATCTGAGTGATTGCTGGCCCGGAACAATCAATCTCAATTTTGCTCCTTGCAGCGTCAGGCTTCGGCAGCCTGATCACTGCATTTCAGACCTTTTCTGGACAGAGCATCATCCGCCGGAAACGTTTTCCTTCTGGCGAATTGAGCTGCGTGTGACGGGTGAATTGCCCGTACGAGGTTGGATCTATCGACCGCATCCGGAAACCAAGCAACGCCACTGGCAACCGGAATCCATGCTCGAGCTACTGGCGCCTTCGGTGCCAGGTGTGGTCTCCGGAGGGTCTGTCTCCATCCACGATCCAGAGGATCGTATTCGCTTGATCGACTCGGTGCGACTTCGCGCAAGACTTCTGGAAAGTCTCAAGTTCCGCGTTCTCGCTTCTCAAGAGCTTTTTTTTCAGGAGACAGCGAGTGATCAACGGCGTGAATGGTTGCGTCGTTTTCAACCTGATGCTCTGGATCTTGAAGATCATGATCTCGATCACATCTGGGAACAGGCGAGGCGGCTTTACACGGAGTGTTGAAGAGATAGTTTCAAATTAAACACGCTATTATTGTTTGAGGCAAATCGGTTCAGGTGAGGTTTATTCCGTCCTTTCTCACATTGTTCATCACCTCTTCGATTGCAGTGTGCCCGCTGCGATAGGAGACCAATTTGATTGATCAAGATCAACAATCAACTCGATCATCAAGTTCAAGGACTTCAAGGCAATCAAGACGTTACAGAGTCTCTAGGCGTTAGAGAGGTTCAAGAAGATGATCATGCACAACAAGATCAAAATCCGGTACTGAATACGATTCGAGTCCCCTTCGAATGGAATGCTGTTCCTGATACCCAGTGGGCCCCTAACTCGCTTGATCCCAGTGCCCGCCATGACAGGAATTTGTTTGACTTCAAAGTCAAACCTGTGATTCCTTTGAAGCTCAATGATGACTGGAGCATTCTGACCTAAACGGTTTTTCGATTTGTCTCTGTTCCCTGGGCTGAACCTGTGCCTGCATTGTCGGAAGAGGGTATTCCTTATCTTGATTGGAAAGAACGTCGTGAAACCGGACTTTCCACAATTAATCCGACGGCGATTTTTGTTCCCAATATCAGTCCTAACTGGACAGCCGGTCTTGGACCATCGCTTGTGGCACCGGTGAGTTCTTTCCCACGGAGTACAGAAAAATGGCTTGCTGGCCCTGCTCTCTTTGCTCTCTATCGCAAGGACGCTTTGTTGGTTGGGGCGCGCCTGCACAACCTGTGGTCTTTTGCTGGAAATCCGGACATGGACGATGTCAATTTAATGATATTGAGACCGATTGTTCAGCTTCCGATCAGCGACGACTGGTTCCTGATTTCATCCCCGATCATCACAACGGATTGGACGCATCCGACCGGGAAGGGTTGGACTTTACCGATCGGTGGAGGGATCGGACGACGTATTTCGATGGGGCAACAGCAACTTCAAATTTCGTTGCAGGGTTACTACAATGTAATGAAGCCAGAGGTGGACGGGGATGAATTGCTTGGCGATTGGAATGTGCGGACAGAAGTTATATTTTTGGTGCCAAAGCGAAGATCATCGCAAACGATTGTTCAACCCAGCGTCATACCATCTGAAGCCTGAAGTTGTTGAAG
>MDTB01112127.1_pt1 | contig 14603 bp, 20 predicted proteins | sample 811161 | NCBI WGS metagenome assembly MDTB01 (sample SAMN05326650, study PRJNA326480) | marine metagenome | isolation source: seawater | place: Mediterranean Sea | collected 2009
TTAAACCTTTCACTGTATAGTCTTGATATGCTTCCCAAGCAAATGGAGCAACTGCTTTTATAGACTCAGCCATAGCATCTGAGAAAACACGTATCTCATATTGTGCATGACTATCTGATCGTAAACCTACAAAATGCAATAAATTATGTAAATCATTTTTCCAATACCACTCAGTATAGAGATTCACCGGTAATATTGCTCTCGCAAGTTCTCTTGCAACACCTGCTTGATTTAACTCTGAATATATTTCAAAACTTCTATCTGAAATTTCTTGAAAATAATCTTGGACTTTATTCTTTAATTCATCTGAGACATCGCCCATTCTACCTTGTTTATTCAAAGTACTCTGAAATTGGATGTGCTCTTTATTTGGAATATAAAACTCATCTCTAGCCTCAGAATACCTTAAAGAGTACTCATTAATATTTGCAGTTCTATGTCTTACCCATTGCCTGGCAACAAAAATTGGCATTTTACAATGAAACTTAAACTCTACCATTTCTAGTGGTGTTGTATGACGGTGTCTCATTAGATATCTGATTAAACCTCTATCTTGTGATATCTTACTAGTTCCTTTTCCGTAACTGACTCGTGCTGCTTGAACAATCGCATTATCTCCACCCATGGAGTCTACAAGTCTGACAAATCCTTTATCTAAACACTTTATTGTATTATTTGAAGATTCTAACATTAATTTTTACTATCCTATTTTTCTAAAAATCATTACGCCATCACGTACAGGTAATAATAATGGTTCTAAATTAGGGTTATTTTTAATTAAAATTGCAGTTTCTCTTAAAGCTTTTGCATCATCATCTACTGGTGATAGTACCCCACCACTCCATAACATATTATCAAAGACAGCTAAGCCACCCGATCGTAGCAAACCTAAACATTTTTCTAAATAATTTGGATAATTAATTTTATCCGCATCAATAAAACAAAAATCAAAAGAATTTTGATTAAATTTATTAAGAATCTCGATAGCTTTACCCTCATGAATAATAACTTTTTGTTTGAAATTTGATTCCTCTATCCAAGTTTTTGCTATTTGAATATATTCTCTATTTTGCTCACAAGTATGAACAGAACCCCCTTCAGGAAGTGCTTCTGCCATTTTTAATGCGCTGTATCCGGTAAACATACCAATTTCAAGAATATTTTTTGCATTTGAAATCTTGATTAATAGCTGTAGCAAACCCCCAACCAAAGTTCCTGAAATCATCTGAGGGTACTCTTCAGATTCCCAAGTGCTTTTTGTTAAATCTGATAAAAGTTTTGAATCATACAAAGAATGTTCACTGCAATAATTTTCAATATTTTTTGGAATAAACTTCATTTTTCTTTTAAAACTTCTAATGTTTTATCAACGGCAGATTTATCTCCAGCAATCAATCCTGGAGTAATCAAGGTTTTCAGCTGATTATATTCTATTTTTTTACCATTTAAGTCGATTAATTTTCCTCCAGCTTCATCTATTATGCAGTTCCCAGCACAAATATCCCATTCATTTTTAGGCCTTAAAGATGCAAAAATATCAGATTTACCAGCAGCTGTTAGACCTAGTTTGTATGCTACTGATCCGACTGCTTTTAGTGAACCAAAAATATGATTATAGGGATCCCACAATCCTCTATTACTTTCTGAACGACTATTTAAAATAACCATGTCAGAAACGTTTAGAACTTTATTACATTTGATATTTTTGCCATTTAAATAGGCACCGCTATCTTTTAACCCTGTAAAAATCTCTTTTGTTATGGGGTTAAATAATACACCTAAAATAGGGTTTCCATTTTGTACTAATCCAATACTTACAACAAAATTCGGTATTCCCTCTATGAATTCTTTTGTACCATCTATAGGGTCGACGACCCAGACATATTCTTTTGTTAGTCGATCAGGTGAATCAGCTGTTTCTTCAGAAAGCCAACCATATCGGGGTCGCTCATTTAATAAAATCTTTTTTAAGACTTTATCTGAAGCATGATCTGCAGTTGTTACTGGGTTATGGTAAGACTTTTCTTTTATTTCATAATCAGCCTTATAGTACTCAAGAATAACTTTTCCAGCTTCAATTGCTGCTTTACTTGCTAAATCTAAGTCTTTGTGCATTTCTAAAATTAACTATAAAAAATCATCATAATTTTTTAAAAATAATTAATTTTTCTCTATTTATTCTTGATTCTACAGATAATTCTGGGAATTCCTCTCTCTCCACTTCCCATAAATCTTTAAAATAGGATTTCACCTCATTAACCGAGGTTCCATATGGTGGGCCTCCTTCTGAAATTTTTTTATCTAATGGTAGCCACAAGCCAATCAATCTACCATTTTTTTTTAAGATATTTGTTACTAATTGAACATAATCTAACCTTCGAGTTGGATGAATAGCACAAAAGCATGTTTGCTCAATTACATAATCAAAGTATCCAAAAAACTTTTCTTCTAAATTGAAAATATCTTCCTGTAAAACTGCTAAATTTTCTTTCTTTTTATTAGCAAGATTTTTTAATGATTTAACTGCCTCGGGAGCAAAATCTACTGCGGTTACTTTGAAATCGTTTTCTGCAAACATTACTGCGTCATATCCTCTTCCACAACCAAGGATACAAACTTTTCCTTTAGAGATAATTTTTGATATTTTTTCAAAGACTGGTGTTGGCCCATCTAAATCCCAGCCTGTATTTTCAGATAGATACTTTTCATCCCAAAACTGAACAGTATTTTCCTTATGACTCATTAATCTATCTCATAAATATTATTTGGAAGTATTTAATAATTATTCATCTCAATGTACTGTTTAACATTAAACTTAGATTTACAACCGTTATAATTCATAAACCTAATTTTTCCAAATACAGGTCTTTCGAACCATGCTCTATCATGAATACCCCCTATGCTCCACGCAACTCCTGTATAACCACTTGGGTCTCTTCCGTCTAGCTCATATTTATCATTTAAATCGATTGCAATTTGCATTGCAATCTCAGGACTAGGAGTCCATTCTAATATTTTTTTTGCCCAGTACATTCTCATGTAACCATGCATTTTCCCTAAATGAACCATCTGAAGTTGTGCTGCATTCCATAGAGGATCATGAGTTTTAGCTTCTTCAAATTGCTGAGGAACATACACGTGTTCTCTTTCATCATTTCGGTGCTCATTCAAAGTTTTTTGAGCCCAGGGGTGAAATCCTTCAAAAAAATCATAATTATTTTCAAATTCACAAAAGTTATCTGCTAGTTCTCTACGAATTATCATCTCTTCAAGGAATGTGTTTTTATCTTCTTCTGGAAGAGAAGATCTATATATTTCATATGCAACTCTTTGGGGTGAAATGTGTCCAAAATGAAAATAAGGGCTAAGATTACTTAAACCATTAATTGTTGGATTATTCCGCTTGAGATGGTAGTCTTTAAGTGAGGTTATTAATTTCTTTAACCTGTTAGATGCTTCCTTTTCACCTGGCTTAATCCAATCAACTGATTTTATATTTTTATTAATATTTAAATTTTCATGGAGTGTATTCCAGGATATCTCATTAAAATTATTTTTTAACTTAACTGGATGATTTTTTAATTTTGGGATATCTAATAAGTATTTTTCTAATTTACTATTTATTTTTTTTCGAATCGTATGTGCGGCGAACTCTTTTTTGTCAGAACTTATCCATACAGGTACAATATTATGGGTGTCTACTTGACATACAGGTATAGAAATTTTCTCTAGAACTTTTTTGATTCGTTTCTTATATACTTTCAGTGGACTATAATCAACAACTAATGAACCAACTAATTCTTCCTTAATTAGCTTTGGTAATACCTTATCAGCAAGACCCTGTAATAAATAAAAATTTATGTTATGCTGGTTTAATAGTTTTGAAGTTTCTTTTAAACCTTGAAATAAAAATTCATATTGCCTCAGATTTCCTTGAGGGAAATTTCCGATATATTGATAACAGACTATAAGAGGAACATTATGTTTGATGGCTAAATTTTGAGCGGTCAAAAGCGCATAATTATCATTAGCTCTTTTATCTCTTACCATCCAATATAAAACTGATTCACCTGAGTGAATACCATTCTTTAAAACCCTAATCCTACTCAAAATTCAACTTGGTTAAATTATGTATTAAAATTAGAAACTACTTTTTTTAACTCAGAAAATGTATTAAAGGTAAGATTTATTTTGTTTTGAATATTTGGCATTAGGTGAAGACCTGATCCACCAAAGATAACTTGAACATTATCAATTTTATTTACTAATGAAATAACACTTGCCACTTGGTTTTCAGTTTTATTCATATTTTCTTGAACTGTAGCCATGCAACATTGCATGTCACATAAATAAAATAAAACAAGTTTTATTTCTTTTTTTTCAATAACTGTTTCAAGATTTCCAAGCTCAGCGTGAGATCCGGTATTAAAAACATTATAACCAACATGTCTTAAAACAGCCTCAGACATAACAACGCCTAAGTCAGGTAAATTGTCTTCAAAATTCACACAAAGTGCGTTCATAGAGTTTGATAAATCATTTGGTTTGTTAATATTCAATATTTCAACACTGCGGGTAATCATTTTTCTACTTATGAATGCTTCAGGATGACTTAGATAACCTTTCCGAAGAGCATTTTCAACTATATTACTTCCAGGGTCAATGACTTTATCACAAATCATTTCAACAGAAACTCCTTTCATGTACAGGCCATTTATGATTGTATTAACGCTCAATTCATCTGACTCGACACTAGAATCAGCTAAGATCTCAGCCAAATCTTGATACTTTTCTTTATTTATAAAATCAAAGATACGTTTATGTCTTAATTTTTCAAGACCAAGCCCAATATTCTTTGTTGATTTTTTATTAGATTTATAAAACTCTCTGACATGTTTCATAGTAAATTTTCTATGCCCGCCAGGTGTTTTGGTGCATTGTATAGTTTTATTATCAGTCCATCTTTTAAGGGTGGAAATATTTACACCTAGTATTTCTGCAACATCTCTTGAATTCAAATATCTCATGTTTAAATATACAACAAATCCCTCAAATATTAAAGTAAAAAATGAGCGTTATGAGCTTTATTTGTAATCATTTCAAGGTTCATATATGAATTTATTTAAAAAATAGCACTGAAGCATTCTTGTACAATTTTAGAATCTTCAACTTTTTTCTTTTCCGATTGTTTATCATACATTGAAACCATCATACTCATTCTGGGATTTTTTTTAAAAAATAATCTATTATTGTTAATAAAATTCCAATAAAGAGCATCCCAAGTTTTAGTCCAATCCCCTTTTTTATAATCACTCATTTTTAATATATAATTACTACCACTGATATATGGCTTCGTTGACATTAAACCCCCATCAGAAAATTGACTCATTCCGTATATATTAGGTACCATTACCCAATCATAAGAATCGATGAAAAGTTCCATAAACCAATTATAAACAGATTGAGGATTAATCTGTAATAAAACCATAATATTACCTAATATCATTAGCCTCTCAATATGATGAGTATATCCAGTTTCTAGACATCTATTTATTGCATTATCTAATGGAAGTAAGCCTGTTTTTGCATTGTAGAATGACTCTGGTATGCCTTTTGTAAAATTCCAAAAGTTACTATTTCTTTGTTTTACTCCATCTACGGTATATATACCGCGAATAAACTCTCTCCAACCAATAACTTGACGGATAAACCCTTCTAAAGAATTTATTGGTACAGAATTTTGTTCCGCAAAGTCTATGACATCTTCTATAATTTCTCTAGGTGTCATTAAACCTATATTTAGATATGGAGTTATTACCCCATGAAATAAAAAATTATTATTTTTTGAAATAGCGTCTTCATAAGTTCCAAATAATTCTAATCTATGTAATAAAAAATCTTTGAAAGATTTCTTTGCTTGCAGCCTTGTCACTGGAAAATTAAACCCTTCCATTGTTCCTAAGTTTTTATCAAAATATTTATTAATCTTATTTTTTGAAAAACTTAATGTTGTTTTATCAAATTCTATCTTTTTGACTGAAGGTATTATAATTTTTTTCGGCAGCTTTTTCCTATTTTCTGAATCAAAGCTCCACTTCCCTCCAATTGGATTATAATTATCATCCAATAGTATATTTAATTTCTTCCGCTGATTTATATAAAAGCTGTTCATTAGATACTTTTTTTTATTTTTAAATTCTCTATTAACCTCTTCATTTGAAAGAAAAAAACCTGGCGTATCAAACCAGGTAATTCTAATATTTAATGTCTTTGCAGCCTTTAAAAGCCTTTTTTCTAATGTAAAATCCACAACATTTGCCAGAGATATGTGTGATGTATTCATCGATTTTAACATTGAGATGTTATGATTTTTCCTTCTTAATTTTTCATATGGATAGATTTCTACATCATAACCTCTTTTATCTAATTCTTCTTTATAAGATTGGATAGAAGCAAAGTGAAGTAAAAGTTTCTTTTTATGAAAATTTAACGGATATTGTTCATCACCAAAAAAAAGAGGATCCTCTACTATAAAGATTTTTTGATCTTTTCTCAACGCAGGATGATTGCTGTATAATTGATTTGGGTAGATAATGACGATTTTCATTTTTGATACTCTTTACTTTTATTACTTCTGCACTTTTGGCTACAGTATACAACATGTTCCCAATTTCGTACCCACTTTTTACGCCAAGAAAAACTAAAATTGCATACGGGACAAATCTTCTTAGGTAGGAATTCTTTTTTCAAACAAAAAAAGTAGGAATCTAAATCAATGACAAAATGTTTTTACCAACTGGATCGACATTGCTCTTAAAAAAATGCGTTAATTCACCTGTCTCGTCAATTAAGTATTTACAAAAATTCCAAGAAGGTAATCGATCATTCCAGCCATTTAAGGCTGGATCAGATAACCAAGAGTACAGTTCACTTCTAGTTTTCGATTTTATATTTTGTTTATCTGCTATGGTGAATGTTATTTTGTAATTTGAATCACAGAATTCTCTGATTTCTTCTGCACTACCAGGTTCTTGCCTACCAAAATCATTACATGGAATTGCGATAATTTCAAGAACATCATTTTTCTGTTCGTAAAGTTGTTGTAGTTTTTTATACTGAGAAGTAAAACCACATTTAGAAGCAACGTTTACAAACATCAGTTTTTTCCCTTTGAATTTACTAAGAGAAATAACCTCTCCACTATTTAACTTAAGGTCTAATTCATAAATTGAATTATTTGATACTTTTCCGGGTTCAGCAATTAGAATACTCTTAGAGAATAACAATGAAAATACTCCTGTTGCTGCGGTTGTAATACCTGCTATCATAATAACTCTTTTGTAATTTGTTTTAAAATTCAATATGATTGTTTATGATTTGGGAATAGTTACGACGTCGATATAATCATCTAAATTAATATTTTCAAGATTTTCTATTTTAGTTAAATCTGCACTATTAATTTTTTGACTTTCTAACAATTCCAAATAATCACATACATACTGCTGGATTTCTTTACTACTAATAATTAGACCACTTAAGATATGACGAGGTCTAATTTCTTGTAGTGATTTGTTTGATTGATCTAAAGATATTCTTCTAAATATATACTCACCAAGGTTTTTCGACTTTTTTGTCCAGTTTGTTTCAGAGAAATCTTTCTTTTTGAACCTATTTTTTCTTATTGCAGCTTTTTTCATTATTTTTACCTATTATTTTTTATTTTGTTGATGATAAACCACCATCTACGACAAAATTCTGCCCTGTTATCCAGTCATTATGGGGGTTTATTAAAAATTGTATCATATTACTAATATCTTTTGGTTTTCCTATTCTACCTAATGCGTGCATTTTTTCACTAGCCTTTAATGCAATTGGGTTACTGACAATTTTAGAGGAAAGAGGAGTTGCAACTAATCCAGGTGCGACACTATTAAATCTAATGTTTTTTCGTGAGTAAGTCTTCGAGGCCGATTTAACAAGACCTTCTATACCAGATTTTGCGGATGAAATTAATTCATGGTTGGCAAGCCCAATATTTGTGGCGGCAGTGGATAAAAAAACTATCGAACAATCTTCTAACAGAGCTCCAGCTGCTCTTACTACTGCAAACGAGGATTTTAGATTTTTGTTTATAGTGTCGTTAAATTCATTTTCACTACAAAGATGAGCTGGTTTTAAAATTAAATTTCCGGCTAGATTTACTATAGCATCGATCTTTCCAAATTTATCCTTACCATACTGCACAAAATCAAGAACAGACTGGAAATTCTCACCATCAACCGGTTGAGACTCAGCAGATTTGACTATAGGTCTACTTGACCTGTAGCCAAGGAGGAGATTGAAAGAAAGGTCTACTAAGTCGTCAACCAGTATTGTTCCGATACCGCCTGCGGCACCTATAATTAATGTATTCATCACAAACCTATTACCATGGTTTGATATAATTTACTATTTAGTGAAGCAATCCCACCAGAAATTAACCATCCCTGATCTAATAAGTCTTGTATTTTTTCAGCAAGATCATGTGCATCTTCATCAAATGCAGATAGGATACAATAGTTTTTTTTCATTACTACCTGAACACTAGCCATCACTAAGTCTTTGTATCAATAAGTTCTACTACATTAGTGTCCGGATCATTATTGTAGATGTATCCAATTCCATCTCTGTGGACTTTTCTTTCTTTTAATTCTGTAATCCCCTCATCAAAGATGGCAATGTGTGGTGGATGCTCGCCAGGTGTCACAAGAGCGAGCGAGATGTTATCAAAACCTAAAAGAGCCCACGTGCTATCTTGGTGTTTTATTTCACAATCAAACTTCTTAGAGTACCATTCTACTGATTTGTTAATGTCTGTTGATTCGACCGCAATATGATCAATAAATGATAAACTCATGATGGATCTAGTACTTCATTGTTGTGGTAATATTTATTTTTTGTTCTTATTGCACAACTTGGGCAGACACCTTTTTTCTTCCCATAACGTGGAAAATTATGGTAGTATTTATAATCAACTGTTTGATTGAAAACCATAATCTCCCATACTGCTTTACACGAGGGACAAGCCCTTAGGTCTTGGTCTGCTTTACGTGCATCAAAATTATTTTTTACTTCTCTTTTTTCATTTGCATGTTTAAGGTCTGTACCTTGTGACACTGCTTGTAATATACTCATAACTACTCCTTTGTCTTGCAATAATATACCAAAAACCTGAAGCAAGTGTCAAGGATTTTTAAGCGTTTTGAGCGATTTTATCTCTATTATTAAAAAGGAAGAATGCTGCTATAACTAATGCATGGTTAATCTTGCCTTTAATTATTAAATCGTTAACTTTAGACATGGGAATCAATTTAGTAGATATATTTTCCTCTTTATGCTCATAGGGTATTTTTTTTACTTCATATGCAACATAACTGGTCACGTAATTTGTAAACAAAGCGGGATTTGGAGAAATTTTTCCTAACTTAATTAATCTAGTTGATTGGAAGCTAGTCTCTTCTAGTAGCTCTCTGGTTGCAGACTCATATGAATTTTCGCCTTCGTCTACCATTCCACCAGGAATTTCTAAAGTTTTATTGTCCACTCCATATCTATGTTGTTTTATGAAAACGATTTCATTAGATGAAGTGATGGGGATTACATTTACCCAATTTGGAGCATCAATCGTTATTATCTTTTTATCTGGTGAATTTTGACTATTCATCTGTTTTACAGATAGAATAGAACTCTTAAAATAGGTCTTCTTTTTACTCACACCTTAGGCTTGAGGTTATTCAACATTTGTGGGGATTAGCTCCATATGATATTTCAAGTCAGGGCCAGAAACGAGTTCAAGTCGTAATATACCATTTTCTTTAACAGACAAGCCCTCAAATACAGCAGGTAATTTCAATTTTGGATTTGAACGATCAACTATATATTTAAAAGTATTTACATGACCTTCGCTCCATGACACTTCTCCATTCCATTCTATGTTACCAATAAGCTGTCTTTTAAGAATCTTATTATACGGTTTTGGAGACAGGTATGGTTTCTTTCTATCGAAAGTAACATATTTACCTGGCTCAACAGAAATTGTGTCTTCATTGATTGTCAGAAATAATCTAGTGTAACCAGACCAATCCTGAAACCAGACTCTATATTTTGAATCATTCTTTGATCTCCATGTATCATGAAATCTTGAATAAGTAGATTTAGGAAATAGTAGACTAAAAATAAATAAAAAGTAAACAGATAATTTGAAAAATAGTTTCATTATGATTTGAACGAACTCCACTTTTTACCCTCTAAAAAATAAAACCAAATTTTATATGTAATTCTTCTGATGAATATTGGAAAGATCATTATCGGATAAATTATATATTTCTTCTTAACTGACGATTTATCCATCGATATATTATCTACAATGATTGATCCATTTTTATATGGTTTTACGATGTGTTCATGCTTCCATTTTAATAACCCAAATGGTAATTCTGTCCCATGATCTTCAAAGTGTAGTTGTTCTCGACTTACTTGATAATTTTCATGTACAACGTTCATAGTCCTCCATCCAAAAAACCAAAACGAAAAAGAAGCAATTTTATTGTTGTTTATGCCTTTCCAAGTGTTGATTTTAACAGGCTGACCTGCAATAAGAAATTCTACAAAATTGTGATCATGAAAGGATCTGATTACATCTAAGGGCTGGATTTTATTCAAATATACTTTTTGTTGAAACGACATTATAAATTCCAAATACTATGTGTAAAAATAGGTATGTGAAGGGTATTTAACAAATTAAATTTTAAGCGTTATGAGCGTTTTTATACTACTGAAGTAAGGATAATAATATAGTTGAGCTAATTAAAATCATTGTAATAGCTGGAAGCATTTCTCTAATTGGATTCTTAACTTTAATGTGAGTAAATATTGCTCCACTCATTAGAAAAACAATCCCGAAAGCGCCTAAAAGTATTATTTGCTCGTTCGAAGATTGAAGCATAACAGCAAAAGAGATTTTGAGTATGCCAATCATATCCCGGAACCAACTGGGAAAACCAAATCCTTTAAACTCTTTTTTTATATTCGCGTATCTGACGACCCAAACAAAAAAAACAGCAACAACAGTAATTATTTTCAAAGCATCAACTATAGATTCAAAATTCATACCTATTCCTATTATTGGATTGTTTAATGCCTAAGTTTAATTTAGATTATTTAATTTTAACAAGGATTTCATTTTTTCTAAATGGTGGAATCGCCCAAGGTGAATTATATTGAGCAATCATAAAGTCACCTATTGTTTCATGATTATTTAATTTAAAATAGTTGTATAACCTCTTTTTATATAGATTTACGTTCTTCTCTGTTGCCCAGCCTCCAAAACTAATAGCTGCAACTTTTCCTAACATTATCTCTTCTAGTGAAACACTCTCTAAATTTGGTTTTGGTAATTCATCTAATTTATATTTTTTTGGCATAAAAAAAAATATCTCATAACCGTTTTTTTGAATATCTTTTGAAATGATTACAGGTGCAGTCATTGCTATACCTTGTTTTTTATCATTGCCTCCAAAAATAAAATTAGCAATTCTTCTAAAACCCTTGGTGGAAGCATCCCTATAATTATCGTTTACAAAAGTCTTTGCTATTACGAAAGAGTTATAATCTCTTATTTCAATTTTCTGATCTTTTTTTAATAAATTATAATCAGGTGTTTCTATCGCCATTAACGCTTCTCTCCAAATGAGAAAGATAACTATAATTGTCCAATAAATCTTTCTAGAACATGACTTAAACAATTATTGAGTATCTCTAAAAGGAATTAAGATCGGTGTCTTTCTTTTATAATCCTGGTAATCTTTTTGATTTCCCCATTTGTTATCAGCTCTTTTTTCAAGCAGATTTACACCACTAATTCTTGTTAAAAGAAAATAAATAAAAATAGGACTAATGAGACTTAAAAATTGAATCCCAACTAAGGTAGGTAAAGACATAATTGAAATTCCTATCCAAAGTATAATTTCACCAAAATAGTTTGGATGTCTTGAAACACTCCATAAACCTGAGGAAATGAAGTTTTCGTTATTTTCAGGTTTTAATTTAAATTTTCTCTTTTGTTCGTCGGAAATAAGTTCAATTCCAAACCCAATAAACCACAATGTTAATCCAAAAATAAAAAATACATCCAGAATAGAATCAAAATTATTTGTCAACATCGTAATTGCATTCAAAGTGGTTAGGAACACCCAAAATGCTGACATACTCCACCATAGTAAAAATTTTGAGAATGATTGCATTGGATCTCGAAACCTTCGATCTTCACCATTTTTTAAAACGCGAATTAACAGAAAAATTCCTAAACGCAATGCCCAAATAATAATTAAAGAAGCAACAAAAATTGAACGTAGATGTAACTCTTCCTGGGATAAATAAACAGTAAAATAAATTGCTAAACTAGTGATAGATAAATAAGCAATTGTTCCTAAAATATCGTAAAATTTTTCAGTTTTGAAAAAATATGCAGGTATAAAAGCTATCCAATGTAGAATAAAGCTTAATAACATGGTTATAAAAACTATAGGCAGCCCAAAGTAAGTCAACATCTGGGAACCTACGCCGTAAGAAAGTAAACAGGAGAAAATAAAAATAAAAACTATGGAAAAGTAATCCTTGGGGTTATGATTTATTATTTTCAATAAATCACCTTTATTTTTCTTAAAATGTTTGATATATGATAACCAAAATCTAATTCATACCAATTTTTAGCAAAGTTTATATTATTAGGTTTCTTATGATGATTATTTTGATATAACTCACCCATCATTAAAAAATCTAATGGAAGAGAATTTTTAGAATTATCCTTCAAATCTTTATAGTTTCTATATCCAGTTTTATGTCCAAACCAATTAACTATAAACCCATGAATTGGTCCCATAAAAATATTTAATGGCAAAAGAAGAAAATACCAGGCAGAGGTTGCAAACTCTAAATAAAATAAAAAATAGAAGATTATAAAAAGAGCTCTAACCAATAAAGATTCACCTAAATCCTCAATAAACTTCCATCTGGGTAAGTTTTTCTCAGATATATTTCCCGCCTTTAATTCCAATACTAATTCTCTGTACCTCATGGCGGTAGCTAGATTGAAAGATATCATGTTAGTAATGAATAATGGTGAATGAGGATCTTTTTTAGTATCTGTATGTGAATGGTGACGCCTGTGCATTATAGCATATGCAGCAGGGTTTAAAAATGAAGAACCTTGGAAAACGAATGTAAGAGAAAAAAATATTTTTTCCCAGAATGGACTCATTTTAAACATATTATGGGAGGCGTATCTATGGAGAAAGAATGTTTGAAAAAACAAAGAGATGTACCAATGAAAGAATATGAATAGAGCTATATACATAAAAATTATAGTGGTTTAGTTTTTCACAAACCTATAATGTGATACTCCCCATTCAGTTCCATTATTATAACCAAAAAGTTGCTCACATGATAGGTAAAAAATACGCCATCTCTGGAACCATATTCTAGCATTTTTTTCACCATAAGTTTCTTTAAATATTTCGATTATATACCTCTTATTCTTATCCATTTCATTTAACCATGCTAATGAAGTTTTTTCATAATGCGTACCTGATAACCTCCAAACCTGGTCAATTTTTAAATCATCTTGAAAGTATAGTAATAAATTATGAGAGGGCATCATACCACCACTAAAAAACTCTCTTGCCATCCAGTCTCCATCACCTTCATTTTCAAAAGGATAAGTGAGAAATTCATGTGAGAAAATATGGATGAAAAGCGACCCTTTTTCGTTAAGAAAATTTGAAATTTTTGACAATAATTTTTTGTAATTACGCATGTGCTCGAACATTTCGATAGAAATAACGTTATCAAACTTATCTTGAATTTCAAAATCATTCATGTCAGCAGTAATAACTTTAACATTTTTAATATTATTTTTAGTGCATCTCTCCAAAATATATTTTCTTTGATCTATAGAGTTACTTACGGCGGTAATTTGACTATTGGTGTATTTTTTAGCCATGAAACAAGTTAAAGAGCCCCAGCCGCAACCTAATTCTAATATTGTGTTACCATCTTCGATTTTTGCCCTTTCGCATGATAACTCAAGCATGGCTAGTTCAGATTCTTCTAAAGTACTTATATGATCTGGCCAATACCCAGAGCTATACTTAAGATTAGGACCTAAGCAATATTTAAAAAATAATGGAGGTACTTCATAATGTTGTTCATTAGCTTTTTCAGGGACAAGAGCAATTGGGCTTTTTTTAAGAGAAGAGACCCAATCTTGATGCCTTTTGGCTACTTCTTCTTTTGTTGAATATTTAGCTCTATCTAAACGTACCTTTGATAGCTTTCTTATACCGAAACGTATTAAAAAATCAGGTAGAACACCTTTTTCAGCTAGTCTTATTAATGATCTTATCATGGCTAATAATTAATCCTTATATCTCGAGCATCTTCTTTTGCTAGTACTAGTTGAACATCTCCTATGTTCCTTTCTAAAAACCCAGCCTCGCAAAATACAAAATAAAATTCCCACATTCTTATAAAAGAATCTGAAAAACCTAATTTTTTTATTTCAGGAA
>MDTB01041186.1_pt1 | contig 14602 bp, 13 predicted proteins | sample 811161 | NCBI WGS metagenome assembly MDTB01 (sample SAMN05326650, study PRJNA326480) | marine metagenome | isolation source: seawater | place: Mediterranean Sea | collected 2009
AGCAATACAGATAATGAAACTGTGAATAAAATTATTGAAGTTTTAGATACTAAAATACGTCCAGCTGTGGCAAGAGATGGTGGAGATATAAAATTTAAGTCATTTGAAAATGGAGTTGTTAAAGTTGAGCTACAAGGAAGTTGCTCTGGTTGCCCAAGTTCATTAATGACGTTAAAACAAGGAGTTCAAAATTTGTTAAAACATTACGTTAAAGAAGTAAATTCAGTAGAAGCTATTTAATATGAAAAAGAAATTAAGTTATAGAGATAAACTAGTAGAATTAGCGTATATCTATGACGTAAAAGAAATCAAGGAGTATGAAAAAAGTAGGAAAAATTTAACATCAGGACAGTTAGAACTCATTTTAAAAAAAAATAAAATAGTTATTCCAAAAGATTACAAATCAAATTTCTTTAGAGATACATTTATAAAACCAATTTCAAGAGCTAAATCAAATATTTCATTATTAAAAGAAAATCAAGTTAAAGCAAAAAATAGGTTATTAAGAAAAGCTGAAAACCTAAAACATGACACAAAAAGGAACATTAACAGATCGTTACATGGTTTGTGGGCTAGCTTAGGTAATGTAGGACTAAATTTTTTAAACATAATACCTAAGTTAGGAAAAGTAGTTTATGCCTTTTTTGGAAACCTCTTTACGGATACATTTAATGCAATTTACAATCAACAATTAGATCCAAAAAAAGTAAGAAATGTAATTATAGGTTTTTTTGTAATTGTTTTTGCAACCTCAGTTACTATTGGTCTAGTAAATTATTTAAATGATAAAGATTTTACAAACAAAATAGAAGCTAAAAAAGAAATCAAAAAAACTAAGGTAAAAAAAGAAGTTAAAAAAGAAATTAAAAAACCTGAGGTAAAAAAAGAAGCTAAAAAAGAAATTAAAAAACCTGAGGTAAAAAAAGAAGCTAAAAAAGAAATTAAAAAACCAGAAGTAAAAAAAGAATCAAAAAAACCTGAGCTCAAAGTAAAGAGAAGAGATGTCAATGAAGTAGTACTTCCAAACTTAAATTTAAAAACAGAAACAGTTCTGAATCTTTTTAAAGACGTTGATTATACACTAAGTGAAGTGAGAGCAGAAAAACTTGTTAAACCAATTTATTTTACTCAGTTTCCTAGAGATCTTGAAAAAATACAAAGCTCTAAACTTAAGAAAGAAACCTTCATACAAATAGTTTTGCCATTGGTTGTTGCAGAAAATGAAAGAATTTTAGAAGATAGAGAAAAATTAAAAGTTTTAGTAGAAAAAAAATTTACAACAGATTTAGAAAAACAATGGTTAAGACAAAAATTATTAGAATATAAAGTAAAAAAAGGTAATCTAGAGGAATTACTGGTTCGTATGGATATAATTCCAACATCAATAGCATTGGCCCAAGCGGCTAAGGAAAGCGGATGGGGGACCTCAAGATTTGCGTTGGAGGGAAACGCAATTTTTGGGCAATGGACATGGAGTGGTCAGGGAATAGCTCCGCTGGATAGAGAAAGCAATAAGAACCATAAAATTTTGAAATTTCCAATATTAAGAGCATCTGTTAAAGCTTATCAAAATAATCTTAATACTCACAAAAGTTATAAATCCTTTAGAGATAAAAGACTTAAACTGAGAGAAAAGAAAAATAAATTAAACGGATTGGAATTAACGGAAACACTTAAAAACTATGCTCAAACTGGCTCAGAATATACGAAAATTTTAAACCAAATTATAAAGCAAAATAGATTAACAGATTTTGAACCGGTGAAATTAGTTGGATCTGTTAAACAAATTGAACTTAGTTCTTAAATTATTTTTCACTAACTACAAATTGTAAACCTAGCCATCGCCAAAATCCACTCTGGTCTCTAAGTGAACAATTTATTCTTCCTCTTTCGCCAACAAATTTTTCAGCAATATTTATTTTCAGAGTACTATCATTTAAAAAACTTATTTCAGATTGCCTCCATACATTTCCTTCATTCGAAAAACAATTTAATGACTTTAAATTTTTGATATGATCATAAAACTCAATTTTTACAACTGGAGGATTTTTACTTTGTAAAAGATATTTCTCCTCAGGTAAAACTCTTTTATATTTGAAAGGCAATGTTTTCATTAAAGAATTAAATCTTTTAATTTCTCCATATTTTTCATTAATAGGATATCTCGGTAATTCATAAAAATCTTTAGTTTCATCCATTACACCAGAATGTTGCCCAAGCGCGTATTTAAAGTTCAATGATTTAATTATATTTTTAAATTCGATGCTATACTCTCCAAATGGATAAGAAAAAAAAACAGAATTTTTTCCAAGTTCTCTCTTAAAAATAGAAATTGATTTTTCAATGTCGGCTTTAATAATTTCACTCTTTTCGTCAACTAAATACTCATGAGTATGACTATGATTTCCTATTTCTACAAAATCTTCTTTACTAATTTCTCTTATTTGATCCCATGTCATGTAATTAAAAGCACCAACTTCTCGAGTACTAACGAATAAAATAAACGGAATCTTTTTCTCTTTTAGTATTGGCCATGCATTTTCATAAAAAGATGAGAAACCATCATCAATAGTTAAAAGTATTTTTCTTTGTTTTTTATTATTTTTCAATTCATCCTCAAATTTATTAGGATTAATAAAATTAATATTATTTTCTTGAATTATTTTTATATGTTTTAAAAAATCGTTTATTTTAATATTTGTGGAAGGGTATTTGTTTTCTTCAAATCTATGATACATCAGTGATATTATACCGTAGTCATCTACAAGATTTGTTGTGTTAGAATATAAATAGCTTTGAAAAGACAAACTAGTTATACTGATACATATGATTAATGATTTTATAATTTTAAATTGCATAGGAAAAGACGATAAAATTGGTTTGCGTATTAATGAAAACTTTTACATTCATGAACTTGACAACAAAATTTATAAAAATGATCAATTGGTCTTAAACATATTAAATCTGGTAAAAAAATACAAAGTAAATCTAAATAATAAATTTTCTTTTATTGTTAATATTGGACCAGGTAGTTTTTCAGGGATTAGAATATCTCTTTCGGTTGCAAAAGGTATGAGAATTTCAAAAAAAATAAATATATATGGGTTTAATAACTCAGATTTAAAGCAATTTGACCTTAAAAATGTTGAATTTTTAATAAATAAGGGTTTATTACAAAATAAATTGATAAAACCAATGTATTTAAGTTAAATTGTTGAGATGAATTCAATTGAAGAAAAATGTCAGAATAAAGGGGTTAGACTAACCGACCAAAGAAAAATAATTGCTAAGGTCCTTTCAGAGTCAAAAGAAGTTTATGGGTCGAAAGACCATCCTGATGTTGATGAATTACACAAGAGGGTGTCAGAAATAGATAAAAAAATCAGCATCGCAACTGTTTATAGAACAGTAAAGCTATTTGAAGAGTCAGGAATATTGGAAAAACATGACTTTAAGGGAGGAAAAGCGAGATATGAACAATCTACCGATGAGCATCACGATCATTTAATAGATATAAATAGTGGTGAAATAGTAGAATTTGTATCTGAAGATATTGAAAAACTTCAAATCGAAGTGGCTAAAAAATTAGGTTATAAACTTGTGGATCATAAATTAGAACTTTATGGCTCAAAAATAAAAAAATAGTTTGTCAAAAAAAATTTTTATCAAAACTTTAGGTTGTCAAATGAACGTATACGATAGTAATCGTATTTATGATTTAGTAAAAAAAAATAAATTATTTTAAAACTGAAAATTTAAATGAAGCAGATTGTTATGTTTTAAACACTTGCCATATAAGAGAAAAGGCAACAGAAAAAGTTTATCATGACATAGGAAGAGTAAAAAAAAAATTTAGAAATAAATCAAAACCTATAGTCCTTATTACTGGTTGTGTTGCACAGGCAGAAGGGGAAATTTTATTAAAAAAAGAAAAATATATTGATGCTACAATTGGCCCTCAATCATATCATCAAATTAATAAGATAATTATAAATTTAGAAAAGGAATTAAAACCAATTAATTTTACAGAGTTTGACGTCATTGAAAAATTTGATAGCTTAAACACGTTAAAAACTCAGATAATAAAGTATCTTCTTTTTTAACAATACAAGAAGGCTGCGATAAGTTTTGCAAGTTTTGTGTTGTGCCTTACACAAGAGGTGGAGAATATTCTAGATCTATAAACGAACTAATTTTAGAGACACGACAATTAATTAAAAATGGATCGAAAGAAGTAACATTGTTAGGACAAAATGTGAATGCCTACAATTTTAAAGGAACAAAGCTTTCAGATTTAATTTTTGAAATTTCTAAGATAAAGGAGATAAAAAGAATTAGATATACCACATCTCATCCAAAAGATTTTACGCAGGATTTAATAGACATCCACAAAGAATGTGAAAAGTTGATGCCATTAATTCATCTTCCTGTTCAGAGTGGATCTAATAAAATTTTAGAGGCAATGAATAGAAAACATACAGTTGAGAAATATTTAGAAATAATAAAAAAATTAAAAAATATTAATTCTAACTTAAAATTCTCTAGCGATTTCATCATAGGCTACCCTGGAGAAACAACAGATGATTTTCAACAAACTGAAAAATTAATGAAAGATGTTAAATTTGTTAATTCATTTTCATTTGTGTTCAGTGGAAGACCTGGAACACCAGCATTCAATCTCAAAAAGATTGATCCATCAGTGGCTAAAAAAAGATTAATAAGTTTTCAAAGTATTGCAGAAACAATCAAAACAAAATATAGAAAGTCATTGATTAATAAAACGTCAAAAGTTTTATTTGAAAATAAAATTAAAAATGAAAATAAATATTTCGGGAGAGATGAACATTTTAATTCAGTAATCGTTAATAGTAGCGAAAATCTTGTTGGAGAGATAAGAAGTGTCAGGATTAAAAGTGGAAATCATAACACATTATATGGAGAAATATCTTCAGAATTAAATCAGAATAATTATGCTGCTTAGATAACAAATGTCAGAAATAAGTAAATTAGAACAGAATTTAATAATTAAAAAAATTGACGACCAAACAGTGAATATTTCAATTAATGATAACGAAATGTTGATGTCAATTGTAGGTCAATTTGATCTAAACTTAAAACAATTATCTAAATTAACAAAAACAGACGTTTATTTTAGGGGAAATTCAATTACTTGTAAGGGAAATAAAGAAAAAACAAATATTTTTTGTGAGGCAATTAAATTTTTAATTAACAAATATATTTTAACGAATTTAATTGAAAAAGAGGATATAATTTTATCAGTGAAAAAAAATATAGAAATAAAAGAATCTAACGTTAAATCATTTAAACAACTTATTAGAACACCAAAAAAATCAGTTATAGCAAGATCCGAAAAACAATCTGATTATATTAAGGCTCTTAAAGAAAATGATATTGTGATGTCGTTAGGACCTGCAGGTACTGGAAAAAGTTTTTTAGCAGTTTCCGTAGGTATAACTTTATTAATGGAAAAAAAAATTGATAGAGTAATTTTATCAAGACCGGCTGTTGAAGCAGGAGAAAAACTAGGATTTTTACCTGGTGATATGAAAGAAAAGGTAGATCCATATCTTAGACCTCTTTATGACGCTTTGTATGAATTATTCGGCGCGGATAAAATTGATAAAAAAATTGAGACAGGTGAAATTGAAATTGCTCCCTTGGCATTTATGAGAGGAAGAACTTTAAAGAATTGCTTTGCGATTTTAGATGAGGCCCAAAATGCCACGGAAACTCAAATTAAAATGTTTTTGACACGTATTGGAGAAAATTCGAAATTAGTTGTAAACGGTGATCCAAGCCAAATAGATTTGATAAATAAATCTCACTCTGGATTAATTAAATCAAAAAATATTCTTGAAGATTTAAATGAAATTAAAATAATAGAATTTGATCATAATGATGTAGTTAGGCATCCCTTAGTGTCAAAAATTATTAGAGCTTATCAAAAAAATAGCGCTGATGATAAAGGCTAATGTAATTACAAATAATGCCAGCTGGTATAGGTTTATAAAAAATCCTGAGTATTATATTTACAGAAAAATAAATAAACTTAATTCTGTAAACAAAAATTTAATGACAAATAATATTTATTTCACATTACTTTTATCAGGAGAAAAAGATATTAAGAATTTAAATAAAAAATTTAGAAAAAAAAATAAATCTACTGATGTATTATCCTTTCCTTTTTATACAAAAAAAGAATTAAAAAAAAAAACTACTTAAAGAAAAAGATTTATATTTGGGAGATATAATTATAAATTTAAAAAAAATAAGTAAAAACAAAAAGTTAAGTAATTTCAAATCTAAATTTGATAAGCTTTGGGTACACGGACTTATTCATTTGTTTGGGCACGATCATAAAAAAGAAAAAGATTATTTAATAATGAACAAAATTGAAGAGAAGTACATTAATCTAATTAATGGTTAAAAAAATTTTAGATAATCGTTTATTTTTTTTATACATATTACCTTTTTTAATTGGTTCTTTGACGGTATTATCTTTTCAACCTTTTAACCTAACAATAATCAATTTTATTATTTTTCCAATTTTTTTCTATTCAATTGTTTATATTACAAAAAAATCTAAATCAGTTTATAGAAGGAGGCCGTTTCAAATTAATTTATTTTTATTTGGTCTATTTTTTGGATTTGGATTTTATTTTAGTGGAATTTCATGGATCGTTCACTCTTTAACATTTGATGAACGTTTTAAAATATTAATTCCTTTTGGTTTAATTTTGATCCCTTTATTTTTGAGTTTATTTATAGCCCTTCCGACTCTTCTCATAGGTTCAAAATTACGTTCTGATTTTGCATCATTATTTCTTTTTTCAGGCAGTTTAGCTTTATCGGATTATTTAAGAGCAAAGCTTTTTACGGGGTTTCCTTGGAATTTGTGGGCTTACAGCACTTCATGGTTTAATGAAATTCTACAGATTTTAAACTACCTAGGTTTGTTTGCATACAATCTTGTAATTGTAACACTGTTTTCACTACCTATAATTATATTTTTTAAAATTAGCACATTGAGAAAGATCTCAGTTTTCATTTTAACAATTGTATTTATTTTAACACTTTATATTTTTGGAAATTATACAATCAACAAAAACGAAAAATTTCTAACCACAATAAATGAGAAACTATCTGTAAAAATTATTTCACCAAATTTTGAATTAAGATATGGGTTAAAAAAAGATGAAATTGAACAGAGATTAAAAAAATTAATTAAGTACAGTAATCCAGTAGCGGATAAATCTACATTATTTATTTGGCCTGAAGGTATTTTCAGTGGGTATAGCTACAATGAAATCTTATTTTTTAAAAAATTAATTAAAGATAATTTTTCGAACAATCATCTTATTATCTTAGGAATAAATAAATTAGAGCCTGAATCCGGTCAATATTATAACAGCATGATTGTTTTAAATAATAACTTTGAAGTGGTCGAAATTTACAACAAAAATAAATTAGTGCCATTTGGTGAATTTTTACCTTTTGAAAACATTTTAAATATATTTGGTTTAAAAAAAATTACAGAAGGTCACGGATCCTTCATAAAAGGAGAGAAAAGAAACAATTTAATGGTAAAAAATTTTCAAATTTTACCATTGATTTGTTATGAGTTAATTTTTACCGATTTTATACAAAAATCTAAAAATGATACAAATCTTATTGTTAACATTTCAGAAGATGGTTGGTTTGGGAAAACTATCGGACCAGACCAACATTTTGCTAAATCAATTTTTAGAGCAATAGAAAACAATACCTTTCTAGTTAGATCTGCAAATAAGGGAGTAAGTGCTATAATAGATAATAAAGGTAATATAATTAAACAACTGGACCGAACTGAAATTGGAAATATTGAGCTAGAGGTTCCGTTAATAAAATCAAATAAAAATAAAAATGATTTGATATTTTTCATACTTTTAATTACATATCTTTTTATCTTTTTTATAAATAAAGAAAAAAATGCAAAAAAATAAATATCTATTCACCAGTGAATCTGTTTCTGAGGGTCATCCTGACAAAGTGTGTGACAGAATATCTGATATGGTAGTGGATTCTTATCTATCTAAAGATCCCGTTTCAAGAGTAGCTTGTGAAACTTTGACAACTACTAATAAAGTTGTTTTAGCAGGAGAAATTAGAGGACCAAAAATTGAAAAAGAAGAATTAATTACGAAAGTAAGAGATTGCATAAAAGATATTGGTTATGACCAAGACGGATTTAGCTGGAAAAATGCAAACATTGAAACGTTTCTTCACGAACAATCAAAAGATATTGCAATGGGTGTGGATTCAAAAAATAATAAAGACGAGGGCGCTGGAGATCAAGGAATTATGTTTGGTTATGCGTGTAATGAAACAGATGAATTAATGCCTGCACCGATACACTATTCACATAAAATTCTTAGGTTTATGGCAGAAGATAGAAAAAAGGGAGTACTTAAAGGCATTGAACCAGACTCAAAAAGTCAAGTCACAATGCTTTATGAAAACGGAGTTCCTAAAAAAGTTACTTCAGTAGTAATTTCAACACAACATTCGAAAGACTTAGATCAAGAAAAAGTAAGAAAGGCAATAGTTCCTTACATAAAAAAATCAATACCTGAAAGTTTCTTATCCGATCTTAACTCAAAAGAAATTTATATTAACCCCACTGGTCAATTTATTATTGGCGGACCCGATGGGGATACTGGTTTGACAGGAAGAAAAATTATTGTAGATACGTATGGGGGAGCGGCTCCACATGGTGGCGGAGCATTTTCAGGAAAAGATCCGACAAAAGTTGATAGGTCAGCCGCATATGTTTCAAGGTATTTAGCAAAAAACATTGTTGCTTCTGGAGCAAGCTCAAAATGTTTAATACAATTAGCTTATGCAATTGGGATTTCAAAGCCTCTTTCTATTTTTATAAAATTAGAAAATGATGATGAAATCAAAGCAAATAAAATTAAAAAAATAATCGAAGAAAACTTTGACTTATCTCCAAGAGGTATTAGAGAAATGTTAAAATTAAACAACCCTATTTATGAAACTACTTCTGCCTATGGTCACTTCGGAAGAAAGCCTACAAATAAAGGAGAATTTACTTGGGAAAAAACAGACAAAATAGATTTATTTAAATTGTAATCTTGAAAAAGCCATAAATTTCTTCTAAATAGTTAATAAATTATCAAACTTTCAAAATGGGCATTAGCCCATTTTTTTTTAGGAAGAATATAATGCTTAATAGAGGATTAGATAAATTAGAACTTTTAAGGATAGTAGAAGCTGTAGCTAACGAAAAATCTATAGATAAAGAACTTGTTATTGGTTCTATGGAAAGTGCTATACAAAAGGCCGCTTTAACTAAATTTGGGAATGATAATAATATTGAGGTTATTATTGATAGAGAGAGTGGAGAGATTAAGATTCAAAAAATTCTTGATATTGTAGAAAAAGTTGAGGACTCAGCCAGAGAAATTACTTTAGAAGATGCTAAAAAAAGCAATCCAAAGAATAAAGATTTAAAAATTGGTGAAAAAATATTTGAAATATTACCGCAAATAGATTTTGGACGTATAGCTGCACAAAGTGCTAAGCAAGTTATTAGCAGCAGAGTAAGAGAAGCTGAAAAAAATAGACAGTATGACGACTTTATAGATAAACAAGAACTAATCTTAAGCGGAATAATTAAAAGATTAGAATATGGTAATGTTATAGTAGATTTAGGCAAAGCGGAAGGTGTTATTAAAAAAGATGAACTTATACCAAGAGAAATCTTAAAAACAGGTGATAGAGTGAAAGCCTACTGCTATGAAGTAAGAAAAGAACTAAAAGGACATCAAATATTTTTATCAAGAGCTCACCCTCAATTCTTAGCAAAATTATTTTTTCAAGAGGTTCCAGAAATATATGAAGGAACGATAGAAATTAAATCTGTCGCGAGAGATCCTGGTAGTAGAGCTAAAATTTGTGTTCACTCAAAAGACTCATCAATAGATCCTGTCGGAGCGTGTGTAGGTATGAGAGGGAGCAGAGTTCAAACTATAGTTAACGAATTGCATGGAGAAAAAATTGACATTATTAAATGGACAGAGGATTTACCCACTTTGATTTCCGAGTCATTATCACCTGCAGAGATACAAAGAGTACTTATTGATCAAGAAAATAAAAGAATAGATATAATTCTATCCGAGGAAAATTTGAGTAAAGCTATTGGAAGAAGAGGACAAAATGTGAGGTTAGCATCAAAACTTACAAATTATGAAATAGATATACTTACCGATAAAGAAGACTCTGAAAGAAGACAAGCTGAATTTAAAGAGAGAACAGAAACATTAATAAAAAATTTAGAGGTAGACGAAACTTTAGGTCAGCTTTTAATCTCAGAGGGTTTTGTTTCTATAGATGAAATCGCACAATCCAAGCCAGAGGACATTGCTAAAATAGAGGCAATAGATGAGGAGACAGCTAAAGAATTAATTACGAGATCAAAAGAAACTTTAATTAAAGAAAAAGAAGCTGTAGCGCAAAAATTAAAAGAACTTGGTGTTGAAGATAGTTTAGTTAATTTAAAAGGAATTACACAAGGAATGCTTGTAATATTGGGACAAAAAAATATTAAAAAATTAAGTGACTTTGCTGATTTATCTTCTGATGAGTTAATTGGTGGATATGATGAAATCAAAGGTAAAAAAATAAGAATCGATGGTTATCTAGAAGAATTTTCATTATCAAGAAAAGAAGCTGACGATTTAATAATGGCGGCTAGAGAAATAGCTTACAAGTAATGTTATGGATAAAGAGAAAAAAAAAACACTTACAATTTCTTCAAATATTAAGAAAAAAATTGACACAACCTCCATTTCTACTGCTGGAAAAAAATCATTTTCAATAGAGAAAAAAAAACCTTTTAGATCTAATAAAACATTTTCCAAGCCCACTGGTAACAATACAAATGTAAATCCAAACGATAAGAAGAAAAACTTTGCAAGAAAATTTATAGAACAGCAAGCAACTAAAGACTTTATAAAAAAAGATAATAAACCAGCAGGAAAAAGCAAATTAAAGCTCAAAGGTCCAGTAGATAAGCGTGATTTCAAGTTGACTGTTTCTAGAGCACTTAATGTAGAGGAAATAGAGATCAAGCAAAGAAGCTTAGCCTCCGTTAAGCGAGCAAGACTAAAAGAAAAAAAAAAACCTGAGGGTGAAGAAAAGAAAGAATTTAAAAAAGTAATCCGTGAAGTAAAGATTCCTGAACAAATTACAATCCAAGAACTATCAAATAGAATGGCAGAAAAATCGAATGATATTATAAAATTTCTTTTTAATATGAAGGTTGTGGCAACAATCAACCATTCTATAGATAAAGATACAGCCGAGTATATAGTAAAGGAATTTGGACATAAGCCAATTTTAGAGGAAAAACCATTAATTGATTCTAATAAAACTAAAGAAAAATTTATTGGTGAAGTTAAAAATAGACCACCAGTGGTTACAATAATGGGACATGTTGATCATGGTAAGACCTCATTGCTTGATTCTTTGAGAGATACAAATGTGGTGTCAGGCGAACATGGTGGTATTACTCAACACATTGGAGCTTATCAAGTAACAACTGAAGAAAAAAAATTGATAACTTTCATTGATACGCCTGGTCATGCCGCTTTTACTGAAATGAGAGCTAGAGGATCAAAAATTACCGATATTGTTGTATTAGTTGTAGCAGCAGATGATGGAATTAAACCTCAAACAATCGAAGCAATAAAACATGCAAAAGCTGCTAAAGTGCCAATTATTGTTGCAATAAATAAATGTGATTTACCTGAGAAAAATATTAGTAAAATTAAAAATGAAATGATGCAATATGAGTTGATTGCAGAAGATTTGAGTGGTGATACTTTATTTGTAGAAGTTTCAGCATTAAAAAAAATTAATTTAGACAAATTAAAAGAGAGCATACTTTTACAGTCTGAAATTTTAGATTTAAAAGCTTCTTATACGGATAAAGCAAGGGGAGTTGTTATTGAGTCAAAAATTGACAAAGGAAAAGGACCTGTTTCTACTATTCTTATAAGCAATGGAAAGTTAACTCGAGGTGATTACTTTATTTGCGGTGACACGTATGGCAAGATAAGAGCTATGATTAATTATGAAGGAAAAATGGTAAACGAAGCATTTCCTTCTATGCCAGTTGAAATTCTAGGAATGCATGGCTCAGCATATGCTGGTGCAGAGTTCATTGTTACAGAGGATGAGAATGAAGCTAAAAGTGTGGCTGAGTTCAAAAAAAATAACTTATCACAAACTAAAGCTTTAGCTAAAGACAAAACAACTTTGTTTGAAAATACAACTGATAAAGATGAATTAAATATTATAATCAAATCAGACGTTCAAGGATCGAGTGAAGCTTTAAAAATGGCGATAAACAAAATCGATCACAAAGAAGTTGAAGCAAAAATAATTTTATCTGATATTGGTATGATTAATGAAACAGATGTTTCCTTGGCAAAAGCATCAAACGCTGTACTTATCGGTTTTAATGTAAAACCAAACAGAGAGGCAAAAAAATTAGCTGATGAACAAAAGATAGATATAAAATATTTTAATATCATTTATGAAGCCATTGATTATGTAGAAAAAAGTTTATCAGGGCTTTTGGAACCAGATATAAAAGAGACAATTTTGGGCAGTGCAGAGATACAAAAAGTTTTCAAAGTTTCGTCAGCTGGCAAAATTGCTGGTTCAAAAGTTATTAGCGGTGAGATAAAAAGTAAATCTAAAGCTAGAATTATAAGAGATGGCGTTGTAGTCTATAGCGGTGAGATTGCATCAATTTTCAGAGAAAAAAATCAGGTTAAAGAAGTTAGCACTGGTTTAGAATGTGGTATTAGCTTAAAAGATTATATTGATTTTAAGGAAAAAGATTTAATCGAGTCTTATATTTCTGAAGAAATTCAAAGATCTATTTAGAAAAATGAGAAATCAAACAACACAAAGACCATACAGTCAAAGGCAACTTAGAGTTGGTGAGCTCGTTAAACAAAATATAGGAGAATTGTTCATCAGAAATGAAGCCAAAATACCATCAATTAATACAAAACTTATAACCGTAACGGAAGTAAGAATGACACCTGATTTAAAAACAGCCAGAGTTTACGTTATCCCATTGGGGGGAACTGATAAGAAAGAAACAGTAAGGATCTTGACGGAGTTCTCGCATCTTGTTAGAAAAGCTCTATCTAAAAGGTTAGATGTTAAGTTTCTTCCTAAACTTACTTTTGTAGAAGATAATTCATTTGATTATGCAGAAAAGATTGAAAAGATAATAAAAAAAAATAAAGAAGATGACAAAGAAAAAAAAAGATACAATTAAATCTCTAGCCACTCATGAAAAAGATGTTGGTTCTACAGAAATACAAATTGGCCTACTTACTGATAAAATTATAAAATTATCGGAACATTTTAAAAGGTTTAAAAAGGATAAACATTCAACTTTAGGTTTGACTAAATCTGTAAACAAAAGAAAAAAACTTCTCACTTACCTTAAAAAAAAGAATGTTATGTCCTACCAAAAGGTCATTAAACAATTAAATTTAAGAAAATAATGTTCAAAATACATAAAGAAGAATTAGAAGTTAACGGTAAAAAATTAACTTTAGAGACTGGTAAAATAGCCCGACAAGCTGACGGCGCAATCATTGCATCATTAGGTGAGACAGTAGTAATAGCAACAGCTGTTGGTGCTAAAAAATTAAATGAGGGACAAGATTATTTTCCTTTATCAGTAAACTATCAAGAAAAATATTATGCAGCAGGTAAAATTCCAGGAGGATATTTTAAAAGGGAAGCTAGACCAACAGAGGCTGAAACTCTAATATCACGATTAATTGATAGACCCATTAGACCTTTGTTTCCTTCGAGCTTTATGAATGAAGTTCAATTGCTTCCTACTGTTTTATCTTATGATGGTGAAAATCAACCAGATGTATTGTCAATAATTGCCTCTTCAGCAGCACTTGCCATCTCCGGGCTACCATTTCAAGGACCGATAGGAGCGAGTAGAGTTGGTTATAAAGATGGAAAATATTTATTAAATCCTTCCTTAGAAGAATTAAAAGAGTCAGAATTAGATTTAGTTGTTGCTGGTACAAAGGAAGCTGTTTTAATGGTTGAGTCAGAAACGTCAGGTCTATCAGAAAAAATTATGCTTGATGCTGTAAAATTTGGGCATGAAAAATTTGTTCCAATTATTGAAGCAATTGAAAAATTAGCAAAAAAAGTAGGTAAACCAAAATGGGAAATAGAAGAAGTAGATCACTCACATATAAAAAAGAAAATTACCGAAAAATTTGAAGCAAGTTTAAGAGGAGCGTTCAAAGAAATTGATAAAAAGAAAAGATCGACAGCAATATCTGAAATTGAGGCCAAATGTAAGGAGATGTTTGAAGATGACGAGAAAGTTACAGAAAATCAAGTTATGGCTCAATTAAAATCTTTAGAAAAAGATATCGTAAGAACAGCAATTTTAAAAAATAAAAAAAGAATAGACGGAAGAGGTTTAGCTGATGTAAGACAAATTAAATGTGAAGTAGGC
>MDTB01020868.1_pt1 | contig 14600 bp, 18 predicted proteins | sample 811161 | NCBI WGS metagenome assembly MDTB01 (sample SAMN05326650, study PRJNA326480) | marine metagenome | isolation source: seawater | place: Mediterranean Sea | collected 2009
CGCACCCGGCAACCAAGAATGAAGCGGCATCAAACCAGCCTTAGCAAAGCCGTAGGTAAATAAAAATAAAAGTACGATTTGTGTCGTCTCGCTGAATTGGCCAATTTTCCCTGTGTCAGTCGAAAAGTCCATGGTAATCTGGCCACTATCCAAACCAACATAACACCAACTCAATGCAGGGAGAAGCAGACAAAGTGAAGTGAATAACAAATAGCCCAGGTAAGTTCGTCCGCCAGTTCTAGCTTCCTTGTCCTGCATATGAGTGACAAGAGGAAAAGTGGATACTGAAAGCATTTCATAAAAGAAATAAATGGTCAGCAGGTTTGCTGAAAATGCTACCCCCATGGTCGCAGATAAAGATAGAGCGAAAAAGGAGTAGAATCGAGTCTGGGCATGTTCATGTAAGCCACGCATGTATCCAACTGAATAGAGCGTCGTGGCTATCCAGAGGAAGGATGCGACGCATGCAAAAAGCAATCCCGGACCATCCACGCGCAATGACATAGGAACATAGGAAAAGATTTGCCAAATGTGAAACTCCAATATGGTCCCGCTTAGAAGTACAGGAACCATTGAAAGAACGATCGCAGCTTGTATTGAAGCCGTTATAAAAGTTATAAGTTCTCGAAGGTTTGCTCGCTTCTCTCCAGCAATAACAATTCCGATCAGTCCAAACCATGGCATAATCAATGCCAAAAGAGGTCGGATGTCTTCAATGTGAGCACTCATTGAAATTTCACTCCGGTGGGGAGTTTATATAATTTTAGGAAGGTTTCAATTTGATTAACCACATCCTGATTGTAAACACCTATCAAAAGAACGATCGAGGCGGCACCCAAGAGTGGAATAAGCATGGAAAGCGGGGCTTCATCAAAGCGAGTCTGTTCTTTGGAAAGTCCAAGGTCTCCGTGTCCCTTACCCAAATTCTCACCACTTTCACTGACCGCCAAATGAATTCTTTCTATCAGGCGGAAAAAAAGGATAACCATGACCATGGTTGAAAACATTAAAACAACCATGTATTCCCAGCGTTCTGAAACCATCCCCCCGGTAATTAAGTACCATTTACTGAAAAAACCACAGGTTGGTGGTAATCCAATGATTGAAAAACCACCTACAAAAAATCCAAACATGGTAAGCGGCATTTTGGCAAACAAACCTCGAAGTCCATCAAAATGAGTAGTCTTACACTTATGCAAAATAATTCCGGCACCCAAAAATAGACACAATGTCATACAAGCATCACTTATGATATGGAAGATTGAACCTATTAAACCATAATAATTGTAGATCCAAACTCCCCCTACCATGTACCCAACCTCCGCAACAATGAGGTAAGCAAGCATGCGCTTGATCTCTCTTTGAGCGAGTGCCAAAAAAGCCGCACAAATAATTGCGACCACGACCAACCAAGGCATCCATTTTACCCAAATGGTTGACTCAAACGAAAATTCAACCCCAAAGACCGACAAAACCATCCGAATCATCACATAGATCATAACCTTGGTTACCAAAGGAGCCAGCAGGCACGAAGTGGCAGTTGGAGCATTACAATAAGCATTAGGCAGCCATGCGTGAAATGGGAAGAACGCCATTTTAATAAGAATCCCCACTCCAATTAGGACAAATGCGACCTGCATGGTTGCCGAATCTGCCAATTTCTCAGCTACAATGACTTCATTGATACCGACCATGTTTAATGTTCCAGTCTTAATGTATAGGTATCCTACTCCCAGCAAATACAGAGAAGCTCCAATTGTGCCCAATATTAGATAATTGAAAGTCGCGGCAGCCGCACGGTTTGATCCTATAGCAATTAATCCGTAGCCCGTAAGTGCTGCTACTTCAATTAGAACATATAAATTGAAAGCGTCCCCGGTGAGGCAGATACCCGCTAATCCTGTTATCTGCAAAAGCATAAGAGAATAATAGATCGTTTCTTTATTCGGTGTTTCTTTCTCAACAGGGATTTTGGAGTAAACCGTAACAATCAAGCCCACTCCTAAAACAACCAAGGCAATTAAGGCTGCCAGCAGATCTGCCCTGAATTCTATTCCAACGCCTCTGGGAAACAGATCAAGAGTCCATCCTCCGAGTAAATAAGACACCTCATGCTTGGGAGACTTAATGGCTTGAAGTAAAGTTTCAATACCAGCCCAGCATGCTCCAACCATTGAAAGAACGGATATAGGATAAGCTATTTTCCTGTTTATAAAACCAGCCAATGCACATACCACCGATCCAAAAAGCGGAAAAATGAAAATCCATGCAATTGAGTTATCCATTATTTCTTTGGCCGGCTTTGCTTGACCTTGGGTTTGGATTTGGCGGCATTATTAGAAGAACGGGAACCAGTATTTTTCCGGGGAGTTTGAGAATTTCTTTTGACACGCTTTTTATTTTCACCCGCTGAAGAGGAAGGAATCTTACTGGCCGCAGTTTTAGGTTTTGCTCTTTGCTTTGTAGTTCGTCTTCTTTGGTTTCTTTTCTTCTTTTCGAGTGGTGAAATACTAGCTCTGTCATCGGCTCGATCCAATTTCGCTAAGAGTTCATCCTCTTCGATGGTTCCGTACCCTTGATAAATTCTTTGACACAAAGCTAATGCCAGCCCAAGCGTTGCCACACCTACGACAATTGCGGTGAGCATTAGGACATGAGGCAATGGATTTGCGTACCTTTTTATTGTTTCCTCATCCAATGCCGCCAAATTGCTCGATCCGCTAGCAGCGTTTGTTTGATTTTCATCAGTCTCAGTCTGCTGATGACTGCCGTGTGGATCATGCTCGGGTAAGTAGATTGGGATGGTTGCATCCTCCTTTACCGCAATAGAAACATAAAATAGAATAATTGCCGTCTGAAATATCGACATTCCAATCAATTTTTTTATCAGGTTACGTTTCGCGAGCATCGCCCATAATCCGATCAAAAGAAGAAGAACATAAATGCAGTAGTTCAACCGTTCCACAAAAAGATCATAAATATCTATACTTCCATCTCCCATATCGATCAAAGTGCTTCTTTAAGTCTCCCCTCAGAGGCTAGGTTTGCATAAAGGGCAAACATTATCGCCGTTACTGTAAATCCAACTCCAATTTCAACTCCAAGCATCGCATGATAACGAGCCATTTCACGGGAAACCGGCAAAACTTCAGCCAGCTCCGCGTAATCCAAAAACTCTCCTCCCAAAAACATCGAGAGAAGACCAATCCCGCCATAAATAACAATACCCAATGCGGCAACCGCAATACAGCGCTCCATTGGAAAACGAGCGAGGGCTGTCTCCAAATCCCATGAAAGGGCAATCAGAATGAAGCTAGCACCCATAACCACCCCACCCTGAAACCCTCCGCCTGGACTAACATGCCCATGTGCCAATACATAAAAAGCAAAGATTTGAATGACTGGAACAATCAACCGAACAGTATTTGTAACAATCAGATCCGGTTCTGAATGCACTTCGTGGTCTTTTCTAACTGCGTTGCCCTTAACCGATCCCTTGAGGATAGCAAGAACCGCCATGCCCGCAATGAAGACAACAACTGTTTCAAACATGGTATCAAATCCTCGATAATCAGCCAATACCGCAGTCACCATATTAGGGACTTCCGTATCCACCCCTGTATTACCAATAAAATGTTTGGATACCGCAGACTGTGAAGCGGGCGACTGCACATCGCCCCATTCGGGAAAATCCTTAGCAGCCAACAAAAGCAAAGCTCCAATTGCAAAAACTGGTATAAGGGAAAGGAATTTCATCAATCGTTCGATTTTCTTCGCAAATTAAAAATTGTGGCCACCAGCACCACTGTGCTAATCCCTGCACCAACTGTTGCTTCGGTAAAGGCAACATCAACTGCTCCCATTTCCGCCCAGAGTAAGCACATCAAAAAACTGTAAACACCAAAAACAACCGCGGAGACCAAAAGATCACGGACCCAAAGTGAAGCCACTGCCGCTACAACCAGAAGCAAAAGTATGAAAGTATTAAATAATTCCAATCCCATTACTTTTTCTTTTTCACTCTCCATTTTGATTTCTTCAAATCATCTTCTGTCATCGGCATCTCATCATCCTCAAATGCAGCTCGCATCAATGCATGAGAGCTTGTTGGAGTGGTCAAATAAATGAATAAAATGACTGCAAGAATTTTGATTAACAATAGCCAGCTTGTGACAGAAAAGTCTTCCATTGTAACCAATCCAAAACCACCAAGCATTAGCATTGTAGATAGAGTATCTCCTTTGCCCGCAGCATGCATGCGGGTGTAGAAATCAGGGAACCTAACCATACCAACAGCTGTCCCAAGAAAGAAGATCAAACCGAGGATTCCCGAAGCTATCCCAATTATCTGAAGGGGTAAAAAGCCTCCACCGCCTTGATCAGCCGCAGATGCAAGAGTGAGTGTAAAAAGTAGATCCATCATCTTGCCTTAACTGCCCTGTCTCTTTTTTCACGAGCTTCCATTTCCTTTAGGGAAACCGTTCTGTTTAAGTATCTTGATACCACAATTGCAGCAACAAAGTTTAGCAATGCGTAGGTAAGAGCAAAATCCACAAACATTTCCACTCTTTCATATAGAGTTCCAATTATGACCAAAAGGACGGCTGTCTTTGTGCCTATAACATTGACACCGAGGATTCGGTCGAAACCTGTTGGACCCTTAAATATTCTATAAATTATAGGAATCATAAAGACCAAAAGGCTCGCCCCCATAGTAATGGCAAACCACTCAGTCATCGACTTTTTAAAACTTCAGGTTCAAAGACTTCCGCCACTCTTTTCTCAATTCCACCTGTGAGCAAATCATCTTCCAAAAATTGGCTCATGGTGTGAATATGAAAAACATCACCACGTATCAGCATAGTAATTGTCCCCGGAGTCAAGGTAATCGAGTTGGCCAAAACGAACTTTGCAAAGTCCGTTTTCAAATAAGTTTCAAAAGTAACCACGCGTGGTGCCATTTCCTCATACCCTGTATTAGTCATAGCCAATTTAAAAACATGCAGATTGGCCTTCACAACTTCCCAACTTATCCAAGGTATGTATTTAATAAAGGCACATGTCTCCCTGATTCTTTCGGTGAATCCTTTCCTGCGATCCTTAAAAAGCAAGTCTTGTGAAATCCATGTTACAACAAAACAAGAAATCAAGCCCAGACCCAAATGAAACGCATCAAACTTGCCAGACAGGATTACCCAGTTAAGCAAAAGCAAAAAGAAAATGATGATTGGATACACGAAAAGTTAAAAATTTATCAATCATGAGCAAAAGAGATTTTTCGAATGGGGCAACCCCGAACGGAAAAAAAACACTTCTGTGAAAAGATAAATAGATTTATCTTATTTAAAAAAATCCATTCTCAAAATAAATTCTTTTAATACCTTACCTTTTCTATGTAAATCCATATTAGATTTATTATCCCTCCCTCTCGTCAAATTTTCATTTCCTAAATTTGATATTCACTTTTCACTAACGGGATACTAAATAAATATTTTCATTTTTATTCCGCTGAAAATTACTCCGATAATAAACTTTATCGACATCACTTAATTCCGCCCAAGACTTTCCCAAATTGCGACCTGTTCGGCTTTTAGCCCAAGCTCTGGAAATAATCGATTCGGGTGAAATTACATTTCTTGATTTTTTTCTCGAAAAAACAAATTCGTAATATTTTTCCCTGTAATGTGCTCTTTCCGATTCTGTCATATCCCACCAAGTGATTCCACTTTTCATACCTGTTTCACTGTTCGCCCAGGCATAAGCAACATATTTTTCTTTATTAAATAATCGTTCCTGATCTCTTCTTCTTTCTTGGCTTTGTTTTTTTCCCATTGAAGCTTTTGATTTGCTTCATTGAGTAATTCTTTTTTGTAGAGTGATGTTTGAAAATTGTGAAGAATCTTCATCGAGTTTTCCTTAGATGATTGCGTATCGAAAGAAACAAACCGTGCTATATCCAACTCATCCAGACCTGAGGGATCTTCTCTTTGTCCAAAGAAAGTTAGGTAACAAATTGAATTGATTATTAATATAAAAATAGCTCTCATATTTAGTATACTTACATATCTATTGTTTTATTGCAAATATGTCATCAAAAAGTCTCCTTGATTATAGTTCCGGGTCTAATATTGTAATAGACATGATCGCTTTGCTTTCACCTGCCAAAACACTCGATTTTAATCCCTCAAACCTTCACTCTGTTTGCACTCAACCCGAGTTTCTTAATCTTTCAAAAGATTTGATTTCTGGTTTATCAAATCTTTCAAGCAATGATTTATCGGAATTAATGAGCCTAAGTCCAAAATTAGCTGAATTGAATCAAGACAGATTCAATCAATGGAAAATTAAACATGACCAAGAAAATTCGAAGCAGGCAATCCTAGCATTCAAAGGAGATGTATATGAAGGATTACAAGCTTGGGAGTTTAACCAAAAGGATTTTACTTTTGCACAGAAACATCTGCGGGTTCTTTCCGGACTTTATGGTCTTTTGCGCCCTTTGGATCTGATCCAGCCTTATCGTCTGGAAATGGGCACCGTATACGCCAACCCAAAGGGCAGGGATTTATATCATTTTTGGGGAGATGCCCTGTCGATGGCCATCAATGAAGATTTAAAAAATATAAAGAGCCAACTCTTAATCAATTTAGCTTCGCAAGAATATTTTAAGGCAGCCAAGGAAAAAAATATTAAAGCGGAAATTATTTCACCCGCTTTCCTGGATGAGAAAAACGGAAAGTACAAAATCATTAGCTTCTATGCCAAAAAAGCCCGTGGATACATGGCGAATTATTTGATCAAAAATCAAATAAAAAACTATGAAGACCTCCTTAAATTCGATGCGTTTGGATACAAGTATTCAAACGCAGATTCGACTGACTCAAAACCAGTTTTCACACGATCCGAAAACATTCGTTCCGCTGCCTAAATCCTGAAATTAATTATCTGGAATTTTCTTCCCGGTATCTTTACTCGCATTTCTAGAGCGTACTGATTTTCTCTGCATATCCCTGTAATAACTGGAATTGCCTCGAATTTTCGATTTCCCCTTTCCTGATTTCCCACCTTTACTTCCCATTAAGGAAGCAACTTTTGCTAAGGAATGTATAATTTTTTCAGTCATTGATCCCGTTTGATTCGATTAAAAACTTTTAGCAAGTGATCCATTCGGTCAGATGAAGTCCTTAAATCCTTAAGTATTCGATCAATTCTAACCTGCTTTTCTGAATTAATCGAAGAACGATTTTTCATCCTATTTTGTAAAATAGAAAGAGAAGAATTTTTCATCTTATCTTCCATCGCGTTAACCCTTTTGTGAACCACCCCATTTTCATTTCCCATAATTTTCTAATTGCACAAGCGTTTGTGTAAATCAACTCAAAAATATGATTTTTTATTCGTTCATTTTCAGATATTCAGCTTAAGGCTTGTAAAAGCTGTCTCTTCAATTCCGGTAACCCTTCCTCCAAAAGTGCCGAGATCGAAAGAAGTTCGATTTCAGGAAAACGATCTTTGAATTCCTTAACAAAATCACTTGCAGTGCCTTCGTCCATTTTATTCCCAACCACTAAAAATGGCTTTTTACCAAGTGAAGGATCGTATTCGATAAGTTCTTTTCTAAGATGCTCAAAGTCATCACTTGGATTACGACCGTCCGTCGCAGCAAGATCAAGAAGGAATAAAAGTAGTTTGCACCTTTCCACATGTCGAAGAAACCTGTGTCCGAGTCCACGATTTTCAGCCGCTCCCTCAATCAGCCCGGGGACATCGGCCATAGTCAAAGTTTTGAAATCATCTGGATAGTCAATGACTCCCACCGTCGGAACCAAAGTGGTAAACGGATATGAGTCAATCTTAGGAGCAGCATTTGACATCACATTCAAAAGAGTAGATTTTCCCGCGTTTGGAAACCCCACCAGGCCGATGTCGGCAATGGTCTTAAGGGTGAACAGATATTCCCCTTCCATACCGATCTTACCTTCGGTAAATTGGCGGGGAGTCTGATTGATCGAGCTTTTAAAAGTTGCGTTGCCACGGCCCCCCTTTCCTCCTTCTAGCAAAAGAATTTCCTGTTTGTGTTCAAGTAACTCACAAACCAACTCGCCAGATTCCAGCAATCTAACTTCCGTACCCATGGGAACCTTCAGTACGCAGGATTCTCCACCTCTCCCATTTTGATCGCTTCCTCGACCCGGTTCCCCATTCTTTGCTTTCCAATGCTTTTTGAAATGATAATTCCTTAAATCGGAAACATTCTCATCAGCTTTAAGCATGAGGTCCCCTCCCCGTCCGCCATTTCCGCCATTGGGTCCGCCATTGGGCATATACTTCTGACGCAGGAAGGACATGCAGCCGTCACCACCGTTTCCTGCCTTCAACAAAACTTTGGTTTCATCATAGAACATTTGTTCAATGATCTTATCGCAGCAGTCAATCTAGGTCAACGAATCAAAAAAAAGGCAGCCCCATAACGAGACTGCCTTTATAAGTAGGTAAAAAGATTGATTAGTAACGGTAATGCTCTGGTTTATATGGACCACCAACAGGTACTCCAATGTAATCGGCTTGTTCGTTGCTAAGTTCGGTGAGTTTTGCACCAAGTTTATCAAGGTGCAAACGAGCGACTTCTTCATCCAATTCCTTACTCAAACGGGTAACTCCAATTTCCCTGTCTTGGTTATTGCAGATATCAATTTGAGCAATGGTTTGATTGGTAAAACTGTTTGACATAACAAAACTAGGATGTCCGGTGGCACAACCCAGATTAATCAAACGGCCTTCTGCAAGAAGGTAGATACTTTTACCATCAGGGAAAGTAAAACGGCTTACGGGACCACCCGGCACACTGTCATCTTTAATAATTTCTTTTGAAACACCCGGCATATTTTCGAGTTCTGCTACCTGGATTTCATTGTCAAAATGTCCAATATTACAAACAATTGCTTGATCTTTCATCTTGCTTATATGCTCTGCGGTTATGATATCCTTGTTTCCGGTGGTAGTGACAAAAATGTCAGCCGTTTCAAGAGCATCTTCGATGGTGGTGACTTGATAGCCTGACATACAGGCCTGCAACGCACAGATAGGATCAATCTCAGAAACCATCACTCGGGCTTTTTCATTTGCCAGAGAATCGGCTGAACCCTTACCTACATCACCATAGCCACAGACCATGGCAATTTTACCTGAAATCAAAACATCCAATGCGCGTTTTATTCCGTCTACAAGTGAGTGACGGCACCCGTAATTGTTGTCGAACTTGGATTTGGTGACTGAGTCGTTAACATTGATAGCCTGAAAAAGAAGCTTTCCTTCTTCTTCCATTTGAATGAGACGGTGCACTCCTGTGGTTGTTTCCTCAGAAACTCCAACAACCCCATCCGCAACTTTTGCCCAATGTCCAGGTTTTTCAGAAAGAGTTTTCTTCAAAAGTTCTTTGATAACCTGCTCTTCTTCGCTTTCAGATGGTAAATTAACCCAGTCACTGCCATTTTCGAGTTCGAAACCTTTGTGGATAAGGAGAGTGGAATCACCACCATCATCCACGATCTGATCAGGACCGGACCCATCTGGCCATGTAAGGGCATTCCATGTGCAATCCCAGTAATCTTCAAGTGTCTCGCCTTTCCACGCAAATACAGGAATACCTGCCGCAGCGATGGCCGCTGCCGCATGGTCTTGAGTTGAGAAAATGTTGCATGAACACCAACGGACATCAGCTCCCAAATCGACAAGAGTTTCGATAAGCACAGCAGTTTGAATGGTCATGTGCAAAGATCCCATAATCTTGACTCCAGCTAGTGGTTTGGTGGGACCATATTTTTGGCGTGTTGCCATGAGTCCGGGCATTTCATGCTCAGCGATGGAGATTTCTTTTCTGCCGAATTCTGCGAGAGTTATGTCGGCAACTTTATAATCAAGGGTGGGGGTCAATGTCTCTGTCATAATGGTCATATTTAGATAACGATGTTAAGAAGTAATTAGATCAATAAAGGCTAAGAAACCGCTGATTTTAAGTCTTCCACTCGATTAATTTGCTCCCATGGAAGGTCCGATTTACCAAAGTGCCCGTAATGAGTAGTTCCTCGGTAAATCGGTCTAAGTAAATCAAGCTGAGATACAATCTCCGCAGGTTTAAAATTGAAAACATTGTGTATGGCTTGCTGTATCTTTGTCTCTTCAACTTTTTCTGTATCGAAGCAATCGATAGTAATACTTGTTGGATGGGGATGACCAATGGCATAGGCAACTTGGATTTCAGCTCGTTCTGCGAGTCCTGCCGCGACCACATTTTTAGCCACCCATCTGCACATGTAAGCAGCAGAGCGGTCAACTTTACTTGGATCTTTACCAGAAAAAGCTCCGCCACCATGACGCCCCCAACCTCCATAGGTATCGACAATTATTTTTCGGCCAGTCAAACCAGAATCACCTTCTGGACCTCCTACTACAAAACGACCAGTGGGATTAATTAAATATTCGGTTTTGTCCGAAAGTAGTTCGGACGGAAGTGAAGGTTTTATAATTTCCTCAATAATAAAGGATCGTATAGTTTCGTTATCGATAGATTCAGCATGTTGAGTAGAAACAACCACATTTTCGATGCCCACCATTTTTCCCTGATCATATTTAAGAGCCACCTGAGATTTACAGTCAGGACGTAACCAAGTTGCTTCGGATGTATTTTTTCGGATTTCAGCCATTTTACGCAAAATGCGATGGGCAAACATGACAGGAGCTGGCATAAGTTCATCTGTTTCATTACAAGCATAACCAAACATTATACCTTGGTCGCCAGCACCTTGCTCAGCAGTTCCTTTTCCTTCTGCAGCATTGGCATCAACTCCCTGACCAATATCACGGGACTGAGCAGTTAACTGATTCGTTATAAAGACCTTATCGGCATGAAAAACATCATCATCATTGATGTAACCAATTTCTCTAATTGCCTCCCGAACAACAGCTTCATAATCAAAGTTGGAAGAAGTGGTAATTTCTCCCGCGATAGTTACGCAGTTACTTTTAACCAATGTTTCACAGGCAACACGGCTTTCTTTATCCTGCTCTAAGCAGGCATCTAAAATATTATCAGAAATCGAATCCGAAACTTTATCAGGATGACCTTCCCCAACAGATTCAGAAGAAAATATAAATGAACTTGGCATTTTTATATTTCATCAAAATACCAACCTGTAATCAAGTTTATTCATCAACGCATCATGATGCGATGATATGAAATCAATGGTTATATCTTTTTTTAAGGATAGTCTCCAAATATTTTCCATACGATGATGAACCATGAGAAAAAACCGCTTTTTCCAATTCTTCAGCGGACATCCATTTTTTGTAAAGTGCGATTTCCTCCAAGCAGGCAATCTTTAAACCCTGCCTTCGCTCAATGACTTTAACAAAATCTGTAGCAGATGCCAAATTTTCATGACTTCCGGTATCCAACCATGCCGTACCTCTTCCCATTATTTCGACAGATAGTTGTGCTGAATCCAAATAAATACGGTTTAGATCAGTAATTTCAAGTTCTCCCCTGGCAGATGGTTGAAGACTTTCTGCGTACGAACAAACTTGCGAGTCATAAAAGTATAATCCCGGTACAGCATAATTTGACTTCGGGTTTATGGGTTTTTCTTCTAGAGAAATAGCCTTTGCCAAATTATCAAATTCAACAACCCCGTAATTTTCAGGATCTGAAACATGATATCCAAAAATGGTAGCCCCTGCTTCCTGTGAATTTGCATCACTAAGGGTTCTCTCCAGATCGTGACCGTAAAAAACATTATCTCCTAAAATTAAAGTTGAAGAAGAATCTCCAAGAAAATTTTTACCGATCAAAAAAGCCTGTGCTAATCCATCCGGGCTGGGTTGTTCCTCGTAGGAAAAAGACACACCAAATCGTGACCCATCCCCCAATAATTCCTTGAACATTGGTAAATCTCTAGGAGTGGAAATGATCAAGATCTCGCGAATCCCCGAAAGCATTAGAATTGAGATCGGATAGTAAATCATTGGCTTGTCATAAACCGGCATCAGTTGCTTGCTTACCGCCATCGTCAATGGATAAAGACGAGTCCCCGATCCGCCTGCCAGTACAATTCCTTTTCGGTTGCTCATTAGATTCCCAACCTTTCTCTCTGATATTTCCCTGAAGTCACATTCTCACACCATTCTTGATGGTTGATATACCACTCCACGGTTTGCTCCATTCCTTGTTCAAATGAATAAGAAGGCTGCCAACCCAACTCGTTTTGAATCTTGGAGAAATCGATCGCATAACGTTGATCATGTCCCGGGCGGTCCGTAACAAAAGTCTTTAATTGATTGTGAGGTGCTCCAACAGGATAATGCTTATCAAGAATATGGCAGAGCGTATCGATAACTTCCATATTTGTCTTCTCCGAAGCTCCGCCAATACAGTAAGTCTCCCCCAACCTTCCTTTTCTTAAGACTGATAAAATCCCGGAGCAATGATCTTCGACATGTAACCAATCCCTAATGTTTGATCCGTCACCGTATATAGGAAGGCTTTTTCCCTCGCAGGCATTTAAAATCATCAAAGGAATCAACTTTTCCGGAAACTGATACGGTCCATAATTATTCGAGCAATTGGTCGTGAGCACAGGCAGTCCAAAAGTATGATAATAAGCACGAACTAAATGATCGGCCGATGCCTTGGATGCCGAATAAGGACTATTGGGGGCATAGGGAGTGGTTTCACAGAAAGCGGGCTCTTCTGGTCTTAAAGAACCAAACACCTCATCCGTGGAAACATGAAGAAAGCGAAATTCATCTTTTTTCTCAGTGGCACTGTTAGAAAGATATGCTTTCGTCGATTCCAAGAGTCGTAGTGTGCCCACCACATTAGTATGCACGAAGGGTTCAGGACCATCAATCGAGCGATCAACATGGCTTTCAGCGGCAAAATTTACCACTCCTTGGACTTCGTACTCTTCCAATGTTTTAAGCACCGCATCTCTGTCGCAGATATCTGCTTGGATAAAATGGTATGAATTCTCTTTTTCTAAATCTTGTAGGTTTTCGGGGTTTCCCGCATAAGTCTGCTTGTCAAAGTTAATGACCTGATCAAACTCCCCGCTTTTCAAAAGCATACGAATGAAATTAGATCCTATAAACCCAAGACCTCCCGTTACCAAGATATTTTTCATACTGCGGCTCCCTTAACCATTTTTTGCATGGATTCACGCATTGCCTCCTCTACGGGTCTCATACCAATCCCTGCCTTTTTCGCTTTCGTTGTATCAAGCACACAATTGGAACGAGGCGTTTTAGCTGCCTTTGTCATAAATTGCTCCTCATCCTCAAAAAATTGAAATTGCTTATCTGTCACTCCCTCTTCTCTCAACCATTGGGTTACTTGACTAGTGAACACGGACCCCGGGTTTGTCATATTGTAAATGCCGGGTTCGACTTCTTTCTCTAAGCACTCCACACACTTTTGAACAAATTCTTCCAAATGAGAAACTGAATTTTCAGCCTCTAGCAAGGAATCGTAATTCAGCAATTTTTGCAGGTAATTCCTGGGATTCTTATCCTCATTAAATGGAATGCGTAATCTCCAAATGTAACAATTTTCTGCACCCTCGAGTACTTCTTCTCCCAAGGCTTTGCTACCACTGTAAAAACTGCATGGAGGGCTCCGAAATGAAAAATTAGGTTCATCTTCTTCCTTCCAACCTACCCCATCAGTTCTTCGTCCAGAGTAGATACAACCACTTGAAATATGACCCCATGGTATTTTCAAATCTTCACAAACCTCTCGAATAATCCCCGGCAATACCGCGTTTCCCGATAGACATTCTGCCTTGGCAAGCTCACAGGCATCAACATTGGGCTTTCCAGTATAGCCAGCCGCATTTACAACAAAGCGAGGATTCTTTGACTTCAACCAGTTTCTTAATGAAGGGATATTTGTGTAATCCACTTCACTCCTGCCGACGCCAAAAACTTCCTGCCCGAGGGTATGGAAATAATTAACAAATTTAGACCCGACATAACCGGCCGATCCAAGAACGATAATCATCCGCTTCTTCTTATCATTATGTAATCGATTTTGACAACTTGATTAAATTACTAATCAAAATTTCCGATCCCTAAATCAATGGCAAAATAGTTATGCGCCGAAATTGTAACAGAAAGGCAACGTTACATGTCTCAAAACCACAATCCCCTTGTTTCAAAATGATTGAGATGAAAAATAATGTTTAAAATAAATTCCTCTTATGAAGTCTCTACAAATTCTTACCATAGCATATTTTTTTAATTCCTTCTTTTTTGCGGTTATCCTTCCTGGCGAAACCCCGAAAGCTCCCTCAATTTTTAAAGAATGGATCACCACCGAAAGACTTATTTCCAAAGAATCTTCGAATTGGGAAATTGAAAAAAGTGCCCTAAAGGATCTCATTGAACTTCTAGAAGAAGAAAAACAAACTATTGATGAAAAGCTTAACTCAGTAGAAAAAGAAAACTCCGCAGGGGAAGAGGAAAGAATCAAACTTGCAGACCAAAATGAAGATTTAAAATCTGCCATCCTGCCAGTTTCCGAAACTTTGGAAAAATTGGAGGCCAAA
>MDTB01024190.1_pt1 | contig 14599 bp, 26 predicted proteins | sample 811161 | NCBI WGS metagenome assembly MDTB01 (sample SAMN05326650, study PRJNA326480) | marine metagenome | isolation source: seawater | place: Mediterranean Sea | collected 2009
ATAGTCTTTACGTTCTACCCGCACCCCATCAATTATACCGAAGTCATTTGCGATTATCTCTAGTGCTTCGTGAAAGCTACAGTTGTAAATGTGCATTACAACCTTGAAGCAGCCACCACTAAAGAAGCCAGCAAAGTCTTTGAATATCAGCGAGCCTTCCTTGGTGTAGAAAAATCCACAGGTTGGGTTCTTGTCCTCACGTAAAGGAGATAGAAACCTACGCCGGAGCTTGATAGGAACACCAAGGTAGCGCTCCATGATTTGCTCCTGACTGTATTGACTGAGGATGTATTCTGCAGTGAGGTCAGGCTTGAGCTGATACATTACCAGGGAGCCTGCTCAGACGTATCTGTAGATGTAGACTCACTAGCAACCCAAGCATCACCAGAAGTATCTGGTTGTGCTGCCTCCACGATGTCCCACTTAGGATCAATCACCAACCGGTTCGGCTCACTCATAGGCTGAATGAACGGCTTGAATGCACGGTTAGGGAAGGTCGTGTACTGACTGTTCTTCTTGTAGACAATCTTGACACGGCAAGGCACATCCACATAGGTATCGCCAACCATTTTGATAACACCCTCAGCAAACTCTTGAAAGTTAGCTGCACGGAACACACACTTATCCTTTGGGATATAGCATGAAAGGATGTGCTTGATACGCTCACCCTGAGCATCGAACTGCTGCTTAACATACGATTCGGCATCAGCCTGACTCTTACCCCAGCCCTTGGCGAGTTCAGTCAATCGGTCAGCATCAATAGGAAACTCGATATGGGTAAACGAGCCACCAACAGGGTCGCTGAACAGGAACTTCAGCACATCATCACCGCTGCCATCTGCTTTGAGCGGTTCAAAGATTACATCCTTCAGGGTCACATTCTCTGTGATGCCTGCAGGGATACGGGAGCCTCCGCTTGAGGCCCCGGTTTGTTCATCAAATCCGTACATTATTGGATAGTATCAGGATATACAATGTCCCACTTCAATTCAATAAGCTGACCTGCAAGGGTAGGGACACGACACCCTGCGTCAGTATTCATACCGGTTCTGAAATCAATCATCAGCGTATCCTCTTCACGAGTGATACGACCCACACCATCCATAATAGAACAGAGGTGAGTCTTGAGCTTACCGGTAAGATTGATTTTCTGCACTTCAACACCCTCTTCATCATGCCCATCCTTTTGGTGGCCCACGATAATGATGTGTTTGGATGCGCGAGCAAACTGCTCCACGATTGCAATCACTTGGCTACGCATCAGTGACCAGCCTTTGCCGTGTGGGATGTCACCAATATGCTTGACGTTGTGTGTACGGCAAACAGCATCGGTAACCCAGGCTTCGATATGGTCGATGGTATCCAAGACTACAAAGTCGTGGCTCTCCGGATTAGATTGGAGATAGCTAAGACAGGCTTTGAGTCCATTCAAAGACTCAACAACAATACTGGTAGCACCCTCACAGTATGAGGTGCCACCAAGCAACTGTCCGTCAGACTTGCCCTTGACTTCGGTGTCGATAATCAAGTGCTTGGGCAACTGTGCTACAGCACTAGTCTTACCCACCTTTGGCTTGCCATAAATAAACAAGCGTTGCGGCGATCGTGCCGCAGTAATTTTCTGTGGTTCAATCATCAAATACTCCTTCTTCGCATTCTTGAATCAGAGACCCCAAGCTCTTACGGGCCTGGTCTCTAAGATACGAAATAACTTCCGCATCTTCGACGATAACGTCGTCAGCATACCGGGTGTATTTCTCTGGAGGACAGGTAGATACATAGTCCTCACCAATAAACTTGAACACCTTATGCTGACCCACAACAGCAAAGGTGTGGATGGACTTCATCCGACCAAACTGTTTGGCAGTTTGCAGATATGTAGAGGAGGTAATGATACTTCCAACTGCAATATCTTCAGAGACCATAGGGGTTGTCTCTACGTGCTGGCGAATCGCCACCGTCCCATTCTTCAAATGTTCCATGTCTAAGATTATTCTTGAGTAGCGTAATCGCTGCTTGACCATGCCGGTTCTTTAAGCAGTGAAGAGCTACGAGGTTGCGTGTAGGTAGATTCTTTCTACCATACGACTCTAAGCCAAGCAGAGATGGCTGGTGTATTACCATCACCACATCGGCTGCATGATACAGTTGTTTACTACCGTGGATGTCTGTCTTCAACGGGTAGTGCAGATTAGGCATATCAGGATCACGTCGTTTCTCACCCTCAATCTTGTCATTGAGCTGAGAGATAAGAACGACCATAGCACCGAATCTCTTTCGGACTTCGATGCACATCTTGCCTAGTTCTGCTAGCGTCTGTATCTCGTTTTCACCAGGCATTGGGTTAACCAACAGAGTATGGTCAACACAGACTACATAGTGACAGTCACCATGCTGATTGACAAACCTTGAAATAGTTTGTGCAATCTGTAGTCTGTTACCTGGTTGTTCAACAAAGTAGATAGACGGCTCATTGATTTGTCGAAGCTTGTCTTCAATCAATGTCCGCTCTACATCATCGAGCGCACGGTCAGCATGCAACATCTTATCAAGTGGAACTTCTGCCAGGGACGATAGTCTCCTAAGCAGCTCCATCTCTGCAGACATCTCGAAGGAGAAGTGCAGAATCTTGACAGGCTTGTCAAACTTGTTGTACGCTGTAGAGGTGAAGTCACGGAGCAAGTTGTTTAAGTACATACTCTTACCGTGACCAGAAGCACCGGCTACAACATAGACCATCCCAAACTGCATGCCGCCCAATAGCATCTTGTTGACCTTCTCCCAGCGTGTCTTCATCACCGGGATCTTGCCATCCATATAGTTGTGAATCGTAGTCTGTGTAGATTCTACGACTGTAGCCATTGGGACTACTTGGAGTTCAGAGGATTGTGTCATGTGGTAGCTCAGTATCAGCAGGTCGTTCAATCATCAATTGCCACAGGTCTTCGAAGGCAGCAGACTGCAACCACTTATCAATACGCATACTGATAAGGCGCTTGTCTTTTGCATATTTCAAAGCCGCCATCACTTTCTTGTGATCGTGGACGGCACCGATGTGCCTGTGGTACCATTTGATAAGCTCTTCCTTATTGACTGCCTTAGCCGGTATCTTCTTACCGTCGATTGTAATGAACGGGGGGTAGCTCTTCCAGAACTCTTCCCCATCAGCCGGTGTAGCAGTGTAGAAAGTAGAGATGAACTTCTCTGTAACCTCATAGAAATCTGCGTATTTGCTTCTGTCACTGGGGTTAGTATCAATGATATACCCCTTCTCTTCTAAGTCAGCAAGGGCAGCAGTCGTAAAGATGCGACCCTCTGTACCGTATTTGTACAGCAGGTCATGCCGTTGCTCGTAGATCAGTTGACAGAACAAACACTGAGAAGGACTAATACCCAATTCAATCAGTACGTTTACATACTTATCTAGCGGGTACACCATCCTTCATCAGTATTTTCTGTTCGGTCTCACGGGCTTCTAGTAAAGAGTTATGAATCACTTCTAGTGTAGCCTCAATATTCATCTCTGTGCTTAGAGACAGTTGGAACTGCCAAGGCTCGTCTGCCCACTTCCTCTTACCAGCTTTAACTAGTAATAGGATTTCGGAGTAGAGAGTCGTTGGACTTATCGAGTAGTTCCTCGATGGAGTGAACCCACTGGACGTTCGCTGATTTGCTCTGTCGTTTTTTAAGCCATTTTTCATCCTGAGTATCTTTCAGATATAGGTTAACAATGACTCCGGTCTTACCCTCCTTGAATCTAATAGCACGACCTGTACGTTGCAGATCCTGCCTAGGTGTAGAAGTACCGGAGCAGACTATTGCCAGTTCAATACCCTCTACGTCAAACCCTTCGTCAAGAGCACGTGCAGTGTGAATGACACGTACATCTGTGCGAAGGTCCGCAAAGGAATCCAATACGTTTTGGCGAGCGTACTTGGATATTTTAGAATGATAAGCTGCACCCCAAGGCTGCGTCTCTTTGTTCAATTGAATTGCAAAGTCCACACTTTCGCTGAACGTAATAGTGGGCACATCGAATATGTCGATGAGTTTTTTTGCTGCTTCACGCTTCGTAGCACTCTTGTAGATGAGCTGCTTGCGTGCTTGCATTGCTCTGTTGAACGCACGTGCTTGGTTGAGCACTTGCTGTTCATCCCATCCTGCCAAGTTTCTAGTGAATACAGACAGGTACTGTCGGTCTTGCATACAACGCATAGCTGCATGAAACCGGTTGTTGAAGATAGCAAATGCTTTGTAGTAAGCATCTGTCACTTCCTTGTATCGCTGCTCTTCAGCCTCGTTCATACGTAGACCAAGATTGAATACTTGAAACTGTGATACGTATCCGTTACGCACAGCTTCTTTCAACGTCACCGTGTCAATAACCGGTGCAGCGGTAGCAATGATGTGGTACCTGGGATCTTCTCGATCTATCGTAGCAGTCAGCCCAAGTATATACCGGTAGTCGGTACACCCAAAGATACCACGGAATACATCCGACATGTAGTTGTGTACCTCATCAAGTATCAACAAGTCAACCCGATGTTTCATCTTAACAGCAGAGTTGATGACCATAACAGTAGTACCTGTAATGTTCATAGACTCGATGCTGTCTTCCCATTGCTTCTTCAAGTTCTGGGTAGGTACAACAATGAGTGACGTACCGGAAGGCAGATTGTCATTCATCTCTTGAAGGATAAGGAGGGCGACGAACGTTTTACCAAAACCTGTCACTGCCTCAAGCGTGCCTCGCCGCCCTCCATGATTCCATTTAGAAATGACTTCTTTCTGCCGCTTCAATCGCCGCTGGTCAATCTTCATAGCTGTCGAATCGGACTTGCTCTTCAGTTTGAACCCAGTTGTAGCTACTCCCCCACACTTTACCATGCGGCATCTCAATAAAGCAGTGAGCAAAGCCACCGTCATTGACTTCACACACGTCAAAGTGTTCATACACCCACTGATCAATGGTCAACTCGTGACGATAATTGCCTGAAATAGGTTGCATGCTGGGTTCGCTCTTGTACCGGCTACTTTCCATACGACAAGCATAGTGCTCTTCGAATTTGTAGTCCGGTCGATGGTTCCAACGAGGCGGGGCATCGTCAGTGCGCTTAGCGAAGTCGAGACCTTTCTTACTCAGGAAGTAAATGTCGTCGATGCCTCCGCTGTCGCCACAGCCTTGCCAGTAGATGTAGACACCAGGGTATTCCCGTGGGTCAACCTGGCTGTCCTTGTATATGTCTTCTACTACGTCGAGGACTTCTCTCGGAATCTTGTTCATCTAAATTCAATTTGCGACCGGTCATCCAGAACTCTTTATCGATGCTCTTGAGCCAGTCTTGTACTGTTGGGACGAATCCCAAGTCTTCAATAATGTGTTGCTCGGCAATGGTCCTAACAGGTACCTCAATGCCGTCGCTATTTGTGATCGTTACTCCGAATCGTTCTTCGCAAGCATATACACCAAAGCTGTGATGGCGAAGAGCACGGTGACGGTGATCACTAAAAGCCACTTTGGATGCATCAATCCACTCGTGTATAGCAAGATAGTCTGATGCATCACCTCGGAAGCGACGAACAGAACTAAGAGCGTGATGATGAGCATGTGCCATTATGTTCTTCTTCGGTTACTATTTCAAATACATCTGAGAGAAAAGGTAGAGCGATAGGTATACGGCTACGCGCATACTCGCATTGTTCTTTTGTACCTGTCTCCCATATAAGATACCGGCCGGTACCTTGATGAGTCATACTACGAAGGACATACATCACAAATCAATAATGATGTCCTTAGTATCTACACCAGCTTTCTTTGCTGCCATAATCGCCTCTATCAATGTGGGTCTTAGACTGATACCATCATTGTTAGGCAGCTCACGTACAGCAAATAGACTACCGGCTCGGGTAGCTATGTACTTACCTTGTCGAGCCTCATCTCTTGCAGCAGCAGTGAGGTCTTGCACATCTTGCAAGACCTCTTTCCACTGCTTTACGTGCTGGATATCCATTAGTTCAAATGGAATCCAGCACGGTCAGCGAGATACTGAGTAATTTTACTGTGGACACCCACAGATTCATGCGCTGGGGCACGTTTAGCAGCCTCAGTACAGTTGTTGTAGAACTTCCACATGGTATCCGGGAGTAGCTTACCGTCATTAGACTGGTTGAAGGCCCACAGATCAGACTCATAAGTCTCTTTCTTCAAGTCGCTAAGCATACGAGGAGAAAGAATACCACTGAAGTACATACGACCGGCAAGAGATGCTACAGTACTAGGTGTGAGAACCTGCTCTTCTGACTGTTGCTTGAACTTCATCAGCTTAGTGAAGTTGCCATGCATCGTCTCCACTTGGCTATCAATAGCACGGTGGATGTCGTCCCACACATTGCGGTGGTGCCGTCGGGCAAAGCTACCCTCATCACCAATGAACATGCCATTGGAGCAGGCCATCACTACAGCACCAGATGCAAAGGTGACTTTACGCATCTTATTGTAGCTGTTCATGAAAGCAAACACCCGGTTCACCCCTTCAACCTCAGGTGTATTGATGTGCAGTTTGCACAACATAATATCACCCTTGAGTGAAGGACGGAACTCTTCATCAACTATTGTCAGTCCGTGCTGTCGTATCCTCTCGGTTACGGCGGCGTGCAGGTCTGAGTTTGCGACGGGTCCGTATGTTCGGGTTGCTTGTGGGACTGAGCGCGAGAATGCTATCTCCTTGTTCTTTTGGTTTTGGAGTCGCCGCGCTTGCAAACGTGCTGTAGTTTCCATGATTACTCAGTAATTTAATTGTAGACAATACTTGTCTTGTTTCAGCTAACAGTTGGTCTTGTTGCATGCTGGTTAGCTCATCAGCATTCGAAAGTGAGTAAGACACAAGACGATTCAAATAATCGTACCAGTATCTGCGACGCTCAGCAATAGGCAGGCGCCAATAATCTACGGTTTTGTATAACGGTTCAGTACTCATGGGCGTTTCATTTACTCCATTTGTCTGTAATCTCAACCTCTGCTTTGAGTAGGTCGTTACCCATAATGTGCTGGGCAGCATCTTCCATCAGTTCTTTCAGCTTAGCAGCCCATGTATCCGCATAGTCACGGGGACATGTGGTGTCAATCTGATCGTGGACAGTCATTACCAGCTTTACAGGTAGGTTGTTTTCTTTGATGTAGCTGTGACAAAGCACAAGGGCATGCTTAGTCATATCAGCAGCGGTACCCTGGATGGGGGTATTCTTGCTGACACGTTCAATGCGTCCCTTAGTAGCCATGTCCATACCACGGGGTATCCAGTCGTCAAACCAACGGGTACGTCCCCACGGTTTGAAGGTCTTGATGTAGCCATGTTTTACACCGGAACGAGACATACCCTCCAAGAAGTCTTTAATCTTGGGGAATGCTTTGAAGTAGTTCTCAATCAGAGTGGAGGCTTCAGACATAGAAATCTCCATCTGCTCTGACAACTTCTTAGGCCCCATGCCATACGCGAGTCCAAAGTTGATACTCTTAACTGCAGTACGCAGCTTCTTATGTTCGGGGCAGTCGCATTTCTTAAAGCTCTGCTCGAAGGCACACGAATCCAACGCGGCTTCCTTCCATCGTTCCCCGAACACGAGTGCTGCGCAGACGCTATGCAAATCGTGTCCATTACGGAGAGCGTGATTGAAGACCGGGTCTTTAGATCCGTGAGCTATGATGCATAGCTCCTGAGAAGAATAGTCAGCAGAAACAAACACATGGTCGGGGTCTGTGATGAAGCAGTTCCGATAGTTATTGTCTGCCGGTATCTGCTGCATGTTGGGTTCCTTACAAGACACACGTCCGGTGCGCTTGATTTGAACGAAGCGTGGGTGAATCTTACCATCAGCATATACATGAGACATAAACGACTCACCAAACGATGAGACCTTCTTGGTTTGCTCTCGATACAATCGTAGAAGCTTACCGATATCATGCATAGCAGCCACCTTCATGGTATCACGTTCTGACGTGCCCATGATTTTGTGGTCGAGGCATTGGAATACACGTAGCGTTTGGGCTGGAGAGTCCCAGTTCATACGAGTACCCATCACCTCTGACTCCGGTAGAAACATATCGAGCTGAGAGGCGGGGGTACGAACAGATTCGAATGTATCATCTGAATCGATGAGCTTATTCATATCTGACTCGCACTTAGCGGACTCGAGCTGCAAGTTATCTACCAGGTCTAGCCAAGGTTCTCTATCGAGGGTGAGGCCATTGTATTCTATCTCAAGGAATGCAAGACAGGCTTTGCATTCGAGCTGTGCGATATGCATCAGGTCGTTCTCCTTAAGTGAGCTGATCTGTGCCTGCATTACAGGCTTAAGATACTTTACATCATCTGCGGCATATTGTAGTTGTCTTAGAGATAGCGTGGTTGTGGTGGCAAATGTGGCTCGCACTGATTTGTCGAGTCGCACTTGACAGTAGCGTTGAACTACAGAGTCCAGACCGGCACGTAGCTTGGTGCCATTAACGAGTACCTGCTCACAGAGCATGGTATCATATATCGGAACGTTTACTTGTAGTCCATGGTGCATAAGAAACTTGAGGTCAAACTTGATGTTGTGACCCACAAGCATCTTACAGCTGTTGATGACGTTGAACATGGCGGGTAGATGTTCTTTACTGAACTGGAATACCCACTGGTCGTTAGTGTCATAAGCCAACTGTATAGACAAGATATCATCTTCGAGAAAGTTGAATCCTGTAGTTTCTATATCAAGGAATAGATATACATGGTCCCTGAGAGCTGCAAGTGCAGCATCCCAGGGCATGTATTCAAATCCGTCTGTGCATTCTGAGCTACTAGGCTCAGTGGTGACGAGGTAAATCATCGATGACAAGCTTGTTCTTGGCAGACAATCCTTTATTGTACCAATACAACAGGTGCTGTGCCCAATTGCCGGTACCGGACTGATGCCTTACGCTGTGCAAGTTAGCACTAAGCTTGGCAAATAAACGCTTCGACATAAAGTCCGGTGACCGCATAAGCCATACGATGGCAAGCAGGAAAGACTTCATCCCGAACTCTTTGCGTTCTGGAATCATGGATGAGACTTCACGAAGGATATATTCCTTCTGGTCTGTCAAGTCATAGACAAACTCTCCACCGTATAGAGCTTGGGTAGTGAGGTTTGAACCTGCATGCAAGAGTGGAGCCAAAGCAGAAACTTTGATAGACGGGTATTCCTCACGTTTCTCAAGGAGAGACAGGTAGTTGGGATTACCGAGCTTAGCATGATACTGAATCCAGTCTGTACCAGTCCAACGCAACTGGTTGGAATTGATTTCTGCAATGTCAGAAATAGTCAAGTTCTTCTTGATATACGGGAGTTTGATTTTCTCTCCGGCTCCTACAAGAAGCTTGACGGCTTCATACCGATGCTGACCGTCAATGATGACATTAGCATTGGTCACGATAATGGGTGTCTTGAGGCCGATGTTCTTAATAGATTCAGCAAGCTTCTTGACGTGTGACCGGTTCACCTTCCTATTCATTGTATGGTAGGTGAACTGATCCAGATTAGTTGTGTGTTTGACGGTCATGATTCACAAATTAGTTCGATTCGTTCATCGCTTTCTTTAAGCTGGAGCTTACCGAGGTCAGCCATCGCTTGAAGCATATGGACTTCGCTCATCTCACAGTTCGGGCGTTCTGCCAATTCGGTATGAATGGCTTTGACTACACCGCCCAACGTCTCACCTACCTCAAGCATCTTGTTGAGTTTATGATTATGCTTGGCTTTGCGCTGAAGCATATCGTAAAGAGCATGGATGAGATCAATCATCGGCATCTCTTTGATGTTAAACTCGTTCCCCTTCCGGTCGCGGTAAGTGTTGAACGTAGTAGTCTTTGTGGTTTCTGTTGGGACTTCTGTCATGGTGATTGATATAAAAGGGGGAGAGATGTTACTCCCTCCCCCTGTTAATTCAGAGATTCAACTCAGAGACCGGCGACGATTCCGCGTGCAGTAGCAACGGTATTGCCATCGGTGGGCACTTGCACGGCATGGCTGCGCAAGGTACGCCCGCTTCGGTCGAACGCAATCTTCACTGCGGTCTCGAAGTCTGGCGAATTCGGGTTACCTTGCACAAAGCAGGTAGCCGTACTCACGGTGGTGCCATCGATATCGTAAGGCACAACCTCACGACGAACGATTTTGCCCTCGATGACCATACCGGGACGTGCATTCCACAGGTAATCAGGGACAGCAGAGGAGTCATCCTCATCGAACAGGTACGGCACCTTGTAGCCAATGGTGCGCACCGTAGTAGTCGGAGCGAGGACAGTACAGACTTCACCCGTGTTGGGGTTGGTCCAAGTTTCAGAAGAGGCAATGGTGCCCAGGGTGCAGCGATTGTACTCGCGGCCATTTTTGTCGGTGCAGATTTCAGTAGCAACGACTTGAACAAAGTTACTCATGTTTTGAGGTACTAAGGGTTAAACATTAAACAAAATATATCGAATTCTGATATGGCACGTAACTCATTAGCTGGAAAAGGACGCACGTATAAGAAACGTGGCATGACTGCGAGGAGTATCGCAAAGAAGCGTAAGTATGATGCGGAGTATCAGAAGAAACGATCGGCGGTAAAGAAGCGCGTACAGGCTAACAGAGCTAACCGACGCGCCGGTACTTATGGCAATGGAGATGGCAAGGATGCCAGCCATAAGAAAGGTGGTAAGATGACAATGGAAGCACAGTCAAAGAACCGTGCTCGCAATGGCATGAAGAAGGGACGTAAGCCCTCCTCTCGCAGACGTGGTACTAAGAAGAAGTAACCACGGTGCTGAGAGGTTGTTGATTAGGGTCACGTAAAAGTAAGAGGGCCAGCATTTCTGCCAGCCCTCACACTCTTACATACACAACATTTAGGCTGTTGTGGGCCTGTAGACGAAGACTACTTCTACCGGGTAAGAACAACTGGTTACCCATGTCTGCTGAGTGCTGTACATATCCCTTAATACTTATACGTGGTAAAGATAGAGGGTATATACTAGAAAGCAAGACACATATAGAAAGTCGCTATGAGGTAGATACCGCTGTATTATATGGTATCCCTCTCTTGAAAACTTCAACCGGTTCTAAGAGAGTATGGTGGTCATCACGTAGATGATTGATCTTCCAGTACTGCGTGGCTTCAATCTTAGCCTGGTGTGCAGTATGAGAGTAGAATGGGATACGAGTACCCCGAACAGTGTTAAGGATAACACACTTGAACGTGGTCTTCGATGCCCATTTACCTGAGGTACGAGCATTCGATGCCATTACTTGTCGTTTGCTTGTTCGTACAGACGGTCAGCCTTAGACATAAAGTCCTCTTCTTCATTGCTGATGGAGAGGTCATTATCCTCGTATTCTACTAAAGCTGGTATGCCTTCGAGCTTACGAGCAATGCCTTGACGAAGCTCTGTCAGCAAATCGTCTTTGCTTGTAGCTTCTAAGTCATCGCATTGTACGGTGACAGTAAAGTACACCTCCCCACTAAAGGTCGGGTGTACATACTCTTCTTGAGGATCGGTCATGGACAGAACTCTTCTGTGAACTCCTCACCCTTGGTAAAGAAGTCCGGGTCAGTAAGATCAGGACCGAAGGCAGCTTGGAAAGTCTCAGTAGAGATACCACCATCACGCATGGGAACCTCCAAGAAAGGATTCATCAAACCCATAAAGAGAAAGATGTCTTGTTCAAGGAGAGCTTGACGAAGCATGTTGAGGTTGATGTGCCGAGGCCGGCGAAGAACCATCCGCATTAACGGACTCTTCTCAATAGGATGGAGGGTAGTAGACTCACTCATGCCTTGATGTATTTGTCACCCAGGATATGGGTGTAGTACAAATCCTCTGCATCCATGCGCTTGCGCCACAGATCCAAACAAAACATCGCATTCAACGAAAGTCCCAGCACAAAACCGGTTACCAAGACTACACTACCATAGAAAGGCACAGAGACACAGTACATGGTAAAGACAAGAAGGAAGACATAGAGGACGTAAGAGATACGCTCACGTGTCTTAGCAACAGCCAATTGCTCACTCAGCCTGTCAAGCTTAGTAAGGAACTGTGATTGCTGTAAAGGTGACAACTCAATGGAGTGGTCAATCAATGGAAGCCGAAGCCTCGAGGTTGGTATGAAATGTTTCATATTGTAAGAATGAATGAATGATGTAGACAGCCTTTCACCGCCGTCGAGACTGAGGGGTTGTTCATTAGGGCTACGAAAAAAGGGGTGGCATACACATTTATGCATCAACCAGAAGATAGTGTAATGTATAGAAAAAGCCTATATACTGTATAGTGAGTATGCTGTAAACCCCATTTGTATGATAAATACCTGCGCATTTGTCCTCGTCGCCACGAATGCATAGAAAGAGCAGCCGTGACGCATTTAATTGTATTGACCTGATGATAGTGAAGTGTTAAAGGGTATCCGGTGTGGATACCCCCGACACTTCTATGCTCCGTCAGCGTCCCAGTACTCTTCACTGCCGTAGTCATCAGGTAAGTGATAATCTGGGTTGGCAAGTTGTTCTTGCCGGTCCATCTCATTCTGTTCCTGAATAACTTCGTCAATGACCGCGTAACAGTGGGCGCTGCTAAAGCGTGATGCTAGGAATGCCAATTGCTTGGCGCTAGACATCACGTGCTCTAGCGTCTCATCAACGTCGCGTTCTGCTTGATGCAGAACGTTAGGGTATACAGAGTAATCCGCTTCACGAAGTTCGTGAAGGTGAAACTGCGCTTTTGCACGTGAAGCAAGGGCGGCCGAAACCGCCCCTGCAACATCATGCAAAGCTTGGAGTGCTTTACAACTCATCTGAATCAGATTTCGTCGTTATAAGCAAAGGTCTTCCAGACTTTGTCTGTCTTGACCAGGACTCCATTCTCATCGGGAGCCTCGAGAAAGTCAGGCTCGAGGATAACGTCTCCGTTATCATCAAGCACAGCATTTCCCTCAGCATCCCGCACCTTGCGGGTGCGATCCACAAGAACGAGATTCTCGTCCTGGATCATGAGGTGTGCGCCTTCCTTCGTCGCCCACGCTTCAGCCGTCATCCCTTCCGGGAGTTCAGCCTTAGCGTCGTTGAAGAACTTCAAATCATCAACGCGATTGCCAGTCATGGCCATCAACGCTGATGTTTTCAGTAGCACGAACTCCGAAGAGTTGGGCGACTTGTTAGACGTAACGCGCATCTGCACGTTTCCTTTGAGCGACAAATTGGTCGCAATACATACGTACCTATTCATGGTAGTTAAGTATTTGGGGTTTACACAGCATCCTGCTGCTTGGGTTCAGGGACTATCCCTGCACGAGACCGGGGGGTAGTCGATTAGGGTTATGCCCCGGGGTAGTTAAACTAGGGTGGTACACACGGGCGTAATTATGGAGTACTTTGCCATATGTATTGGTTACCGTACCATGTACAGCTACTGGAGGGCTGCATATTCACTTACTATGACATGGGCAGTCACTCGGTCTTTATTATTACTTCTTCTATGGGGGAGTATGTAGGGGCTGATGCTGTTGATGAGTAATGTTGTACCTTGTGTGCGAACCGGGGGTTGGCTAGAGGTGTTATCACTAAAAGCAGTAGTATGTCATACAGTAGTAATCCTAAAGTGCGCAAGGCTATAGATGAGTTGTTGCGTTTGAATGCCCGCTTGCAGGCTAATCTTGGTACTAATAGTCGTTTTGATATTGGTAACCGCAGTGCCGCTGACCAGTTATGGATTCAGTGGTTGGTTGAGATTCGCGTTCTCGACAAAGATTTTTACGAGGACATTGCGACCAGGGAGGAGAAGGAGATGGTTAGCAAGAAAATCTATAGTAAGGTGCGGTTCAGGGCTATGACCAAGGCGTCCGTATAAATTTCTTATATTTCGGGCAAATGATTTTGCCATGGAAATTGTAAAGCCCGGGATTGAGTATCGGCTTCACAACTTCAAGTCGGAGACTGAGTATCAGACGGTGCGCTTCACGGAGAAGACGACTACCGGTTTCAACCCAGGCACGACCAATGAGGAGGTGGTGAGTATGCTCATCGATAGATTGTACGAGCTACAGAAGAAGAACTTTTCTGTAGAGAACCAGTGTTGCATCATCTTACTTAAGCAAGTCCGAGTGCTGTTGAAGAAGCGCTTGAACCGTAAGATCGATCGCGTGAACAAATACCAAGAGAATGCAGCTGGAAATCAGAACAAGTGAGAAAAGTTTTCTGAGGCACTATCTAGAACTGATGAATGGTATATTGAAGCTGACTCCTCGTGAGTTGGATTCTTTGCTGTTGTTTTTGGATTTTGATCCAGAAGTTGCCTGTAGCATGCAGGCTCGGAAGCACGTAGCTGAAGCTATGAGTTTTAAGAATGTGAGCGTCTTGAACAACTATGTCAAGAGCTTAAAGGATAAGAAAGTCATTTACAAGGACGACCACGGGGTCTATCGCTATAACGACATCGTAAAACCAGATGCAAACCTTGGGACGCTTACATTCAAATTCGTCGTGGAAGGAACCTCTATTTCATCTTGAGTATGAGGTTGAGACGCTTGATGTCCTGTTTGCATTTGA
>MDTB01205288.1_pt1 | contig 14599 bp, 15 predicted proteins | sample 811161 | NCBI WGS metagenome assembly MDTB01 (sample SAMN05326650, study PRJNA326480) | marine metagenome | isolation source: seawater | place: Mediterranean Sea | collected 2009
TAAATTTTTTTTTTGGATATAAGCCGGTAGTATAAATTTTATCTGGCTGAAATTTTCGTTGCAATTTTCTGAAAATCGAATGCTGATGTTTTGATATAGCTGAAAAATGATATCCTATTCTTTTACTTGGTTTTTTTGTTATAGCCCTCATAAGAATAAGTCTTTCCCAAGAATAGCCCTCGTAAGGCATCAATAGATTTTTATAATTAAAGTTTTTAGTGTCTTCAGTAAAATTATTTAATATATTGAGATTTTTCTTTGTTGATAAATTTAAAAAATCTAATGCAAAAATTAAATTGAGTAGGTTTAATTTTACAATACCTTTGACAAAGTATAGAAAAAAAAAACTCATCAAAATAACAGTAGTTTTTATATTATTAAAAATACTCTGACTTTCAAAATCAATCACACTTATGTTTTTTTTATTCAGTTTTTTTGTTATGTTATTTGTTGAAATTAGTGTGTGATTTACAATAATTTTGTGATAGCTGATTTTTTTTTTCTTTAATTCCTTTTCTAAACTTCCGAATACATAATCTTCTTTATGTAAAGATTTATAATTTAGTAAATTACTAATTAACAGAAGATTGTAATTGCCTTTTTTTTTAAGATTAAGTAATTTTTGGTTTTTGAACAGATTTAAAAAAAGTTTTAAAATATTTATAATTAAATTTTTAAAATATATAAAAATATTTTTTGAAAAATGCCTTAAATGGTATGGGTGTCCTTTTATTAAGTTTAAACTGTTATTTGAGATTAAATAAATATTATTTGTAAAACTTATTTCTTTATCACAAATTCTTTTTAAATTGTTAAACTTTTGAACAAATTTCATCTAGATAAAATTTTTTACTTGAGTGATATTTTTAATCTTTGTTTTGTGATTTTTAATGCCTATTTTATAGCCATAATATGCAAGAACAAAATCAATACCGCTCTTTCTTGATCCAATTTGATCAAATTTTGTATCACCAACATATATGCATTCTTTTTTTCTCATTTTCATTTTTTTTACCACTTTTAATATTTGATCAGGAAAAGGTTTGCCTCTCAATTTCTTGTTTGGGCACTGGACAATATCAACTTTTATTTTAAATCGATTTAGTATTAATTTTGTTCTTTTAAAATTTTTCGAAGTCACAATTGCAGTTTTTACTTTTTTTTTTTTAAGAAATTCTATTGTTTTTTTTACATCTTTGTATAATTTAATTTTGGCAAAATTTTTTATTGAAATTTTATCAAACTCTTGTTTTATATCTGATCGATTTTCTGTAATATTTAAGCTATCTAAAATTTTTTCAAAAGGTTTTCCTATATGATTAAAATATCGCTGAAAAGAAATGCCTAAATTAAATTTTTTTTTCACAGAATTCCAAGCGACGCGCATGTTAGCCTTTGAGTCTATCAAAACACCATCTAGGTCAAATATTATAAATTTTTTTTTAGAGCTTAATTTTGTCAATGTATTTTTTTAAGTAAGCGTCTCTCCTAATAACTTTTTTGGCTAAATTTAAGTCAGATGGAGTATTAATAGAGAATGTTTTAGTTGGAATTTTAAATGTTCCGATTTGAAAATTATTCTCGAGCGCACGTAAAAGCTCTATTCCCTCTATAATTTCAAGATTTGAGGGATTGAGGGAAGCAAATTTTTTTAAAACTTTAGGTTTAAAAGAAATAATGTCAAGGTGATGAAAATAATTTCCTCTTTTTTTATACGGGTATGGTGATTTAGATCTTGTGAAATACAAGACTCTATTATTTTTTGTGAAAACTAATTTAACTACATTTTTATCTCTGGGATCACTACTTTTTTTGTGAGGAACAATAATATCAAATTGATGGTTCTTTTTATAAAAATTAATTAATTTAGTTAAATTGTTTGGATTTAATAACGCTTCATCTGCGTGGACATCAATTATCAAATCAGCTTTAACTTTATCAACAATAGAAGCAATCCTTTCTGTTCCGTTTTGAAATTTTTTTTTGGTCATCAAAACTTTAAAATTGTTTTCACTTGATATTTTTTGAATTTTCTTACTATCTGTGCAAATTATCACTTCCTTGATTAATGGACATAATTTTGCTCTATGGGCAGTATGCAAAATTAAAGGAAAACCAGCAATTTTTTGGAGTAATTTTTCTTTAATCCTTGTTGATTGTAGCCTAGCAGGTAATAAAGCAACTATTCTCATTTTTTAATTATTAGTTTATATGCATCTAAAGACCATTTTTCTGCATCTTGAGTTTTTACTCTTAAATCGTAAGATCTAGGAGTAGTAAAGATTTGATTAGTATCTTCAAAACGTCCTTCTTTAATTGTGTCAACCCAAATAACAAAATCAGGATTAAAGATTTTTCTAGAGTGTTCTGTCGGGCATACAAAATCAGCAACTACATAATTTCCATCTTCGATGTATTTATTAGATAGTTCCAGCATTCTCCTTGCTTGTCGTAAACGCCCCTCATCAGAAAAGTCCCAGTCATTAGCCTTTTTTCTTACCTCATCTGCATTCAGCCATTTAGCTTTTAGCAATGGTACTAATTTTGAGGCTAAAGTAGTTTTTCCCGCACCTGGAAGACCCATTATCAAAATTTTTTTCATCAATTTTTAATTTTACTTGTAAAATACTTTATTTTAAAATTTTGTTTAAATCATCTGGTATAATTTTATTAAATTCATCTTCTATCTTTTTTGTGAATAGATTTTTCCATTCACCTACTTTTCCAGATCTAAATGTTGAAACATTTTTATTTTTTCTTTTCAATTTTGTTGATAATTTTACATTTTTATCATTTTTATTTTTATTGCAAATTCCTTCAAAGATAATTTGGGAATTAAAGTTTTTAAAATTAGTAAATTTAAGAATTCCTTCAATAAATTCAAGAGGTGATTTTTTAAAATCCTCAAACCATACTTTTTTAATACATTCATCGTTGAAAGCTTTCCAATTTTTTACCCAATAATAGTAATTTACTAAGGGTTCAGGAAAGTTAGAATTATTTTTAAATCTACTTTTATCTTTTGTCAAAGAATTTATGAAACCTTGTTCAAAGCTCTCATTCTTTATAATTTCATGCTGCCAGTGTTTTTTATCACTTAAAATATGATAATATCTGCTAATCATAGCATCTCTCAAATCCCTTAAAGATACGATAATAAAAAAGTTATTTTTTTTTAAGTGATCAACTAAATTTTTATTAAATTCTAAATGAGTTTTTACATAGGAAAATTTGTTTTTAGGAAAGTGATTCGTGTATTTAACAAAATTTAAGGAGTTCAAGTTATTTTTGTTGGGAAAAGTTCTGAATGCTGATCGATCTATTCTTAAATAAGGAAGAAAGTCTAATATTTGTTCAATCAAGGTTGTTCCTGATTTTGGCAAACCACATATCCAAATTTTTTTTGTATTATTTTGAAAATTTTTGTAATTATAATCTTTTTTATAATCTATGTAGGTTTCTTTACATCCCTCAACAGGATTTATAATAATATTTTTTAAGAAATATTTAAAATTTAATGTCATTATTTTAAAAATTCAGAAGGATATTTAACTTTTAAACTTTCGAGATTACCTTCATCCAGAAGTTTGCCTTCTTTAATTAAGAAGACTCTGTTACATGACTCAATTGTACTTAATCTATGAGTAACAATAATTATAGTTAATTTATTTTTAAGGTTATTAATAGACTGCATAATTTGTTTTTCAGTTACAATATCGAGGGAGCTGGTTGCTTCGTCTAAAATTAAAATCTTAGATTTTTTATATAATGCTCTTGCTAATCCTACTCTTTGTTTTTCTCCTCCAGACAATCTTACACCTCTTTCTCCAACCACTAGCTCTAAACCCTGTTTATTTTTTTTAATTAGATCTGATAATCCAGACATTTCTATAACATCTTGAATGTCATCATCTTTTATAGCCTCTTCTTTTTCTCCAAATGCAATATTATTCTTCAGGGTATCGTCTAATAAGTAAATATCTTGAGGAACATAACTAACTAGGTTTTTAACCTCTTTTTCACTTTTATCAAAAATAACTTCACCTGAATTTGTTTTTAGAAGTCCTAAAATTAAATTTATTAAGGTGCTTTTACCAGCGCCAGATTTGCCAATAATTCCGATAAAATCACCTTTTTTAATTTGAAAGTTAATATCTGAAATTGATTTTATCTTGGTATTTTTTGAATAATTAAAACTAAGATTTTTTATGCTAGCAATTTTATCTTTTAAATTATTGAAATTATGCATTAATCCTGAGGCTGAGTATTTATTTTGATTAAATTCAATAATTTGTCTTGTAACATGGTCAAAACTAGTTTTTACATATCTCATATAATAAGTTGCTGAGGACATAGAAATGAAAGCAGGTATCAATCTGATTAATGATACCGCGAATAATGCTAGAATAGGAATTAAAGAATTAACATCACCATCAAAATAAAAATAAAAAGAAATAATTGAAAACACAATAAGTACAGCTATAACTTCAAACATAATTCTAGGCATTTTTTCGAGGAAGGATAGCTTGAAAATTACATTTTCATATTTTGTAACATCTCTAGAAAATCTCTTATCAAAAAAATTTTCTTTTTTATATATTTTTATATCTTTAATTGCTCCACTTAGAGACTGTATGTTATTAAAAACGTAATCTAGGAGTTTTAATCTTATTTTTCCTAAATTGAGAATATAATTGTTAAATGATTTATAAAAAATGAGAAAAAAAATTATTAGTGTTGAAATAGCTGTAAAAGATATTAATGGCTCATATAAAAAAATTAGAATAGCTACAACAATCAAGATAGTTAACTCTCTTATAAATTTTAAAAGATTTGTTACCATAGATGTTGTTGTTTGAGTTTCATTAAAGATATATTTAATAATTTCAGAGGAGTTCTTATTTAAATAAAAATCGTATGGTTTGAATAAATAAATTTTAAATAAGCTTTGAATAAAAAATATTTTTACGTTTCTTATAATGCTTGTTTCTAAAAAAGTTATCAATAACATCATCAAATTTTTAATGATAAAAATCATAATAATAATAACTGGGAAAAAAATTAAGAAATTTTTTTCGGAAAATAAATTCTTAATACTTGCAGTTAAATTGATGCCTAAAATTTCTATTGATGAATTAGACTCTAACAAGATGCTTATAAAAAAAGGGATGCTCCCAAGACCTATCATTTCAAGTACTGCAGCCAATATTAAACAAAAATACATTAAATAGATCTGTTTAATCAATTTTGAAGGTAATGCTAAATTTATTGATTTTAATATTTCTGAGTATTGTTTAAACATTTTTCTGAATCAAATTTTGTCTTTCCAATTTTTTTTGAATCCAAAAGATTTGTCATCAATAAATAGATCAAAAGTTGGTTTTCCAAAAATCAATTTATGAAACTTAAGATTCCAGCTCTTAAGCTGATTGAAAGTTTTTTTATATCCTTGTCTTTTTGCAAGCACAATATTATCGTTATTCCTGCCCATATATCTAGCAGTAAAGATCTTAATATAATGTCCTTTGAGATATAATTTATTAATTTTTAAAACTGAGTCTTTGATTGGTTTAGATTTTGAGTAGTTTTTACCATTAGTTTTACAAATTACTCCATCAATATCAAAACAATAAATTTTTTTTTTCATCTTAAAAATTTTTTTTTAATTCTATTAATTATTTCTTTAATCAAAATATAAGTTTTAATTTGGCTTATATTTCGAGGTATATAAAATCTTTTCAAATCGTAAATTTTTGAATTGTTGTTTAATTCATAAAATTTATCATGGTGTGGGCTATCACCAATTCCTTGATAAGGAAATTTAAACTTGTTTAAATAACTTTTTCTAAACAAATACGATACTTTAACCTCTTGAACTTGATCAAAATTAGTCTCAAAGACTTTTGAGTTAATTTGAGTGATATCATATTTACCATTTTTATTTATTATCATAAATGAATCCTCAATTTGATATTCATTTGCTGCAGCTATTAGCTCAAAATAAGATAAATCAAAGTTATATAATCCATTTCCTCCAAAAAGATTTTGCATAATCCAGATTAGACCATTTTCTTTGCAAAGCTCATGAGTTGTTTTAAAAGCTTCAGCCACATTAAAAACATGTTCATTGTTTCCAAAATCGGTTACAAGATCATAATTATTTTTTAAAGACTCATTTTTAAAACTGTTATTTAAATCGACTTCATATACATTTCCATCACCAAAATTTGATGAATCTCTTATTAATCTTTTCAAGTCAATTCTATCTGCTTTTTTAAAGCCTAAAGATAACCATAGGGTTGAAGATGGAACTCTTGGCCTGCTAGGAAAATTTTTAAGTCGTTTAAATTTTTCTTCATTATTTTCAATATTGTGCTTTTTGAACTTATTTATAATTTCCTCATAAGTTATATTCAAATCCTGATCCCCGAGATCCATGACTGAAGAAATTCTTTCAAATTTTTTATTTTGTAAATAATCAAAAATTTTGTCTATAATTATTTTATCATAAGCCATTTAATTTACCCACTGATTATTTTGTCTTAAAAAATTCATACTGTATCTACCTAAAATTTTATTATGAAGTTTTTTTTCTTTTTTGTAACCCCATTTTTCAGAAGTTGAATTATATAAAATAATTTTATTGAATTTTTCTATTAAAACTTCATCGCCCATTTGATTTTTCCATCTGTTTTCTAATTTCATTATTAATTCACTCGCTAAATCTCTGATTTCCTCAGGTGAATTTTGTTTAATTTCGTATTCACTTGAAAATTTTTTACTATAGATTTCAAAAGCTAAATCTTTTTCGAAAATTTCTCTCAAAGTTAAATTTTTTTTACTTTTTCTGTCATAGTAGTGTTTAAATAAATAAACAAGATTATGATTATGAAGATATGGCACTCCAGCGGGAAACCAATTTACAATCCCAACAGGTTTTCTAAAAGAAATCGGTGCTAGAATCCATCCGTCTGAATCACCAAAAGCGAACTCACATTTTGATGCTAAATAAATATCTAAAAAATCATTACAAAATTTTGAGTTGGCATAATCAATGAATTTATCATTAGCAATAGCAATCGGTTCAACATTTCTACCCATTCTAAAAATAAAATAATTCTTTTTTAGTATTTCCTCGCAGGCTAGTTTGTAATTAAAAATATCACTATTTCTATATTGATGGTTAATATGATTAAGCCCTCTTTTTTTAAGATAGTTTGACTCTCTATTTACAAGACAAATAAATTTATCGTTTTCTGTAAGGCCCATTTTTTTTAAAAATTGTGAACCCTTTTTATTTTCTGATAAATTCAAACTCAAATTTAAAGATGTCCTAGAAAGAATATTATCTATATCTCTATCAAACCTTCTTAGATCAAATATATGACACTCAAAAAAATTCAAAAATTTAAGCTTATTTAAAATTAAAAATATAATAGACATTATTTCTTCTGGAAATAAGAAAAATTTTTTTTTAATTAGTTTTTCAACAAAAATATTAGCAGTTGGTTTGGCTAAGAAAAAAATTATTGTTTCATTAATTAAAGCGAGTTGTTTATATGATAAGAATATTTCCGTATTTCCAATGAAATGACCAAATCTTGAACTAGGTATCTTACAAATTTTGATTAATTTTAATGGCTTAATAATTATGATAACTACAAAAATTATTAGACTAATTGGTAATAAAATTATTTTATAAAATTTGCTAGTAATTTTTTTAATTAGATTTATATTTATCATTAATAAATTTTAATGAGTTAAGAATCTTATTTATTTCTGAAGAAGTCATAGAAGGTGCGATGGGTAAACTTAAAAGATTTTTAAACCATACTTTTTCAAAACTAGGACAATCCCCCGCTTTATTACCTTTCATTCTCATAATTGCCCCTAAATGAATTGGCCAATATCTATTTTTTAATTTAATTTTAAATTTTTTGATCAAAATTTGAATTATCTGATCTCTAGATATTTTACATTTCTTTTCATCTAGAAGCATGTCATACAAATACCAAGCATGTTTGTAATTTTTTAATATTTTTATTGGTTTAAATATTTCAAGTTTTGAAATACTTTCTGTGTATTTTTTTGCTATTTTCTGACGAATTAAATTTAGTTTTTTTAGTTTTTTTAGCTGTTCTATTCCAACTGCTGCTTGTAATGTAGACATTCTATAGGTAGAGCCAAATTCCTTAACTTTTGTCCAATCATAGTCCCAAGCATCACCGGCATGCATAAATGCAGGACTTTCGGGTTTGTTGTTAATACCAAGAGCTTTTACTTGCCTTTTTTTTCTTTTTCCTATGGGCCAATTTGATCTTAACCCCATAGCATTTTCATAAAATTCTTTATTATTAGTAACTAGCATTCCACCTTCGCCTAATGTTGAGATATTTTTATGTTGAGCAAAAGAAAAACAAGCTATTAAAGAATTAGAACCAATTTTTTTTTTATTTATTTTAGCTCCAAGAGCATGTGCGCAATCTTCAACAATTGGAACTTTAAATTTTTTAGAAAGGTAATTCACTTTATCTAATTCTGCAGGATTTCCACCATGATGAACTAAATATATTGCTTTAGTCTTTTTATTTATTTTCTTTTTTAGATCATTAATATCTACATTTAAAGTTTCAGGATTTACATCTACTACTCTTATATCTGCACCACGCTCAAGTAAACTCACAATTGTAACCCAAAAAGCATTTGATTGACATAAAACTTTATCTCCTTTTTTAATGTTTAGAAGTTTAGTTGAAATATTTAAGGCTGCACCACAAGAACTTACAGCAACTGAATATTTTGCACCTAAATGCCTTGAAAATTTTTTTTCAAATTTTAAGATTTCTTTTCCGTAAGTAAGTGGTTTCTGAGATTTTATTATTTTTTTAATAATATTTATTTCTTTATTCGTATAAAGAGTTCCAACTGGTTTTTCAGTAATCATTTGCTTATTATTTTGCTTCTTTAAATATTTTGATTAAATATTTTGTTCCTTTATATAAAAAAAATGCTGGATATCTTTCATTATCAACTACTCTTAACAAATTAAATTGATCTTTAATTGATTTATTAATATTTAATTCGCTATCTTTTGGTGATCTTCTTCTTAAAAAATTGCTTTTTCCTTTTTGCTTGTATGTTTTATTATTCTTCTTATTTAAAAATTTTTTTATTAAAGAAATTGTTGTTTTCGCTTGAAGAAATCTAATCTCATCACTGAGTTCATTTCCTTTAAGCTTAAAAAAGGATTGATAATAAATATTTCCACTATCAATCTTAGGACTTGCCTCGAACATTGTTAAATAGATCTTTTTTTTACCTTTTAAAATTGACCAAATAAGTGCTGCACTTCCTTTATTTTTTGGAAGTTTACTAGGATGTATTACAATATTTTTTTTATTTTTTAATAAATCTTTTTCACTTAGTATAGAACTGCAAGCTAACAAAAATAGTATATCCCCTTTCGATATTTTACTTTTATGCGTTATAAATTTTACTTTATATTTTTTCTTTTTAATTAATTTTTTTATCTCTTCAATGTAATCATGTATATAGCTGTCAGGTGTATCACAAAGTAATGTAATTTTCATTTATTTATCTCATTTAATTTGTTTTTTAAAAATTTTTTAATTGTAAGGTTTCCTGAATCATAGGTCATAATATTTTTTTTGTTAGTTGAAATTTTTTTTTGCCATAGATTATTACTAATATTCCTCACGTTGTTCAAAATTTTTTTTATTGAGCAATAATCAATTTTATCAGAAAAAAACAAGCCTTGTTTTTTTTTTATATAAGGCCATCCAAAAATGTAACTTTTTTCAAATCTTGAAATCTTTGGTGAAAAAAAACAAATTTTTTTTCCTCGACCAAGGGCCTCATAGCCTAAAGTAGAGTAAGTTGATACAATAAGTTCATATTCATCTAAAACTTTGTAATTTGAAAAAGTATTCCTTTTTTTTATAAATCTATAATTTTTTTCTAAAACTGTATCGTAGAATGCTTTCTCTTGAAGGTTATCTGAAGCACCTAAAATATCTAATTTTAGTTTATTTTCTTTGCAAAACTTTCTTAATAATTTTGGAAGTTCAAAATTTATACCTTGCCTTTGATAATATGTATATTTTTTTCCAAATCGTTCTTCATAATCACTCATGGAAATATTATTTGTTAAGATTTTATACATTATAGGTCTAAAAGGAGATATGAAAAGCAAATTTTTTTTCTTTTTAGTTTTATTTATTCTTACAAAATTATTTTTAATTGAGCCAACAGCTAGATATTGAGAAGAAATTTTTTTTCTATATTCTTTAATTATATTTCTATTGAATGTAAAAATCATGTCTGCAGACAGATTTTTAATTTTTTTATTATTTAAATAACCAAATATGTCACCGAAAGCCATTCGATGTCCATTTTGAATTGAAATAAAAATTTTTTTTTTATCTTTAACGTATTTTTTTAATTTATAAAAAATAAAATTATTATCTATAAAAGTTAAAACTATATTGGGGTCACTTATTTCTATATATCTTATGTAATAATTAAGTAAGTTTAGTTTAAATCTTATAAGTAAATAAAATAAAATACTAAAGTTATACACCTCTTTTCTAGCATGAAGTATGTTATAGTTTTTAATTCCTAATAGTTTACAGCCAGTATGAGATAACTCTTTATCAAATATAAGAATTTTTTTCTTTTTTATAGAATTAAAATCAATTTTAACGTTATAAATGAATTTAATCCAGTATTGGATTTTTCTTAACTTCATTTAAAATATTCTAACTACCAATATCTCATTTTCTGAGACATTTTTTTTTCTTCCTCGAAATATTTTTTTATTGGTTTTCCTATAATCGATGAAATCTTGTGAACAATATCTGACAAGTTTTTTATCCCATCTTCTGATAATGAGGCTGCTTGATCTGTGCCCCACATCGCTCTGTCTAAAGTAATGTGTCTCTCTAAATACTCTGCGCCTAAGAAATAGGCAATTAAAGTAGGAGATACTGAATTTTCATGGCCACTATATCCAACGGGGCATTTAAAATCTTGTTTTAATTTACTTATCATACTCAAATTTAGGTCTTCATCTTTACAAGGATATGTTGAAACACAATGCATCAAAATAAATTTACACTTATTTTTTTTAAAAATTTTAACAGCTTTTTTTATATCGCTAAAGTTACACATTCCAGTTGAAATGAGTGTCGTCCTTTTTTCTTTTGCAATTAAATTCAAAAGCTTTAAATTTGTTATCATTGCTGATGCCACTTTGTTGTATTTAAATTTAAACTGTCTCATAGTTCTTTGACTATTTAAGTCCCAACAAGAAGCAAACCATATAATTCCTTTTTTTTTACAGTAGTTATCTATTTCTTTATATTGAGAAACTGAAAATTCTAATTTTTTTTTATAGTTTAAGTAAGTCATTAAACCCCATGGAGTTTCTCTCATTACTTGTTTTTGACTGTCAGGAATACAAATATCTAAATCTCTTTTTTGAAATTTTACAGCATCAAATTTGTACTTTACTGCCAAATCAATTAATTTTTTGGCAAGTTTTATTGAACCATTATGATTTATTCCTATTTCTGCAATGAGAAAAGGTTTTTTTAATTTTTTAAATTTTGAAAACATGTTTTTAGTGTTAATAGTTGTTAATGTTAAAAAAAAACTTATTAATAATAATCCCGGCAAGGTCTAATAGCAAGGCTATTAAAAATAAAAACTTGTTAAAAATATTTGGTAAGCCGCTCATTTATTACACAATCAAGACTGCAAAAAAATTCAAAGAAAATAAAAAATTGATTTTTTGCTCAACAGACTCCTCTAAAATAAAAAAAATTGTAGAGAGGTATGGCTTAAATGTTCCATTTATAAGACCTAAAAAATTTGCTAAACACTTATCTAGAGATATTGAATTTGTAAATCATGCTCTACTTGAATTTTATAAGAAAAAAATTATTTTTGAACTTTGTCTTATTTTGCGCCCAACATCGCCAATTAGAAATGTTAAAAGTATTTATAAAGCTTATAAATTGCTTAAGAACGATAAAAAGGCTAGTTCAATCAGGGCGGTTACTTATTCAAAAAATAATCCATATAAAACTTGGTCAATAAAAAAAGGTTACTTAAAACCCATATTAAAATCAAAAATAAAAGAACATTTTAATGCCCCAAGACAAATTCTGCCAAAAACTTTTTGGCAAACCGGAAATTTTGAGTTTTTTAAAGTTAATTTTAAAAAAAAATTGCATTCTATTTCAGGTAAAAACATCTTGCCATTTTTTTTATCAGGCAATGAAGTCATAGATATTGATAATTATACAGATATTAAGAATTTAAATAAAAAAATGTTAAGTTAATTTTTTTTCTTTAAATACTCAAATAGTTTAACTTGATCACACTTTTCGCTGCATTTATGCCCTTTGGGAAAGTTTCCAGTAATGTGCATTTTTCTTAATTCTTGATATTTTTTACCGTTCCAAATTTCTTTTAAAGAACTATCATTTACATTACCTAAAACAATTTCATTATTAGATATTTGTGTGCAAGGAACAACGTTTCCCTCAGCCATTATAGTTGACGATGTCCAAGGATATTCACAGTATTGTGAAGCATAATGAGACTGATTTTTTAATTTATCATTTTGTTCAAAAAGCCATCTATTATCCTGGCTTTTTACATAGGCATATACATCTTTATCTTTCCAAAAATTCATAAAATTCTTGTGCATTTTTTTACTTTCTTCATCGTTGTTTATTGCGATCATGCAAGGGACTAACAAAGTTTTAAATCCTCGTTTTTTTTTTATTTCTAAAAGTTTATGAATTTTATCTATGGACTCGTTATAAGTGGCTTTTTTCCCTCTAATTGACTTTATTTTTTCATCATCCATTGCGTCTAAAGAAAATTTCAAAACTGTAAGGCCTGCTTCCATAGCTTTAACTGCTTTTTCAACAGTCATTGTTGCGGGGGTACAAGAAAAATAAGTTGGTATATTCCTCTTTTTACATGCATTAAGTCTTTTGATTAAATATTTATCTAAAAAAGGTTCTCCATAGCCGTGTAATATTAAACATCTGGAAACAACTGAAAAATAAAATCCATTTTCTGAAACTTCGCTAGGATCAAACTTTGCGTCTTTTTTTAACCAGTCCCAAAACTCATTCAATTTTTTATGATCATGTGTGGCCACTTGATCTAACATTTTTTCAAACAAATCATCATTTATCCAAATATTTTTTCTTTCCATGTATATTGTTCTTGCGCAAAACACACATTTCATATTGCAATAATTTGTAGTTTCAATATTGAAAATAGTTGGGACTTTTTTTCTTAAGCTTTCTAGCTCTTTCTCAATATTTAAAGCTTCTTGTTGAGATAATTTGCCTTGAGAAATATTTTCTCTTAAAGGAAAAGATTTTTTATAAAAGTCTATATCGTACATAATTTAAACTAATATTTTTTTTGAATTTTTTAAAGATTTTTTAAAAGCTAATGCGATTTTTAATGCATAAATGCCATCATTTAAAGGTATTTTAACTTTTTTATTTTTTTTAATACTCGATATAAAATCTTTTATTATATCTATGAACATGACATTCCTATTCCAATTTTTTGGTAATCTTTTAACCTTTTTTTTTCCATTATTAAATAGTATAGTCGTTTTTCTCATATAATAATCCCAGAATAATTGACCTTTTTCTCCTACAATATTTAATTGTCTGGTTGGAGGATTTCTCCAATAATCCATTCTTAATGAAATTGGAATATCTGTATCAGTAACAATATTACTTAAAACGGTATCTTCTACGTCAATTTTTAATTTTGTTAAACTTCCGCCAGTAGCATAAACACTTTTAAATTTTCCAAAAAGCCAATAGAGGTAATCAATTTCATGGATTAAAGTTAAAATTACTCCGCCCCCGAGTTTTTTTCTTGAAGCATAACTTCTTCTAAAATTTTCATTTTTATGCCAAAATGGCAAATGTTCACCAACATCACAAATTACTGAATATATTTTTCCTAATGTCTTTTTTTCAATGATCCTTTTTACATGAATTAAGTTGGCATGATACCTTAATTGGCAACCAATCATAATTTTAATTTTTTTTTTTTTTTCAATTGTTTGCAATAATTTTGTATTTTTTAAAGAATTGGATAAAGGCTTTTCAATATAAATATTTGCTCCATTTTTCGCACCCTTAATTGCATAATTTATATGTTTAGAGGTTGGATTAGCTAAAATTATTAAATCATATTTTTTTTTTCTAAGCGCTTCATCATAATTTTTTAAAATATTAATATTATTAATTTTAGGATACTTAGTTTTATTTTTAAAAGTTCTAAAAACATCTATATTTTCATATCCTAAACTTTTAAGATTTTTTGAATGCCTATTTCCAATAGAACCAAATCCAACTATAAGTGAGTTAAATGTTTTTTTTACCATGTCGTTAACCCACCATCTACTATAAACTCTTGGCCTGTGACGTAAGAAGATTTTTCTCCAATTAAATAAGATAGAATTCCATTCAGTTCATTAACCTTACCCATTCTTTTCATAGGAACCCTGTTAGAATACTTTTTGATAAAA
>MDTB01121396.1_pt1 | contig 14598 bp, 13 predicted proteins | sample 811161 | NCBI WGS metagenome assembly MDTB01 (sample SAMN05326650, study PRJNA326480) | marine metagenome | isolation source: seawater | place: Mediterranean Sea | collected 2009
GACCAAGCCCAATCATAATCCATGAAACCTACTTTATCCAAGACACTTTTTCTAAATCCAGATGCAGAACTATAATTCATTGTCTCATAATTATCATCATATTTAATTTCAGGTATAATAATCTTATCTCTGTATTCTTTGCCAGGTTTAATTTTATTTGGATTGCTTAAACCAAAACCTATCGCACCTAAATTTTGATTTTTTTCAAAGATTTCAACCATTTTTCTAACTACATCTAGTTTTAAATAACAGTCATCATCAATCGTTATTAAGTATTTACCTTTAGCAGCCTCCATCCCTTTACTATGAGAAAAAGCACTACCATTATCCAATCCTAAAATTATACATTTGACATTGTCTATTTCTATTGATTTTAAATAATCTTCACATCCATCAGTGCTTCCACCATCAACAATGATTATTTCTAAATTTTGATAAGGTATTTCAAGAGTTTTTTCAATAGTTTCTTTCAGTTCATTTAACCTATTAAAACTAGTGATAATTATTGATACTAAAGGAATTTCACTCATGAATTTGGTAATAAAAAATTATTTATATATTTTATTTTTTAGTTTTAATATTTTTTCTTTGTTATTAATAACAAATTGATCTATTTCATTTGTTATATCTGAAGATAATTCTCTTTGAACTACATTAGAATTTATTTGACTAATCTTTTTATTTTTATTTAAAAAATTAATTATATCAATTAACCTAATTATTTTTTTTTCTTCAAAATTATTATAAATATTATTTATCAATTCATAGTCTTCTTTTTGATCCAGCGTTAAACGAAGCTTTCTAAAATTAAGATCCTTATTTATTTTAATTTCTTTAATGTTAAATATCTCAGGCCTATTAATTAATGGTCCCCAAATTTCTGTATCTATTTGTTTTTTGAAAGCACAAACAGTTTCAAGAGCTAAGGTTTTAATACCATAAATATTTACTCCTAAAGGCAGACCAGATGTAAAAACATAATCTAAATATGGTTTTTTTTTAAACAATTCTTTTATCTTTTTTCCTTGTTCTATCGAGAAAAGTGGATTGTCCGCAGTCATACCAATAAAATAATCCAAATTAAAAAATTTAGCTGCTGATAATAAACGAGATAATACATCTTCTGGATCTCCATTGTAATAGTAAACATTATTTTTTATTGCAATATCAACTAGAGGTAGGTCTTGATTTACATTCGATGTGCATAATATGATTTTCCCATTTTCAATTGTTTTTTTTGCTCTTTGAATAACACGTTCAATAACTGAAAAACCATTTAATGGTAATATAACTTTTTTCCTTAATCTCTTTGATTTAAGCCTTACTGTTATTAGAAATCCAATATTCATTTTCTAAACTTAAAATGGCTTTTTTTCAAAATACTATCTGATTTTAAATTTTTAATTACTTTACAACCTACCCTATTTAAAACATCAATTTGACTTAGGTCACTTAAATCATTAGTCCTTTGAAATTTGATTTTATCTAATGTTAATTTCTCACCTCTTTTGATGTCTGATTTTAATAATGGTGCTTTTTTCATAGGTCCATAGATAGAATACTTTTCTTCCCCTTCATTTAATCTAAGCAGGCCATTACCCATACATTTTTCCAATATGTTTAACTTTTTATAAAGTTCCTTCAACATTTTAAGAGAAATTGCAGAATTATAATCAATTCTTTTTTCTCCATGGCAATTGGTAACATGTTTTTCAATGTAATCCATTCCCAAAGCTGCGCCTAATAACGTAATCAACTCATTATTTTCCTCATTCCATGCAGTATGATCTGCATAACCGTATTTCATTTCAGGGAAAAGTTTCATTATCTTTTTTATTTTTTTAAAATTTATATCACTGTATTTTGTAGGAAAATTTTGAAATCCAAACATCAAAATTATTTTATCATGCCTTAAATAATCTAGAGCACTTTCAATCTCATTCAATGTACAACCTCCTACGCCTAGAACTACATGGACATTTGAGGACAAGTTATATTTTAGACAATCCAACAGAAAAACATCATTAAGGCAAATGGAATGAATTTCTACGTATTTAGGATTAAACTTCATTCCAAGCTCTATTGATTTAGAATCATTAAACAACAGTAATATTTCTTTATTTTTTTCTTCTACAATATTATTCAGCGACGTCCATTGATGTTCTGAAAAGCATTTTGGTTTAAATTCATCATAGATTGGGTGAGATTTATGCATATACTCATCAAAGTTAACAGTCATATGCATCTTTATCATATCCATACAATTAGTTTCCAAAATATCTTTTACTAATTTTTTCATAAAATCAAAATCACCTTGATGGTGGAATGCTGTTTCAGCAATTAATTTAATTTTTCTACTCATATTTTATTTAATGCCTTTTTGTATTCTTCCCATTGACCTATATCAATCCATAAATCTTCATCAATGGGAAAAACACCTATTCTTTTATTACCTATTTTTAAATCTTCAATAAGATTCGTTATATGATAAAATTTATTTTCAGGAATAAAATCTAAGATTTTAGGATTTAATACATAGAGACCTGCATTTACTAAAAAGTCAAATTGTGGTTTTTCATTGATCTTAGAATAAGATCCACTTGAATCTAAACTTATAGCACCATAAGGCAGTGTATACTGTTTTGCTGATGCAACCATAGTAATATCATAGTTACCTTCTTCATGAAACGTATATAAACTATGATAGTTCAATTTTGCGATAATATCACAATTCGTTACGAAAAAGGAATTTTTAAACTTATTCTTTAAAAGGTGTAAACTTCCAGCGGTTCCTAGAGGACTGTCTTCATTCACAAACTTTACATTAAAATTTGGCTTTAATTCCTCGAAGTAGGCTTTTAATATGCGACTTTTATAGTTTACAGTAAGAAAAATATTTTTTATACCAAAATCCATAAACTGTTTAATAATATGTTCTATAATTGTTTTATTCTTAATTGGAATTAATGGTTTTGGCAATATTTTAGTAAACGGCTGCATTCGTGTCCCTTTTCCTCCAGCCATTATGACAACCGAAATATTTTTTAATAACTTATTTTTATTTTTTCCTTTTGATAATTTAGACCACGTTACATAGTTAACAACTATTGATTGATCATTTACCACTGGCACTAAATCAATTTTCTTATCTTCCATTTTTGATAAAAGATCATCATTTTTATATTTATTTTGATAAACGTAAAAAGGACTTTTATTGTAAATATTTTTTATATCACGCTTAAAATCATGACCTTTTAAAATTGCTCTTCGAATATCACCATCAGTTAAAGTGCCTTTTAGCTTATTATTTTCATTGACAACTAATAGACATTTTTCAGCCGTTTTATTTAATAATTTCATAGCATTACGCAGTGTAATACTTTGATTAATTTTTATTTCTTCTTTCATTCTTTACTAAATAATATCTGAAACGCCTCAGCATTCATATATCCGGACTGACTTCCACGAATATTTGATAGTGCTCTAATAGCCTTCTCACTTCTTGGAAATGGAAATTCTCCTATCTCACTTTTATATTCATGCATTATCTTTATTTTTAAGTTTATATATTTTTCTATATTGATAAATAAATTTGGTTTGAAATTGTTTTTTAACCCAAAATTAAAGTCAGTCTCTGAAACTGTTTCATACATTATCGCTTTTTTGATAAATGGATATCTAAACCACTTAATAGTTGATTGTATTAATTTTGAAGTTATTTGATGATCTGTATGAACATCATTTTCGAACGGGAAATATACAGTTTGAGGCTTTATTGAAGTATAAACTTCCTTTACTTTATCAATCATTAAATTGTATGGCATAGTATCTAATTTTGCCGGAGGGAAATAAAGGTTGAAAAACTTTCTGAACCCATAATTTTTATTTACACTTCTTATCTCATCATTTCGAATTTTTACACTGTTATTCTTAATATCTTCATGGCTAGTAATTATTAACCAATATATATCATCGCCTTTTTCTTTGTGATGAAATATAGTTCCTCCACACCCAAGTGTTTCATCATCTGGGTGTGTTGCTACAAAAAGCACTCTCATAAATGATCATCTATTTTAATGGTAATTTCTGGTTCATAATCTTTTAAAATTATCGAATCTGATCCTGTTTTAATAATAATATCTTTATCGTTTGATAAAACCTTACCTGGCTCGATATCAATTTCTGAATTCTTAAGAATTAAAACTTCCCAAACTATTATCTTTTTTTCTTGATAAAAGAAATGAGCACCGACATATGGTCTTGTTAAAGCTCTTACCAAATTATAAATATTATTTGCAGCCATCCTCCAATCTATTTGCCCATCTCTCTCCCCTCTTTTCCTCCAGATGCTTGCCTTAGAAGCATCTTGACATTTTCTATCATATTTATTTCGAATCAATTTTGGTAAAAATTCTTCAACTTGACTTAAAGCAACTTTTGTGATCCGATTATATAAAGTAAGAGCATTGTCAGAATCATAGATTTTTATATCTTTTTGTGATAAAACATCTCCACTATCAGCACCCTGATCCATGAAAAAGAAAGTAGAGCCTGTTTTTTTCAACCCTAAAACTAAAGCCCATATTAAAGGATGACGACCTCTATGTTTAGGAAGTGCAGTAGGGTGATAACCGACCACTCCTTTCACAGGGATATTAAGCAATTCATTTTTTAATAACCTTGACCATCCAAAACAAAATATTATATCGGGAGAAAGGTTTTTTATCCAGGCAATATTCTCATCACTATTTATGTTTTTAGTGTACTTGCAAGAAATATTATTTTTTATACAAATTGTCATTAGATCAAAGTGATCGGAATTAAACTTGGAATTTTTAAGGGTTGCTACTCCGATTAAGTCTGCATTTAGCTCAATAAGCTTTTTTAATACGCTAGCAGAAAACTTAACTGAACCTATAAAAAATATTTTCATTCTTTAATATAAAATGATTTTTTTAATATATTGTTTAAGTTCTGTCTCTTCAAAGTTTGCACGATTAATTTGCTTGCGCCTCCATTTCCGAAGGGACTCTCTACAACTTTTAATTTTTCTTTAAAGGAATTACTATATAATTTTTTTAAGGCATTAGAAATTGATTTATAATTTGGCGAACAATCAATTATACTTTTTGCCTTAAGTCTTCCTTTTTGCCTATCACCTATATTTATTGTCCCTTTTTTAAAAGAGGGTATTTCTGAAATACCGCTTGAGGAATTACCTACAACACCATCACAATGTTTAACACATGACAAGTATCTTAATTGTCCTAGAGAGGTAAAAGCCTTTGAATTATCATTTTTTTTTACATATTCTTTTATTAAATCGAATATAATTCTACCATTTGTATCAGCATTAGGCATTGTGAAAATTATTTTTGTATCTTTCAATTTATTTAAAGCTCTTAATAACTCTTTTATTTGAGCTTCTGAAGTTTGATTTTCTAATGTCACGGGGTGAAAAGTTACTAAAAGATTATTTTTACCAAGTCTAAAATTTAAACTTTTTTCTAATTCATTTCGATTTAATAATTTTAACTTCAAAATGTTATCTATTCCTAAACCACCAACTAGGAACACTCTTTTAGGGCTTTCACCCAATTGCACAACTTTACTTCTATATTCTTCAGCAGCGACAAAGTGTAGGTGCGACATTTTGGTAATTGAATGCCTAATTGATTCATCTATTAATCCTTCTGTGGCTTCCCCTCCTGAAATATGTCCAATTGGAATGCGGCAAATCATTGCAGAAATCACTGCTGATAAAATTTCAAATCGATCTCCTAAAACAAGTATTAATTCTGGTTTCAAATCTTTAAAAGCTTCAGGAAAACTCATTAAACCTAAACCAATAGATTTAGAAATCCCAATTGGAGAATCAGAGCTCATTAAAAGTTCAATTTTTTTGTTAATTTTGAACCCGTCGTTCTCAATTGCTTTATAAGTGAGGTCAAACTCAGGTGATAGATGCATACCGGTAACAACAATTTGTAAATCTAAAGTTTTAGATTTTGATATGCCATCCATTACCCACCTCAAAAGTCCATATTCAGCACGAGTTCCGGTTACAACACAAATTTTTTTCATACTTCTATTAGATCATCTTCTAGATAATTTTTATTTGATTTTCTTCCTAAAACCTCATCCCATTTCCAAGGTGAGACCCCACTTCCAGGTCTTTTACATATTAAGTTATCAGCAGTAAATATTTCTCCTTTATTTATATGCTTCTTAGCAACAATGGAACGTCTAATAATATTGATATTTTTTTTCTCAGAAGCACAAGGCACCTTTTTACCATGACCCATAGCTGCTTCGATGTTTCTAATTGAAGATATCATTTGTTTCAACTCGCCAGGCTCTAAGCTAGCCGAATGATCAGGCCCGGGTAAATTACAATCTAAAGTAAAATGTTTTTCAATTATATTTGCACCAAGAGCGGTAGCCGCAATTGCTACTTCAGTACCAGAAGTATGATCTGAATAACCCACGTCTACTTTAAACTTCTTGCTCATAGTTGCCATTGCATTAAGGTTTACATCCCTATAATTTGCTGGGTAATCTGTAGTACAGTGTAATATACTTATATATTCTTTTTTGGTACCTAAACTCACTAATAATTTAAATGCAATTTCTACTTCTTTTAAATTTGACATACCCGTAGACATAATTATTGGCTTACCAGTAAGGGCGATTTTTCTTAAAAAAGGTAAGTTGGTGATCTCTCCTGATGGAATTTTAAATCTGTTTACATCTATTGTTTGTAATAACTCAATACTAACTTCGTCAAACGGAGTAGACATAAATTCAATTCCGATTCGTTCACACTCATTCTGTAAAATTTTATATTTATCCAAAGATAAATGTATTTTTTTTGCCATTTCTAATTGGGATTGTTTCTCGCCAGTCGCTTTTTTCTGATATTCTGCTTTCTCAACATTTTTTGTCATCACTAACTCTGGTATTGCAGTTTGAAATTTTACAGCATCTGCACCAGCCTCTTTGGCAACTTTTATCATTTCCATAGCTTTTTCCATAGAGCCATTATGATTTACTCCAGCTTCTGCTATTATAAATACTTTTTTCATTTAATTTTATCTTCTATATCATCCCAATTAGAGAAATTTAATGCTCTATCATCTATCCAATAATCCCCAACTGGCTTACCTAAAATTAATTGATCATACTGAATACCATGCTTATTCAACCAATCAACAGTCATCTCATATTCATTCCACGTTCTAGCTGAATAAATAATAACAGTATGTCCATTTTCTTTTAAATTATCAATTACTCTTTTAGCACCTTTAATAGGCTTAGCCATGCTTCTACTAAATGTTTTCTCCTCAGTACATAAGGTTCCATCCAAATCAATTATCAACTGCATGAAATACCTCCTTAAAATATCTTGTCATAATTAAAGAATTATAATTTTTCAATTTTTTTATTTTCAATTTTAAGTAATCCTTCATCATAATCTTTGGAATATTAAACCCAGCCTCAATAGAGGCAATAACGCCTCCACCAAATCTTGGATTCAACTCAAGAAAGTAAAGCTCATTATCTCTTTTTATAAATTGTAATGTTATAGGACCAATAAGATCAAATTTTTCTAAGATCTTCTTGGAGAACAATATAATTTCATCATCAAAAATTACCTTTGTTTTAATTGATTCTCCACCAAAAATATCCATGCGAATCCTAGGAATTGCACCAATATATCTCTTATTTTGATCTACATATGCATCTACTGTATACTCAACCCCCTCAATAAATTTCTGTATAATATATTCTGATTTATTTTTAGATTGAAAAAAGATTTCTTCATCCTTTGAATTATTTAATCTTTTTACTCCAAGAGAAGCTGATCCATTCCTTAATTTAGCAAACTTTGGATATTGATGATTTGCAAGAGGAATTGTTTTAATATTCTTTGATAAACATTCTTTATACATTATATATTTATCCAAAAAAATCCTACTTACGCTTAAATCAGAGGTAATTACATTTAAACTAGGAAATCGATCTTTTAGTTTAGAAAGTACTAATGTTGCCATATCTACATTTGCTAAAATTATCTTCACTTCATATGTTTTAATTACTTTGTACAAGTGATCTAGAATGGTTTTTTCAGTCCATTTTTTGCCTATAATTACTTTCCCAATTTCCCTAAATGGAACGTCTTTTATTAATTCATACGAAAAAACTTCTACATCAACATTTAATTCTCTTCCCGAAAAAATAAATCTTCTTGCAAGTGATACTCTCTTTGCACCTCCAAGAAAAAGTATATTAATTTTATCTATCATTAATTTTTCTTAATTTTGAAATAATAAAATTAATTTCTTCATCTAAAAGTCCACTACTTGATGGTAAACATATACTATTTGATACTAAACGAATTGCCTTTTCTATTTTGTAGCTCTGAAAATTAATAAAAGGCTTTTGCAAATGATTTAAATACCATATTGGCCTAATTTGAATTCCATGGGAAATTAAACGATTCATTAGGTCTTGAATTTTTTCACCATATTTTAAACCATTTACTTTTAAAACATTTAGCCAATAATTATTCAATGCATATTTTGGATTTTGATATATTTTTAATCCGATAATGTTTTTTATTTTTTTTTCATAAAAGCAATTTATTTCTTTTTTTCTATCAAGAAACTTTGGAAGTAATTCTAATTGAGCTAGACCCAATGCGGCTTGTATATTGGTTAATCGGAAATTATATCCAACTTCATTATGAATATATCTAAGTTTATCATCTTTTGCTTGGGTAGATAAATAACGAGCTTTGGAAGCAAATTTTTCATTGTCTGTCAGTATCATACCACCTCCACCTGATGTAATAATTTTATTACCATTGAAAGAAAGACACCCCATATCACCTATGGTTCCTGTACTTTTACCCTTATATTTTCCTGAAATATAAAATGTCCCTAAGCTTTCACTTGCATCTTCTAAAACAGCAATATTCCTCTTTTTACATTCTTTTATTAAATCATCTAGCTCAACCGCATTACCCCAAATATGAACTGGGATTATAGCTGCAATTTTTTTCTTAGTTTTTTTATTAAATGTAAACCCATTTTTAAAAAATGTTTCTTCTTTTAAAAAATCAATTGTTTTTTGTGAATCAATATTGAAATACTCATCAGAGTCCATAAAAACAGGAGATGCATTATTATAAATAATCGCATTTACAGTTGCTATAAATGTGAGTGAAGGTACGATAACTTCATCATCAAAACTCACATTCAAAATCTTTAATGATAATTGTAGAGCAGAGGTTCCATTCACACAAGAAATAGCATATTTACAGTTTACATATTGCGAAATTTTATTTTCAAAAATACTAACATATTTACCTGCTGTTGAGACCCATGATGTATCTAAGCATTCTTTGACATATTTCCATTCATTGCCCTCAATACTTGGCTCGCTTAAATTTATTTTCTTCACTTTGAGAAAAAACTTATTATCTGAATTTCAAAAGATCAATTACATTATTATACAAGATTTTTACCATTTTTTTTGTCTCCTCTTTATCCTTTTTGGATATTTTTTCAATCAATACTTTCATAGCTACAATAAGTGCGCTTAATATTAAACCCTGTATAAACGATATTACCATAATTAACCTTTTTTTAGGACTACTTCTAGATAAAGGCAATTCTGGATAATCTAACATAATCACATATTCAGAATCCTTAACTTCTTCAAGTTTAATATTTTCATATTGCTGTTTTAATGTTGTAATAACACCAGTTAAAACTGAAGTATCTCTTAATAGGCGTTGTTGTTCTAATAGTAATGAAGGTGAATTTTCTATCCTTCTATTTCTTTCTCTAAAAACCTTCAAATTCTCTTCAGCATTTATTAATTGAGTACCAATATCTGAAATTCTTTCTTCAACAAAAATTTTTGACTTTTTAATTTTGTTCTCATTATAAATTTTTTGATGGAAATCTAATTCTTCAATTATAGCAGTTACAATTTCTTTTGATAATATAGGGTCATTAGACTTGTACGAGAGAGTATAAACATTAGTTCTTTTATTTTCTGTAATTCCTATCATGCTTAAGAACTTGCCTTTAATTATAGACTTTAGAGCATCATTTTCTAAAATATTTAAATTGTCGACTTTTGATAATATTTGATACAATGTTTTTTTTTCTTTTAGCTTTTCTGTTTTAAACTCTCTTTTAAGTACTGCATCTGCTAAAGTACGACTTTTTATGACCTCAGAATATGCCCACTTAACATCTCCTCCACCTCCGATATTCATTCCAAATTGAGAAGCTAAACCTGAAAGTTGATTGTTTTGTGTTGTGTTACCTTTAGATGATATAAATTTTGCACTTGAAATAAATAATGGTTCTGTAAAAAATTGGATATATATTAAAGCAATGATCATTGAAATCAATATCGTTACAATAAAAACCTTAATATTAGTTACAAAAATATAGATAATATCTTTAAAATAAATAAAACCTTCACTTTTGTGTTCAGACATTATATTTATTTGATTTAAAAATTGCTAGGTTGTTGCTTTTTGTCATCCAGTCATAAACAGAGATTATGCCATCTTTTAATTTAACTTTAGGTCTCCAATTTGTGCTTTTAAGCAATTTTTTATTGTCGCAAAGTAAACGATTAACTTCACTTCCCTTGGGCCTTATTCTTTGACTTTTTGGTATTACTTCAATACTTTTATTTAATATTTTAGCAATTAAAATCACTAGATCTCCAATTGATATTTCTTGATTCATTCCAATATTAGTTACTTCACCAAATAATTTATCAGATTTAAAAATTTCAATAAAACCCTGACAAGTATCTGAAACATAAGTAAGGTCTCGTGTAGGAGTTAAATTGCCGAGTTCTATTCTTTTTTTATTGGAAAGAATTTGAGAAATCACAGTTGGTATTATTGCCCTAGCTGACTGTCGAGGTCCATAAGTATTAAAAGGTCTAACAATCTTTATGGGTAATCCATAAGATAAATTATAACTTATGGCTAATTGGTCTGCGGCTATTTTTGATGCAGAATAAGGAGATTGACCAATTAAACTGTGCTTTTCATCAATAGGGACATAATTAGCAGAGCCATATGTCTCACTAGTGCTTGTAATCAAAATCTGATTGACATCCAAACTTTTAGAGGCCTCTAAAACATTATACGTACCCTCTAAATTAGTTTTTATATATGCCATAGGAGAAATATAGGAATATGGGATACCAATTAAAGCCGCTAAATGAAAAATAGAGTTACAACCTTTCATAGCTTTTGAGACAGAATCAAAATCTCGTATATCTCCCAAAATCACTTCAAAGTCATCTTTAAATGAAGACTTCTCTAACCAGCCCCAATCATTGTTTGGGTTGTATCTATCAAAAACTACAACATTGTAACCTAGCTTAACAAGCACCTCCGTTAAATGAGATCCAATAAAACCAGTAGCTCCCGTTACAAAAATTTTTTCAGAATTCATCTAAAAACCTATTACTTTATGAATCAATAACTAATCCAAACCATCAAGAAAATTAACGATATAGGAACCAATAGCCAATGAACTTGTCGCTGCAGGCGATGGAGCATTTATAACATGAATCATATTATCTATCTTTCTAATTACAAAGTCATCAATTAAATCACCTTTTTGATTAATTGCTTGTGCTCTAACACCTGCCGGGCTAATATCCAGATCATCTTCCTTAATTGATGGAACCAATTTTTGAAGTGACTTAACAAAGGACTTTTTCGATATTGAACGATGAAATTCACCAAGACCTGTTTTCCAATATTTTGATGCCATCTTCCAAAAACCTTTGTAAAGCAGATAGTCAGATATATCCTTAAAGTTTATGTCAGTTTTATGATACCCTTCTCTAGCAAATGCAAGTACTGCATTTGGCCCAGCTTCAATTTCATTATGAATTGATCTTGTGAAGTGTACACCTAGAAATGGATATCTAGAATCTGGAACTGGGTAGATTAAATTTTTTATTAATTTTTTAGCATTATTCTTTAATAGATAATATTCACCCCGAAATGGAATTATCTTTTCTTTTAAATTTATTTTTGCCATCTTAGCTATCTTATCTGAAAAGAGCCCAGCGCAGTTAATTAAGTATCTTGACTTAATTATACTTGTCTCAGTTATTATACTAATTTCATTTTGTTTCGATACTATATCTACAACCTTTTGATTCAAACTAATTTCTGATTTTGCAGTTATTATATCAGATAAAGCTTTGCATAGATGTAAATAATCTATTATTCCTGTAGTTGGACATAAAATTGCAGATATACCAGAAGCAAACGGTTCAACTTCAGATATTTCATCTTTTGATAAAAGTTTTAAGTTTGAGATACCATTTTCTTTACCTCTCTTGTACAACATTTTCAGCGAGTCCAACTCTCTTTTTTGTGTTGCAATTATTAGCTTACCGCATATTTCGTATTTAACCCCAAAATTTTTACAAAACTTTATTAGAGAATCCTTCCCTTTTAAACAATTCTTTGCTTTTAAAGTATCCGGCTTGTAATATATTCCTGAATGAATAACTCCACTGTTGTGTCCTGTTTGATGCTTACCAATATTGTCTTCTTTTTCAAGAACTATAATTTTAACATTGGGATGCCTTATTAATAATTGATATGCCGTTGCTAAACCAACTATGCCTCCGCCAATTATTGTCACATCATACATAAAAGTAAATTAACGAGTTGCTAAAAGTATTATAGATAAAGCTTGAATTAAATTTGAAAATATAGAGGTTAACTCTTTTGCGTACTCAGTTTTATTAAGTGGCTCAACTTTTTCTTTTGTACCCACAGTCAAAATAGACCCATCAAATACTTTGTGGTTATTCAATAATCCATATTTTTTTGATATTCCATTTGGGTATTTGATATAGATATTATCTTTTTCAAAATCTAAATTATATCCTCCAGCCATTTTTATAAGATCTTTGACCCTTAACCCTTTAGTATATTTATATAATCCAGGTGCATTAACAGATCCTACAATCTCAACAATTCCAGGCTTTTTTTCTATTGCTATTTTATCACCATCAATCAGATTTAAATCAAACTTTTTTCGTTTGCTAAAAATGACTTTTTGTAAATCGATATTAATTTGCTTGTTATTTCTTATGATTGATGAGGAAAATGGATATGCATTTTCAGTAAAGCCTCCTGCTCTTTTTATAATATCTCCAACCGTTTCTTTGGATTTCACTATTGAATATATCCCTGGATATCTAACTTCACCTGAAATAGAAACCCTACTTATCCCTTGGTTTTCCCCAACCCTCACAGAAATATTATCCATAGGTTTGAGATTATATTTACTTGTCTCTAATATTTTTTTAGGCTCTGGCGTGATATTTTTAGACTTAGGTATTGTGAAGTCCTTAAAACTATTTATTTTCACTATTCTCATTAGAGAATCATTAATAATTGTATCATTTAAGGAGGCAACCTCAATGAAATAATTTCTATTAGAAGATGTTAATCCACCTGCCTCTACTATTAAGTCTTGTAAAGTCATACCTATTTTTAAATCATAATTTCCTGGATTTTTTATAAACCCATCAATTGAGACATTTCCAATTCTAGTAAACATATTTTTTGGATATATTTTTATTTCATCTCCAGGCTCTAACTTTATATTCTGCTTAGAATCTTTATCATTTATTATACTTTCAAGATTAAATGAGATTAAAAATTTCTGCATACTAGTTTTTTCAGTTCTAATTAAATCTGCTCTATCTAAATAAGTTGAATTTTTAAAATTAACATCTTCAAAACCACCTGAGCGAAATATTAAATCGTACAAAGTCATATTTTTTTCATACAATTCATACTGACCTGGGTTTTTAACGTTCCCAGAAATGGATACAAACTTTAAATTTCCAAAAATTTCATCCTTGCTGTAAATACGAACTGCATCATTGACCTTTAAATTTAATGATGCTATCTCATTTCTGCTTAAAACCGAGTCTATATTAAATGTGATTATTTCTTTTTCGTTATTTATTCCCAAAACTCTTACTAATTCTGCACGATCAATATAGGCATTTTTTTTATATTCAATGTCTTCATAACCACCTGCTTTAAAAATCAAATCATATAGGGTCATATTGCCTTCAAATAATTCATATCTCCCTGGTCGCTTTACATGTCCAGAAATAGAAACATACCTTAATTCACCTTCAATTTCATCTGTGCTGTAAATACGAACTGCATCATTTGGTCTAAGTAAAATAGATGCTATATCCCCACGATTTAATACTGAATTTAAATTAAAAGATATTATTTCTTTTTCATCACTGTCAACTTTAACTCTTACAAGCTCAGCTCTTTTTAAATATGTCATTTTTAAAAATTCCTCATCAATAAAACCTCCAGATTTAAAAATTAAATCATATAATGTCATATTTTCTTGAAGCAAGTATCTTCCCGGTGCCTTTACATGTCCCGAAATAGAAACAAAAGTTTTTGGAATCATCTGGCTCATACTATAAATGGTAATCCGGTCTAAACTATTTAATATGATATCATTTTCTTGATCACCATTTAGCACC
>MDTB01021018.1_pt1 | contig 14597 bp, 14 predicted proteins | sample 811161 | NCBI WGS metagenome assembly MDTB01 (sample SAMN05326650, study PRJNA326480) | marine metagenome | isolation source: seawater | place: Mediterranean Sea | collected 2009
AAAGCTTTCAGAGCACTCTCTTGACCTTATAGATGCGATGGTGATCGCGGCAGACGAGTCTGCCAGCGACGAAACGGTCGCCGAGTATGAGCGCTCCGCCTGCCCAACTTGTGGATCCTGCTCCGGCATGTTCACAGCGAACTCAATGAACTGCCTTACCGAGGCACTCGGCCTCTCTCTTCCGGGAAATGGAACTACGCTGGCAACACACTCCGATAGGCGACATCTGTTCCAAAATGCAGGACAAACCATCGTCTCTTTGGCCCGCCAACACTATGAGGAGGAGGATTATACCATTCTCCCGCGGTCGATAGCATGTTTCGAGGCATTTGAAAACGCAATGTCCCTCGACATAGCAATGGGTGGTTCCACAAACACAATCCTGCATCTGCTTGCAGCTGCCCAAGAGGCGAAAATTGACTTCAACCTGCATGATATTGATCGGCTATCGCGCAGGGTACCACTGTTATGCAAAGTAGCCCCCAGCACTCCCGAGTATCATGTCGAAGACGTCCATCGCGCTGGAGGTGTGATGGCCATACTCGGAGAGCTCGATCGCGCCTCTCTCATTCACGATCAACTTCCAACTGTACACTCTCAGACCCTTGGTGAAGCGCTCGCCAAGTGGGACATCGCGGCAAGTGCAAACGATGACGTCAGGAAATTTTACAAAGCCGGTCCCGGCGGAATTCCCACTCAAACTGCGTTTAGCCAAAGCACACGATGGCCATCTCTCGATCTAAACCGTGCAGAAGGTTGCGTGAGAGATTTCGAGCACGCTTTCAGCTCAGAGGGCGGATTGGCTATTTTATTTGGTAACATTGCCGAAGATGGATGTGTGGTCAAAACCTCTGGAGTAGATGAATCAATACTAGTATTTGAGGGTCCAGCCTTTGTGACTGAAAGTCAAGATGCCGCAGTAGAGGCAATCTTAGAAGATAAGGTGTCGGCCGGAGACGTTGTAATTGTCAGATACGAGGGACCTCGCGGAGGCCCGGGTATGCAGGAAATGTTGTACCCAACTAGTTATATAAAGGCAAAAGACCTTGGAAAGGCTTGCGCATTAATTACAGACGGGAGGTTTTCCGGCGGTACCTCAGGACTCTCGATCGGCCATGTTTCTCCAGAGGCTGGAGCGGGGGGTAACATAGGTCTCATAAGGCATGGTGACACAATTCGTATAGATATCCCTAACCGGAGCATAAACGTTATTTTGAGTGACGCGGAACTCACAAGTCGCAGGAAAGTACAAGAGTCAGTTGGCTGGCATCCATCAGAGCACCGTGCCAGATCAGTTTCTGCTGCGTTAAAAGCTTACGCAAAACTAGCCACGAGCGCTGACAAGGGAGCTGTGAGGGATCTTTCTCAGCTCTGAGATATTCTATATATAAGTACTCGTCAAAAACTTGTTTTACCTGAGGCTTACGAAACACACCACGAGTTTTGTTCCTAGAACGGAAGAGCGTCCGAAAGCCAAGAGTCTAGGCCTTCCCGCACCCTCGAATTTTCAGACCCACATCCCTAAGTTTCTGTAACCTTGAACCCTCGCTTTCAGAGAACTGGATCCACTGTCTCGGGTATTTCTTGGCCTTCTTATCCTTCGCATTTTTTAACGATTTCTTGAATGCACTGATCGCATCGTTGAAGCAGTTAAGGTTTACTAGCGCATTACCCATCACTAGATAGTTAGTATCAGGACGTTTAACCCCGCCCTTTCGTGAAGCTCGTGTAGCTGCCCTATATGCATCCTTGTCTCTTCCTAAATCAAGATAAATACCTGCAAGCCGGGCCTGTAAATTACCCGTATCCGCTTTTTCCGAGGCAGCCTCTAGAGCTAACACAGCCGAATCAAGATCCCTGGCCTGGTACCAAGCAGTTCCCAAAACCTCGAGATTTTTAGATGAGCGCTCTACAAAACCATCTTTCATTCCTCTATCAATGATCTTCGCAGCACGATATGGCACCTCGGCTCCAAGATACATGTATGCCATGCTCATCACTTCGCTTTCTTTGTTTAACTGGTCGTTCAAATAAATCAGCTCAGTACTCACGAGCCGATCCATCTCGCGCTCACGCTCACCGTACATGCCGCTCAGCTGCTTCCAATATGTCCACTTGGGATAGTGCTTCACCAGCTTTTCCAGAATTTTTATCACAGTAGGATAATCGTTCTTTTCGTAATAGAGAACGCGTTGTAGGCTCCAGTAACGCTCTTTCGGCAAGATGCCCTTAGACTCCTGATCACTGATGGCCATCTCTACTGCAACCAGCGCATCAGTCTTTCGCTCCAGCTGATAATATATTTGCGCCATAAAATATCTCTGGTCCGCTCCAATAATTGTCGCCTCATCCAGATATGCCTCGAGCTGTTGTGCAGCGTTCCTGTAGTCTTCCTCGGCAGCATATAACTGAGCAAGGGTGTATCGGATATCTAACCGAACTTCGGGCGGGGTGCCTACTCCCTCTACCACCTTACGATATGACTTGATAGCATTTGGAAAATCATCCAGCGAAAAATAGACATATGCCGAAAACTGCCAGATCTGTGTCTGCTCATAGTCGCTCTTGCACGTCTTGCTACTAGCTTCTACATCCTGTAACGCCTTCAGAGACTCGGCCCATAGCTCTTCCTCAAGAGTTACCTGTATCTTCTCAAGAGCCTTTGAGCATTTAGCCCCCACAGACTCTCGCTTACGCGTTTGGACATCCTTATATTTTTTTTCCTTCTCCTTTTCTTCTGCGTGCGCAGAGCTGGCAAAAGAGAACTCAGGAGCCACCACCGACATGGCTTGAGGGAGGACAAAAACCAAGACTAAAATTAAAATCCTAATCGCATAAAAGTGCATGACACTTCCCCTATTTCTGCATCTGGAAAGTAAACTTATACATTACACCGGCAACCTCTTCGGGAACCCCGTCAACAACTCTAGGATTATACTTAAGCTTGTTAGCGGCCTTCAACGCTGCCCTTCCAAACCCCCATCCTTCTGGATCCTCTTCAATCATGACCGGATCCCTAACACCTCCGGTCGTGGTAATAATTACTTGTACCACAGCATACCCCTCCTTGCCACGAGATTGTGCTCGGCGAGGATACTGAGGTTGGGGCACATAGACTGGTATAAAGTCTGTATCCCGAGCAAAAGAACCTAACCCGACGTTTAGCTTGTTTGTAACCGGAGCCGCGGCCATACTTACCATGTTCTCTGGGGTCTCGAATTCAATGTTATCATCCGGCAACTCCGGAGGAGGTTCCGGCTCGTCAGGCTTCTCTATTTCTGCCACCTTTGCGTTTGTAGTCCTCTCTCTTTCCACATGCAAAAAATCAGCAATCTTGATGGATTCTTTTTCATCCATCTCATTGTTACCGGAATCAATCAGCTTAAACATCAAAACGATCAAGGAAAAGGTAACCATGATCCCAAGCAGCGCCGACGTTCCCAACCTTAATATTGCCATAATATAAGCTCAGTCGTTTTCAACAGAAACCGCTATAGGAGAAATGCCAATGTCCTTGGCAATATCCGCAACCTTGGCGACCGATTCGATATTAGATTCGTTATCAGCCTGAATCACCATCCCACCCTTAGGATTATCATTAAAAAGCCGCGTAAGATTGAGTTTCAAGGCAGTAGTCTCAACACGTTTCTTATCAATCCAAAATTCATTATTGCCACTGACCGCTACCAAAATACCTACTTTCTTGTATGGATCTGCAGTATTTGCATCAACCTTGCTAACTTCAACCCCGGGCAACTTGATAAAGGACGCAGTCACAATGAAGAAAATCAGCATTATAAAAACCACATCCAACATGGGCGTCAGATCAATAGCCTGACCCTGCCCCTCAGAGCTACTTGTTCTAGTCCGCATGAAAGTCCATTTTCCTCAATATCGTCATGTAAATTAATGCCACTAATGGTCCATGGTCAAATGGTCTTCAAGGAGGTGCTTCTCTCGTTCCGCATGTCGCTCGACGTAAGTCAAACCAAAGACGCCCGAAAGAGCCGCTACCATACCGGACATCGTGGGTACCGTTGCCTTCGAAACTCCTCCTGCCATGGCTTTCGCATCCCCACCGCCCGTGAAAGCCATCACGTCAAACACCACAATCATACCCGTCACCGTGCCCAACAGACCAAATAGCGGCGCTAAAGCTACAAGTGTTTTGATCATCATGATATTCTCATCAATCTTAATGCTCACCTCTGAAATTAGCTTCTCCCTAACCTGGCGAGCACGCCTCGACTGTCTTTCGGACCTCGATTCCCATTTTTCAAGTGCAATATTTATATCCCGCCCCACAGCTCCGCGTAAATACCACATACGCTCAAAAATTAGTGTCCACATAAAAAAGAGGAGGACAACAATGGCCCAAAGGACGCTCCCCCCGGAATCCATAAACTTGCTCGCCTCAGCAAAAAGATCCTCGAAAAACACGTCATCGCACCTCGACCGAATCCGCAACAATACCGGCGCTTTGTTCCTCTAAAATATGCAAGATACGCTGAGCTCTACCATTAACAAGTGTGTGCATGAGTACCGTGGGAATAGCCACCACCAGACCTAGAACAGTGGTAACAAGCGCCTGAGAGATACCTCCTGCCATCGCCTTAGGATCTCCAGCGCCAAACAAGGTTATCATCTGGAACGTAATAATCATTCCGGTCACGGTTCCAAGTAGCCCCAATAAAGGAGCAACCATAGCTATAATTTTCAGAAGATTCAGTCCTGACTCGATGGCCGGTCGCTCCTTCAGAACCGCCTCATGAAGTTTGAGCTCCAAGGATTCGGGGTCAAGTCTCGGGTTGTCTGCTGCGACTTGTAAAACTCGTCCAAGTGGATTCTTAAGGTTCGGGGTAGAGGTTTTAAGCTGTGAGCTAACTCCCGAGGACATCATAAATAACGCAATAAACCTCCAAAGCGCCAGTGCAATAGCAAAAGCGAAAACTCCGGTAATCACGTAACCAACAATACCGCCAAAATGCCAGCGTTCTTCCAACGTCGGTGTATTTATGAGCGCTCTCAGAAGACCGCCCCCGAGTGGTCCAGTTGGATCGAGCCCAACTTTGGTAAAGCCGCTACTAGCGGACTGAATTTCGGCCGCGCTATCCTGATATTTTCCATCAGGCTGTCGGGGAAGCTCCGAGACAATGCCGCTGTCAGGATTATATTCAAGATACATTCCATCAGCTAGTAAGTTATAGGTCCCAACCCGCACAACCTGCATCTGCCGCTGGTTTCCGCTTGCCAAGGTGACCTGCCTATCAAACTTCACTATGCGACCGCCTTCCACCATCTCACGTTGCTGCTCAAACCAAAGCTGCTCTATGTCTTCAATCGAGGGTAGTCTGGTGTCGCTACTCATCTTGTCAATTAATTCACCAAGAAAATCGGTGCGACCCGGAATCTGAGAACTCACCACGGACTGTTTCAAGTTTTCACGCACATCACCCGCGGCCCCCGTTAAGTGGCCAAAGAGTTCCTTCAAGGAGCCTAGACGCTTATCTAACTGTTGCCTGAGTGCCGCAATCTTGCGCTCATTATCCCTAATATTCTGCTCAAGCTGATCTGAGCGGCGCTCCTCACTAGCCCTCGTGCCTTGAGCTTTCTTGAGTAATCTTCCCTGTTCATTTTTATTGGAATTAAATGCGGTTTGACGCTTCGTATATTCTGCCGTCTCAGTACGCTTTGAGGTTTCAATCATTTGCAGTAATTCATCAAGGCTCTTTGCATCTTGAGCATTCAATGAGGTGCTGACCAACCAAAAGCCTAGAAACAGAGACGCAACAGATGTTTTTGCTAAAATTTTCATTAAAGAGTCTCCGGTGCGGTAATAGGCATCTCAATAACATCTTGAGGTGATAACTTCTTAGCTATCCTAATGCCCTGGTCAATAGGCCGTCGGTACTCTGACCCCAGTGTCTGCCATGATCCGGACCCCTTATTCCAAGCTCCGGTCTGTGACTTATCTTTGGTTTGATAAGCTAAGGCAACGCGCCCGATCCTTAGCACGTCTACCTCAACTTCAGTTCCATTACCATTAATGTCAATCATAGCCCGATAAGTTTCGAGTGATTGACTGTAATCCGACTCGATATCATAGACCTCTAAAATCTGTCGGAACTTTTCAGCAGCGGAATATCGGGCACTGTCTAGATTTACCGACAATTCTTCAATAGCTCCTAACCGCTGCTCTCGCTTAAAAGGCATATCAAGGGCGATAAAATCCTCCAAGCTTTCGAGCATGCTAATCATCAAGGGAGTTATGCCTCGCTCGATCACCGTTGCATTCGCAATTGACTCCTCAAGCTCCGACATCATCTTCTTTTGACTACTGACCTGGCGCTCGAGTTGAGAGTTATACACCCTAAGTGATTCGATTTGCTTATTGACTTGTTTGAATTCTTGCAATAGACCGTCAGTCTGATCGGCGATGCGATCGACCCTCACCTGAGCAACTCGGGCTTCCTCTACCTTGGCAGCTCCTACCTCTAAAATGTCACCTACCTCTGTCGCCACGCACAATGGGGATACCAAAGTAGCGACCAAAGCGACAGCAGATATGAATGGTTTAATGGATATCTGTTTCATAGTTCCCTCAGTTTTTCGCCCGTTCTGTTGGGTTAATCTTATTTGTTAAGGTTTGTCATGAGTATTCATCAGAACACTGTGCAACAAACCTAGGATTGCCTTTTTAGCAGGGTCGTGTCAAAGAATCAATGGAAGCACTAAAAAACACCTCTAATTAATTTGTTGGACAACAACAAGAATGCTCAAACAAAGTTTATTTTGTTCTTTCGATCCAGCGTAACAAAGTGATACCTCAGGTTATTTGCGCCTTCCCCAGGCCGTCTATCTTTCACTTCCCAGTCGTCCGGATCAAAGGTCGGAAAAAAAGCATCTCCCCTCATTTCAGAATCCACCTTCGTGAGGTAGAGTCTAGAGACAAGAGGCAACCATAATTTGTATATCTGTTCCCCTCCGATAATAAAAGCCTCCTCACAAGAATCTCTGGAGCAAAGGCTGATTGCTAAGTCATGTGACTCCTCCACACTATGCACCGCACTAACACCCGGGCAAAAAAATTTCGAATTACGCGTAACTATGATATTTGAGCGACCAGGCAGGGCTCTACCAATAGAATCAAAAGTTTTTCGGCCCATAACAATTGGACTTCCCATCGTAATTTTCTTGAATCGTCTCAAGTCCTCAGAAATATCCCAAAGCAACTGATTTTGAAATCCAATCGCGAAATTTCGACCCAGCGCAGCAATTATGGAAAAGCGGATCATACAGCCACCGGCGCCCTAATTGCGTCATAAGGCGTATAGCCCAACAACTCAAAGTCTTCAAAAACGAACTCGGAAATCTCTTTTTTCTCTGGATTGAGTCGGAGTTGAGGTTGGGAAAGTGGCTCGCGCGCAAGCTGGAGTTCCACCTGGCGACTGTGATTAAAATAGAGATGTGCGTCTCCAAAAGTATGAACAAAATCTCCCACACCAAGCCCGCAGATTTGAGCCACCATGTAGGTTAAAAGCGCATAAGATGCAATATTAAAAGGGACTCCCAGAAAAATATCAGCACTTCTTTGATAGAGTTGGCAGGAGAGTTTTCCCTCACTCACATAAAATTGAAAAAGTGTGTGACATGGCGGCAACCCCGACGTAACCATGACCGGAATCTCTTTAGGATTCCAAGCGGAAACCACATGTCTACGAGAGTCAGGGTTGTTTCGTATGTCCTCGATGACAAGCTTCAGCTGGTCCACACCCTCAAAATTTCTCCATTGCTTACCGTAAACTGGCCCTAAGTCCCCAAATTTTCGCGCAAACTCATCATCAACTTTAATGCGCTCAACAAACTCCAGCATTTTCTCTTCTCGGTCCTTGGATTGAATAGAAACACCACCATTGACCTTTGATTTTTTCAACCAATTTTCAAAGGGCCAGTCGTTCCAAATCTTTACTCCATGCTCAACCAAATAGCGTATGTTTGTATCTCCCTTAACAAACCAAAGTAATTCGTGAACTACGGACTTAAAGTGAACTTTTTTAGTAGTAACAAGTGGAAATCCGCCACCCAAGTCAAATCTCATTTGATAACCGAATATACTTTTGGTGCCGACTCCGGTTCGGTCTTTTTTTTCAAGGCCGTGTTTTTGAACATGTCGCATCAGATCAAGATATTGATGCATGAGTTAGCCTCCTTTAATTTGGCTATTAATAAATGTAAACGATTTTCGACATAACCATAGCCCTCCTACAATCATCGGTAAGCAGAGCAGTTGGCCTCGCGTCATCCAGTCAATCAAACCAAATGTCGCAGATTCATCTAAAAATTGTGGATCCGGTTGACGAACAAATTCAACTGAAAAACGAGCTAATCCATATCCTAGCAAGAACACCCCTGACACCGCCCCCGCTTGGCGAGGTTTTCTAGCAAACCAGTTAACAAGAATAAACAGAAGCACTCCCTCCCCAAATGCCTCATACAACTGGGAGGGATGCCGATACAGTTGCGCAGAGTCAGCGGGGAATAGCATTGCCCAAGGGATTTCACTCGGTCGTCCCCAAAGTTCTTGCCCAATAAAATTTCCTATTCGACCAAAAAAAAGTCCTGTAGGTACTAGAGGCGCAATAAAATCGGTAACGCTGAAAAAGGAAAGTTTCTGTTTTCGCGCATAAAGTAAGGCAGAGAACATTACGCCCAGCAATCCTCCGTGGAAAGACATCCCACCTTCCCACAGCCTAATCACTAATAGGGGATCTGCTAACCATTGATCCATGCTGTAGAAGAGCATATACCCCAATCGACCGCCCAGAATTACACCCCAAGCACCGAAAACTATTAGGTCCTCAACCTGACTTTTCTGGATAGGAGACCATGGTGTGCGACAGTTTCTAATTGCTAATCGCCAAGCCAACGCAAAGGCCAAAAGGTACATGAGCCCATACCAATGGATATGCAAAGGACCGATATTTAGACCAAGAAGCTCAAAGGGTCCGACGGATATTGCCACTGGATCGATCTCTGGATAATTGAGCATTAAATTATCATACCAATTTGTTAAGCGACAAAAGTTCTTACAGGTTCTTTGGCACAAAGTACCGGAGCTAACAACCTGCAGACTAGGATCATAACTACTATAGTTTGCATAAATTATAAATTCATTTCATCATCATATTGAAGTGTATTTTTATTCAATAGACCGATGATACAGCTTTATTAAGTCAGGATTCTTTAATTCACTTGCTAAGAAATGCGTGACCTCGTTCGCATCAGCTATATGCATGGATCTTTTCGCGAGGTCCTGCGCCTTCCTGACAGTAACTTGTAACAACATTGACTTCACGCGCGAGAGGCAACCAGCACTCATTGAAAGGTGTCTGTACCCAAGCCCGACTAGCAAGACAGCACCCAAAGGATCCCCCGCTAGCTCTCCGCAAATACTCACCTCACATCCGGCATTACTGGCTTGTTCACGTATGAGATGCAGTGCAGACAAAACACTTGGATGGAATGAGTTATACAAACTTGCAACCCTTGGATTGTTACGATCAACTGCGAGCAAATACTGTGTCAAATCGTTGGTTCCAACCGAGAGAAAATCTACTCGCCTGGCTAGTTTATCGACTTGGTATACTGCCGCTGGAACTTCAATCAAGGCTCCAATCGGAGGTTTCTCGATACAAAGTTGCTCCTCATTAATAAGTTCCTCATAAGCTCTATTCACGAGTTGCAACGCACCGTCTAGCTCTCCGATGCTACTTACCATAGGCAACATGATTTTCAAGTTACTGTTATTTTCAGATGCGCGCAGCATAGCCCTTATTTGTACAAGAAAAATCTCTGGGTGATCCAAAGATATCCTGATGCCTCGCCAACCTAAAAAAGGGTTTTCCTCCTCAATCGGAAAATACGGAAGTGCTTTATCTCCCCCAATATCAAGAGTCCGCATAGTAACCTTCCTTGGGGCAAACGCTTGTAGCTGTTCTTTATAAATCTGCACCTGTTCGTCCTCAGTAGGAAATCCCAGGTGTGCAAAAAAAGGAACTTCTGTGCGATAAAGGCCAACTGCCTCTGCCCCACTCTTTAGTGATCGCATTACATCTTGGCGCAAGCCCGTGTTAACCAAAAGAGCCACACGCTCACCGTCAGGAGTTACACAGGGAATGTCTCGCAATCTTTCGAGATCCTTATCAAGCAATTCCTCCTCACGCCTCAGTGCTAGATAGTGGCTTCTTCGTGCTCTTGAAGGTCTTGTTATGATGGCGCCCTTAAAACCATCAACTATCACATTTTTCCCTAATAACTCAGCCATGGGGAAAGTCGTGGCTCCCATAACCGTTGGAATGCCAAGCGCTCGAGCGACAATCGCCAAGTGCGAGTTACTAGAGCCTTTTAGCGAAATAATACCCGCCAGACGATCCACTGGGATATCCGCCAGAATTGTAGCGGAAAGATCTTCACCAACTAACACAGCATGTTTGGGCATTGTTTTTACATTAACATCATCTTGCTGTAAGTAAGCAAGCACACGTTTTCCTAGATCTAAAACGTCTGCAGCGCGCTCACGTAGATACTTATCCTCCATTTTACGAAACGTTTTTACGTGTTCTAAGATCACGCAACTCCAAGCTGAAGGCGCTGCTTTTCCTAAGTTAATGGAACCAATGACCTCTCCTATGAGAGACGGATCGTCAAGCAGACGAATGTAAACCTCAAATAGTGCAAACTCCTCCGGACTCAACTTATCTTTAAGACCTTGACCCAGCTCCCACATATCACGCTTTGCGGATTCTAAGGCCACATTAAAAAACTCTACCTCCTTATCCACATTTTCACAGCTTTTCTCTGGGACCTGGGATAAATCAGTGTTTACCGACGCTAGCACTATTTTCCCTATTCCTATTCCCGGAGAGCTAGCAATTCCTTGAAAGATCGATTCCTGACTTTTACCTTGACGGGGAGCTGAAAGGCGGCTGAGAACGCCTGTTTCGTCGGCATGAGCGATAGCACCGGACAGCTGTGCTCCTATAGTCACCAAAAATGTTTCCTCTTCCTGAGCGAAACGTCTCTCATTGGTCTGCTGTAAAACAAGAACACCCAACACTTTACGATGATGGATAATTGGCACACCTAAAAAAGAGTGGAAAGGCGATTCGTCAGCCTCAGGGAAATATACAAAATTTGGATGTTTATCCGCATTCTGCAAATTAAGCGGTTCCTCTTTTGCCGCTACCAACCCCACTAGTCCCTCTCGCATGCCAAGTCTAATCTTACCAATAGCTTGTTTTCGAAGGCCATCAGTCGCCATCAGAACGTATCGCTGATCTGTTCGATCAAACAAGTAGATCGAGCAAACGCCTGCATGCAGAGCCCCTTTCATCTCCCGTACGATTATTTCCAACACCTCAGTCAAACTTCGGGCACTATTAACTTCCTCAATAATGTTTCTCAACGAAGTTAACATGCTCAGTTATCCTGATCATAATTTGTTAACTGTAAGGCATAGTTCTTTTCAGAAAACTCCAAAAGAGCAGACCGGTACACTTTTCGCTTAAACGGGACTACAGCATTAAGCGGGTGCCAATAACTGACCCATCTCCAGTCATCAAATTCTGGGGTATCAGTGCAGTCGAAACGAACCCTGCTAGGACTTGTTGCCAGCTGAAGGAAAAACCATTTTTGCTTTTGACCTACGCACAAGCGTCCTTCACTGATCCTCTGAAAAGCTGAAGGAATTTTATATTTAAAACAATGCTTTGACACTTGAATAATAGCGACATCTTCTGACCCTAAACCAATTTCTTCGCGTAATTCTCGAAATAAAGCCTGCTCATATGTCTCGCCAGCGTCTACTCCCCCTTGCGGAAATTGCCATGCTTCTTGCCCTAATCTTTTTGCCAATAAAACTCGCCCGAGCCCGTCACTAAGTACCAAGGCCACATTTTTGCGTAACCCGTTTTTATCTATCACAACTATACTTTCCTTTTCTTTCGCAAAGTCAAAATCGTAACATTACAAAATAAATTTCTTGTGAAGTACGCTCATCGAATATAATTGTAAAGCGTAGCAAATAACTCAGAGGTGTGGAAATGGCACTAGCTTTGTTTGACCTCGATAATACTCTAATTGCAGGCGACAGCGATCATAGCTGGGGACAATTCCTTGTAGATGAGGGTTATGTTAGCAAAAGTTTCTACAAGGAACAAAATGATAAGTTCCTATCAGATTACATTACTGGAGAACTCGATATTTGTGAATATCTAAAATTTTCTCTTGGTTTTTTAGGTGAAACATCCTTCGCCGAGCTCACAGATTTGCGTAATAGATTTGTTAACAGTGTAGTGAAGCCAATGCAACTCCCGAAAGCAAAAGCATTATTAGAGACACATCGCAACGCAGGTGACCAGCTGGTCATAATAACTTCCACTAACAGTTTTATTGTTCAACCGATATGCTCCATGCTGGGAGTAACGGATATAATATCCACTGACTTAGTCACCTTTAACGGCGAATTCACAGGAGAAGTCCAGGGCGTTGTGCCCTTCAGAGAAGGAAAAGTCATCCGGCTAAATTTATGGCTCTCGGAAACAAATGCTTCTCTTAAAAATAGTTGGTTTTATTCTGATTCCGTCAACGACATACCCCTGATGCAAATTGTTTCAAACCCTGTGGCTGTGGATCCAGACGACAAACTTCGTAGTATCGCAAAAGATCGTGATTGGAAAATCATCTCTCTGAGAAAATAAAGGGAAAAACTAAAGCTACTGACTTTAATCAGTCCTCTTTAAAATGAGCCTCATACTCACGTTCATCCATTAAGTCGTCCAGGGATTCAAAGTCTTTTGGTAGGAGGCGTAACAGCCACCCTAAATCATAAGGGGAATTATTAATTAGCGAGGGCTCTTCAGTTAAACCTTCATTAAGTTCCAGTACCTTGCCGCTGATCGGTGCATAGATATCCGATGCTGCCTTAACCGATTCAACGATTGCTATTTCTGCACCCGAATCTAAATGTTCCCCTTTTTCTGGAAGTTCCACGAAAACTATATCGCCTAGAGCTTGTTGCGCATAATCGGTAATCCCGATAAGGACTGAACCATCTCCCTCCAATTTGATCCACTCATGGCTTGCAGAGTATTTTAGTTCTGCCCGAATTTCACTCATAAAGATCTCCATAGACTGATTTGCATAGCGTTTACCACAGTACAAAAGCATTAATCGACTAAAAAATAAGAAGACACAGAAATCACGTATCATACACATTGCAAGAAAAAAATTTCAAATAAACACAGTAAAATTAATAATTGGAGCTTATTTAATGCAACGACTTGCCCTAGCGTATATCTTCGCAATGTATTTGCTGACGTCACCGGAATCAAGTATTTCCGACCAATTAGAACTGATCAATGGTGATATCATCCAAGGCACTTTAATCTCTAAATCTGATGACTATTTACTTTGGATGTCGACTATGCTCGGTGAGCTCTCTGTAAAAAGCTCATTGGTGAGCAATATTCATAGCAAAGCAACTTTAGATCCCCTACTTGAGATGGATCCCTCTCTTCAAAATGTCATAACAAAACCGAAATATACTGGAGATATGTCAATATCAGGCTCTTCAGCCAGTGGCAATCAGTCGCGTCGAGATTGGAATATTGACGTTAGACTCGAACGAAGGGCAAAGCAATTACGACAAATAGGTCTTTTGGAATATGAGAATCATAATTTAGATAATATTCGCGCGAGCGACGCATTCGAAATATCTTATGCCGCTGACTGGTTCTTTAAAGATCGTTGGTTCCTGAGAAACGAATTATCATTTGCCACCGATGAAGTTAGAGCAGTGGAGTTAAGGTATGGCGTTGGCTCTGCCCTCGGTTTACAACTAATGGATAGCATGAACTCACAATTATCTGTTGAGTCTGGATTAATGTGGTTGTCAGAGGAACAAAAGCTTGGAGTTTCAAGTGACAATTTGACATGGAGTTGGTCACTTTATTACTCCCTTATAATTTGGGACAACATAACAATTGCTCATCGTCAAAATGTCAATGTCGCAATTGCTGACTTCAAGGACAGCGAATCTGACTTTGACGTATCCTTGAGGTTACCTCTCATCGACAATTTATTTGCCGAGCTAAAATTTGAGTGGCTTTATGATAATCAGCCAGCACCCGGCAAGGACTTATTAGATACCCAATTCTCTATGGGCATTAACTATTCCTGGTAATTTTCAGAAAATTTTAGTAAGTCGAAAATTTTGCGTCTTCCTTCTCAACAGCGTTATAAAAAAATTGCTAAACGGTAGTAATGTTTTTTATCAATAAGTTCCTTAAAACGACCTCTAAGAAACGAAATTTTAAAAAATGCTATATTTTAAAAAAAAAAAAGTTCGCATCTGCTTCCAAAACACCCTAAAATAACGAAAGTAATGGAGAAAAGTTTCCATAGCGGTGTTCACGTTGCTTATTTTTAAGCTCCAGAATGCGAAGTAGGCTAGCCCCGTAATGAGGCTGGATAATTAATCGCCTTAAACGGTATACAAATTTTAAGTGAGGTAGTTATGTCAGGGGAAAGAGTTTCTG
>MDTB01111790.1_pt1 | contig 14593 bp, 15 predicted proteins | sample 811161 | NCBI WGS metagenome assembly MDTB01 (sample SAMN05326650, study PRJNA326480) | marine metagenome | isolation source: seawater | place: Mediterranean Sea | collected 2009
GATATATATAAACAAGCCAATATATATTATCATAATATTGACATACTGTCTTGGGGGTTATATGAAGTATAAAAAGCTAGGCAATACCAATCTTAACGTTAGTCAGATCTGTCTGGGAACTATGACATTTGGTGAGCAAAACTCTGAAAAAGAGTCTCATGAACAGTTGTCGTATTCTCTAGAAAATGGCGTGAATTTTATTGATACAGCTGAGATGTATGCAATACCTCCTAAGGAAGAGACTCAGGGATTAACCGAAGAGTATATTGGCACATGGATAGAAAAATATAAAAAAAGAGACAGCTATTATATTGCCACTAAAGTTGCAGGCCCAGGCATGGACTATCTCAGAGGCGGGTCAAGATTGAGCAAAGATCATGTATCAAAAGCGATCGATGGCTCTTTAAAAAGATTAAAAACTGACTATATCGATTTATATCAAACTCATTGGCCAGAAAGACAAACAAATTTCTTTGGTCGCTTAGGATATACGTATTCTGATGAACTTGGTATTTCAATTGAAGAGACGCTAATGGCGCTTGAAGATGCTGTTCAAGCTGGAAAAATTAGGTATATCGGAGTTTCAAATGAGACACCATGGGGTGTGCAAGAGTACTTAAGATTAGCGAATTCAAAAGCTGTCTCAAAAATTCAATCTATACAGAATCCATATGGGTTATTGAATAGAATTTATGAAGTCGGTTTAGCAGAAATATCTCATAGAGAAGATATTGGTCTACTTGCATATTCACCACTTGGATTTGGTATACTGACAGGAAAATATTTAAAAAGTGTCCCAAAAAAATCCAGGCTGGGTTTATATGGAGATTGGTTCACCAGATATAATAATGATAAATGTATCGATGCAACTAAAAGATACCTAAAGGTAGCAGAGAAAAATAATTTATCACTAACACAGTTAGCCTTAGCTTTTGTTAACACTAGACCTTTTCTAACAAGCAACATTATTGGTGCGACTACTATTGATCAACTTAAAGAAAATATTGCGAGCATAGACATTGAATTATCAGAAGAGATTGTAAACGAGTTAAATGAGATTCATGATGATATCCCGAATCCTGCTCCGTAATGAATCTAATTCTTTAGTACAAAATCCACTGCATCATAAAGATCATCAAACATAGGAACTTTGAACTTATTATTATTTTCTATTTTATATCCATTACCTGTTCTAACCGCTAGTGGTATACACTTTGCATCTATGGAGGCTTCTATATCACGTGGGGAGTCACCAATTGCATAACAATTTGATAACTTAATATTCATTCTCTCTGCGATATCTAGAAACATACCAGGGTTAGGTTTACGATTAGGGTTTATCGCAGTTGGTAATGAGGGACAATATAATATTGCTGCAATCGATCCGCCAGCTTTATCAACAGCGCTTAGCAGTTTATTGTTTATTTGCATAAAATCTAATGGAGAAATTAAGCCTCGATCAATTCCAGATTGATTAGAGATGATTATAACTTGAAAATTATTGTCTGTTAGTTTCTTTATAGCATCTATACTTCGAGGAATAGCTTCCCACTCATCAGCGGTTTTAATATAATCATCGCTGTCTTTGTTAATTACACCATCACGATCAAGAATTATGTATTTTTGTGGCATCACGATAAAAAGTAATTCCTAAAATAATCAGGAACTAGCTTAATATTCATTGATTCCTGTTCCATGGTATCTCTGTTTCTAATTGTAACTAACTTCTTCTCAAGAGTATCAAAGTCAACTGTGATACACATCGGTGTGCCAATTTCATCATGTTTACGATAGTTTTTACCAATATTGCCGGTGTTTTCCACTACGACTCTTCCAAGTCTAAGTTTTTGAAGTAAATTTTTAAGTTCTATAGCCTTTGCAACCAGGTCGTCATTATTTTTTTTCAATGGTATCACGGCAGCTTTAATTGGAGCGAGATGAGGTTTAAATGAGAGAACAACACGTTCTTTACCATCATCTAGCTTTTCTACTTTGTAAGCTTCATTTAAAATTGCTAGTACTCCTCTATCAACACCAGCAGAGGGTTCTATAACATATGGAACAATCAACGTATTGTCAGATATTTCCTGAACAGCAAGTTTTGCATTCGATGATTTATTAGTAATAGTAGTGGCTTTTATATTCAACTGTTCTTGATTTTTACTATGAGAGCCCAGATCAAAATCAGTTCTATTAGCAATACCTTCCAATTCCTCTGATCCATGAGGAAACTCATACATTAGGTCAATTGTTGATTTTGAATAATGAGCTAAATCATCACCAGTTACATTTAAGAGTTTTATTTTTGAAGCATCAATGCCCTGATCAATCCACCATTTCAGTCTATTATCAACCCATTTTTTATGCCATTCATCATCAGTCCCAGGTTTAACAAAAAATTCTAACTCCATTTGTTCAAATTCACGAACACGAAAAATGAAGTTTCTAGGTGTAATTTCATTTCTAAATGCTTTTCCAATTTGTGCAATACCGAATGGTAATGTTCGTGATGTTGAATCAACAACATTTTTAAAATTAGTAAAGATTTGTTGTGCTGTCTCGGGTCTTAGGTATGCATAGCTGGAACCATCATCTATTGGACCTACATTAGTTTTAAACATTAGATTAAAATCTCGAGGTTCCGTCAGCTCCTCACCGATGCATTGATCGGGTATTTGATCTTCTCTAAATCTTAAACCACAGCTCTTACAATCTACTAATGGGTCAGTGAATGTATCTTCATGGCCAGAGTATTTTAGAACATCTGGATGTGTCAATATAGAGGCATCTAACCCCTCTACATCATCACGGTCATATACCATAGATGACCACCATGATTGTTTGAGATTATTCTTTAATTCAATGCCTAATGGTCCATAATCATAAAGCCCCTGTAACCCACCATATATTTCATTAGACTGGAATATGAAACCTCTGCGTTTACACAAAGCAACTAATTCTTCCATAGTTTTAGCGGTCAATAGATATACCTTTTAGATTAAAAATTTATTTATATTATAGATTAATTTAATTTAATAAGCTTATTTTGTTTGGAACATCAAAGATCTAGATATATCATTGTTTATGATGCACTATATTATAGCATAAAGTTGTTTATTAGTGCATATAGATGTACTATAATAGTGCATATTTAGATAATCAATCATAATGTAATGATATAGCTAATATAACCAGTATCTAACTATTCTGGCATGATAAATGCTTTTATATTTAGTACACAAAATAAACCAGAGGAGTAAAAAATGAGTGTCGAGGATGTACTAAAGATAGTAAAAGAAAAAGAAGTCAAATTTATTGATTATCGATTTACTAACACAAACGGGAAAGAACAGCACGTAACTGTAACAGCAAACGAAGATGGAATTAAAACAGATTTTGCTGAGGGTAAAATGTTTGACGGATCGTCTATTGCAGGATGGAAGGATATTAATGAATCAGATATGATACTAATGCCTGACGCAAGCACTGCAGTGATGGATCCTTTCTATGATGAACCAACGCTAATTGTCACATGCGATATTATTGAGCCTACTGACGGTAAACCATATGAAAAAGACCCAAGGTCAATCGCAAAAAAGGCTGAAGCTTATTTAAAAGATTCAGGAATAGCAGACAGTGCTTTTTTTGGCCCAGAAAATGAATTTTTTGTTTTTGATGATGTTAAGTTTGAAGACAAGCTAGGCAGTTCATTTTTTAAAGTTGATTCAACTGAAGCATGTTATAACAGTGGGAAAGATTATGAAGAAGGTAATATGGGACACCGTCCGCTAGTAAAAGGTGGGTATTTCCCTGTGCCTCCAGTTGATGCCTTGCAAGATTGTAGGTCTGCTATGGTAACTACATGCCAAGAAATGGGAGTTGCCTGTGAAGTGCATCACCATGAAGTTGCAACTGGTGGACAGTGTGAAATTGGAACAGTTTTCAACACATTGGTATCAAAAGCTGATGAAGTTCAAAAATACAAATACACAGTTATGAACGTTGCGCATGCATATGGCAAAACAGCTACATTTATGCCAAAGCCATTGGTTGGTGATAACGGAACTGGCATGCATGTACATATGTCATTATCAAAAGATGGTAAAAATATATTTGCTGGTGATAAATATGGCAACATGTCTGACGATGCCTTACATTATATAGGTGGCATAATTAAACATGCGAGAGCATTAAACGCATTTACGAATGCATCAACCAATAGCTACAAGAGACTTATCCCAGGGTTTGAAGCGCCTGTGATATTAACTTACTCGGCTAGAAATAGATCAGCTGCTATTAGAATACCTTATGTAATGAGTGATAAAGCAAGACGTATTGAAGTAAGATTTCCTGACTCAACAGCAAATCCTTATTTAGCGTTTAGCGCGCTTATGATGGCGGGGCTTGATGGCATTCAAAATAAGATCAATCCGGGTGAAGCTATGGATCAAGATTTATTTGAGCTAACCACTGAAGAAGAAAAAATGCTTCCAACAGTGGCTCCTGGTTTGGATGTCGCTCTTGATGCTTTGGATAAAGATAGGGAATTTCTAAAAGCCGGTGGAGTCTTTACAGATAAAATGATTGATTCCTACATCGGTCTAAAATACGAAGAAGTACAACGTCTCAGACAATCAACACATCCTTGTGAGTTTGAGATGTATTACAGCTTATAACAAGATAAGCTGCCCCTTCACTGGGGCAGCTATCTACATGGAAGATGAGTACGAATATTAAAAGTAAAAATAATAATGATGTAAATAATAGTTACGATGTCTTAGATAATCTAAGAACAGCTATTTTAATCTTTGATAAAGATTTTAATTATATCTACACAAACGTTGCTGCAGTTGACTTACTTGGTTCTTCCACGACCTTAAAGCAAATCACTCAGTTACAGTGTCAGAATATGAGTCTCACAACTTATTTGAAAAAAGTCAAAGATGACTCACAATCAATAATGCTTAGAGACCTAAAATTTAAAAACTTTGATCGTATAGAACGCATAGTTGATTGTAATATATCGACTTATACAACATTACATGATCAATATATCCTCATGGAACTTAATGAAACTGGGAGGTTATATAACATATCATTAGATCAAAACTTGATTGATCAACAAAAAGCCACGAGAGAAATGGTTAAAGGTTTGTCTCATGAAATTAAGAATCCACTGGGTGGAATTATGGGCGCTGCCCAGTTATTGGATAAGACCCTCAGCGACGAATCTCAATCCAAATTTACTAAGATTATTAGAAAAGAATCAGAAAGGCTATTGAAACTTATAAACGCAATGTCATCACCAGTACCGTCATCTGATAAGGAAAATATAAACATACATGAAATTACAGAGCATGTTATAGAGTTATTCAAGTATGATGCAGATAATGTTGATGTGATGTTCATTAAAGATTATGATCCAAGTATCCCGCAACTAAATCTCGATAGACATCAAATTATACAAGCTCTAATAAATATTATAAGAAATGCCATCCAAGCTATTAGTAAAGATGGAAACATTAGAATTAAGACTAGACCGATTTTCAAATATACCATCGGAGATATTAAACATGATCTTGTTGTTAAGATTGATGTTATAGATAATGGTATTGGAATACCTGATGATAAGTTAAAAGAAATTTTTTATCCAATGGTTACAACTAAAAATGATGGTATGGGGCTGGGTCTTACAATAGCACAATCAATTATTATAGAAAATAATGGAATCATAGAATGCAAAAGCAAAAATAAAGAAACTATCTTCTCAATCATACTTCCATGGAGCACCAAATGAGTAAATATAAATTATGGGTTGTTGATGATGAAGAAAGTATACGTACTATATGTAGAAGTGCATTAGAGGATCATTTTGTTATTGAAACTTTTCCTAATGGTTCTGAAGCACTATTAGCTCTTAATTCCGATAAACCTGATTTAATCATAACAGATATAAAAATGCCTGGATTATCAGGTCTAGAACTTCTTCAAAAAGTGTCAGAGAGATATCCAGATCTGCCTACAATTGTGATAACGGCACACTCAGATATTGATAATGCTTTATCGGCATATAAAGGAGGTGCGTTTGAATATCTAGCAAAACCTTTTGACCTAGATACTATTAAGGCTCTGGCGTTAAAAGCTGTCAGTAGCTCAGAAAAAACATCTTCAGAGATAGAGAGCGTTGATATCAAAAAATCATCAAGGATAGTAGGACAGGCAATCTCTCTTCAAAATGTTTTCAGAGCAATAGGAAAGATATCAAACTCAGATATAACAGTTTTAATACGAGGTGAATCTGGAACCGGTAAAGAGCTTATTGCTCAAGCTGTACATGATAACAGTCAGAGAAAAAATAAACCATTCATTGCAATTAACGTGGCAGCCATACCTCATGAATTATTGGAATCAGAACTATTTGGACATGAGAAAGGAGCTTTCACAGGTGCTCAGGCTCAAAGAATAGGGAGATTCGAACAAGCGTTAGGAGGTACTCTGTTTCTTGATGAAATTGGTGATATGCATCCAGAACTTCAAACAAGACTTCTTAGGGTTCTATCAAGCCAAGAATTTTACCGTGTTGGAGGACATAGTCCGATAAAGTCAGATGTAAGGATAATAGCAGCAACTAATCAATCAATTGAAGAATTAATAAAAACATCGAAATTTAGAGAGGATCTCTATCATAGATTAAATGTATTTAAACTTCAGCTCCCTCCACTGAGAGAACGTAAAGAGGACATACCCGATCTAATTACATACTTTTTAAATACAGCTTCTGAAGAACTAAATACAGAACTGAAAACAATAGATGATAAGACTATAGAGTTTCTTAAAAATTACACATGGCCAGGAAATATAAGACAACTAGAGAATACTTGTCGATATCTCACTGTGATGTCATCTTCAAGCGTAATTAGTATTGATGATTTGCCAAAAGATATTTTTAATGAAGAGGAAAAAGTGGTTAATAGTAATAATGGGATGAGCTATAGTTGGCAATCAAATTTAGAAGAATATATAAGATCAAATATTACAACAGATAAAGATATTATAAAAAAGGTTAATGCTGAATTTGAAAAAATACTTATTGATGAATCTCTGAAAGCATCGAATGGAATTAAAATTGAAGCTGCTAAATTGCTGGGCTGGGGTCGTAATACTCTAGCTAGAAAAGCTAAAAATATCTAGGTGAAGAGTAAGTCTAAAACTTTTTTTGGTTCCTTGTGAGCATATAATATATCGTTTGCAACATTCACAATAAGTCCTTCTCCATATATCTCCTTATTGTTATAGAGTGTAGCGGTTGATAAATACCCTTCAACTGTCCCTATATTTGATATTAACTTTTTGATATTTGAATTCTTAGTTAACTTCAATCCGAGTTGTCTATTTCTAGACATATTATAGAAACACGTTAGGCGAAGGTCTCCTATACAACCTGGGCTGGCTAAAGTCTTATCAATTTCTGTATCAGAAACTAAATAATTTTTTTCACGGCTAGCTATAAGCTTAGTCATTCTTTTTACTTCACTCTGAGAGAGTAATATTAATTGTTCTATGTATTCATCTGGGTACTGATTTACTGTTAAACAACCAGCTAGAATTGCAGAAATATTTTTCAAGACACTTGATATTTCAATACCAATAATATCTTGAGTTGGTATAAGCATGAAATAATCTCTGGTCATTTTAGAAATTAACTCACTAGATAAATTATTGTCTGTACAAGCAATACTAACTTCTAGAGATTTTTTATTTACTAAATCCCTGGCAAAGCTTGGACCCGATATAATGCATTTTTCAATTTTGTCTGAAATATTATTATCAATTAACTGATGGAAGAGTAAGCCAGATGTATGGTCTAAGCCCTTTGTAATCCAGGTGAGCGATTTACTTTTTTTAAAATAATCAATATTATCTTCTATGATGGATGGAAATCCTGAGCTTGATGTCGCAATAATATTGACTATATCGTGAGAGTTTTCAAGATTATTAGTACTATCAATATTATGAAAACTGATATTATTATTAAATGCTAATCCCAAACCTTTATGGAAACCATCATTTTTATATGCTGTTAATTTATTATTATCTCTAATATAAACTTCGACTAGATTATCACCTAATGAGAGATCATTCGCTACCGCTAACCCCCATTCACCAGCACCAAATACTCTAAATATCGCCATTTATTGTTTTGTTTTTTTAGTAAGCTCTTGTTGGTATAGGGCATTAAAATCAATTGGAGCTATAAATATTGGCGGGAATCCTGCTTTTTGAATCAAAGATGATATGGTCTCTCTAGCATATGGAAATAAAACTTCTGGACATCTAATGTTTAAAAAACCATCTTTTATTTCATCATCAGCTCCATCGATGATAAATAAGCCGGCCTGCTTAAGTTCAACCATATAGATCACCTTGTTATCAGTTTCCGCCTTCACAGTTATATCTAATGTTATATCATAAGATGTATCACTAATTTCAGTTATAGTGGTATTAAGATTAAAAGCGACTTGTGGGGTTGATTTTATATTATCAAAAATTGCAGGCGCATCTGGTGACTCTAACGATAAGTCTTTAGTAAAGATTCTTTTAACAAAAAATTTTATCTCTTTTGTTGCCATTTATTTCTCTCCTGATAAAGGCATATTATTTTCTACCCATGAGTTGATGCCACCTTCTAGGTAAAATGCTTCCTTGACACCTTTGGATACAAAAGCCTTTGCAGCTTTTTGCGCATCTGAATCTGATGATGCATAAGTAACTACGGTAGATTCCCCTTTAATCTTAAATGTATCCACTTCTGTTAATGCTATATTTTTAGCAGAGAATATATGGCCGTTTGAATATTCTTTTTTTTCTCTTAAATCTAATAGGGTTATTTTAGCGCTGTTTAGTAATTTCGTAAGCTCATCATGCGATATAGGTTTAACTTTACTAAATACTAGTTTCGATTCTAGATTTATAATTAAGAATAATAGTATTATTAAGGCTACAAATAAAATTATATTGTTTGCTATAAATTCTAACAATTTCTACTCTTTATTATCTTGGGTGAGAACAGAATACTTCTCGCATCATCTCGATTAGCTTAAGGGTTTTAACATCACTGACTTTATAGAAAACTTTGTTAGCTGACTTTCTTGCAGACAATATACCTTTATCTCTTAGTATTGCGAGATGTTGAGATATATTACTCTGAGATGTCCCAACATTATCTACGATATCTTGGACACTGAATTCATCTTCGCCTAACTTACAAAGAATCATCAATCGCAAAGGATGTGACATAGCTTTTAGTGATCTTGATGCAGTCTCAACGTCATCTTGAACTTGTTGTTCTAGGGAAGACATATTATCATTAGTACTTAAGTTTTCAGTTTCCATATAAGGTATTTGTATCTATTACTATATACCTATATTAGACAAAACTAATAAGATAATAAAGAAAATATTGGTATTATTGGCCCAATACAAAAAGATTTATGAAGAATTATATTAAAAACATCAAATTCGGCCTGCTGGCTATAATTTTGGCAAGCAATTTGTCATATCCCAGTCTGAACCTAAATGCATCAGAAAGGGTCCCAGCTGAAAATATTGAACAGTTTGTCGATGTGTTCAATCGCATAAAAGAACAATATGTAGATGAAGTCAATGATGAAATACTTTTTAAAGCAGCTATCAAAGGTATGGTTAATGGATTAGACCCACACTCCTCATTTCTGACCAGCGATGATTTTAACGAACTCAAGATAGGCACCACGGGAAAATTTGGTGGCTTAGGTATTGAAATAACAACGGAAGATGGATTTGTCAAAGTGATAGCTCCTATTGATGATACTCCAGCCCAACGAGCTGGAATAGAAGCTGGAGATATGATTGTAAAAGTAGATGAAACATCGTTGAAAGATCTGGACATCAGTGAAGCAGTCAAACTTATGAGGGGTGAGCCCGGAACAGAAGTTGAAGTAACTGTTTTGAGAAAAAATGTTAACGAACCCATTGTAATCAAATTAGTAAGACAGATTATTGTTTCTAAAGGAATAAAAACAAAAGTTTTTAATGAAAACATTGCTTACTTGAGGCTATCAAGTTTTCAATCTAACTCTACAAATGATTTAAAAAGTGCACTTTATAAATTGAAGAAAAAATCAAATACCGATATCAAAGCTATTATATTAGATCTAAGAAATAATCCTGGCGGTGTTCTTGGATCGGCTGTGGGCATTACTGATCTATTTTTAAAAAAAGGTAAGATTGTATACACAAAAGGTCGAACCCTTAATTCTAAACTTGAGTACAAAGCGACACCACAAGATATATCAAGTGGTCTGCCCTTAATAATTATGATTAATGAAGGCTCTGCTTCTGCTTCAGAGATAGTTGCCGGTGCTCTCCAGGATCACAAGAGAGCTAAAATTGTAGGAACTAAGTCTTACGGTAAAGCATCAGTTCAGACAATCCAAGAATTATCTGATGGGTCTGCTTTGAAACTGACAACTGCAAGATATTATACGCCATTAGGCCGAGATATTCATACGGAAGGTATAGAACCGGATGTGGAAATTAAAAGAGAAAGAGACAAAGCTGTTTCGCTTCCTGAACCCTATGATGAAGATAATCAACTATTTGAAACAATCAAAATAGCTTCAGAAATGATGGCAGCTTCTCTATAACATTTACAATCAGAAATAATGGATACTATCAAGTTAATATGGATATTACTAACGGCATTAATAATATCTTCATGCTCAAATAATAAGATAAACCCCTGTAATGACTTGTCAGCTGTCTACACAGAGCTCAATTCCGAAGTAGATAAAAAAGTCTGCTTTAAAACAATTGATAGTTATGATCTCAACTATGAAGATAAACCTGAAATTGTTATCTATGGTAATTTAAGTTTTCCTGAGAAAAAAAAGGAAGTTTATGATGCTGTCATTTTATCTCATGGATCTGGTGGTCTAAGAAAATATCACAATGCATATGTTGAGTTATTAAACAATAACGGGTATGTAGTTTTCCAGCTTGACCATTATAAAGCCAGAAATATCAGATATGATAAAACTTTCTCAAAGGTTTCTGGTATAACTTTTATGAACGATGCTTATAATGCTTTAAAATTGATTAAAACGCATCCTAAAATAAATAAAGTTTCATACATTGGCTGGTCACAAGGTGGAGTTGGACCAATCCTGTCATATTTTACAGGTGTAACAAATTTTATAAATAATGGAGAAGATATATTTGATGCCAGCATAGCCATATATCCATACTGTGGTTTTACATTTGACAAAGATAGTAGAACGAATAATCCATTATTAATGCTGACAGGAGCTGATGATGATCTAACCCCAGAACAAGCATGTATAAATATCTATGAAAAATTTTCACAGAAAAATGAAAATATTCAGTTAATATCAATTGAGGGTGCAAGGCATGGGTATGATAATCCATTTTTATTTTTTGGATTTGAATTTGAAAATCTGCCGAGCTTACATGTAATTAACGATGACTGTACACTAACAATTTCTAGTAAAGGGGAAATTCAGTCATTATCAAATAAAAAAGTTCCAGGGCCAAAAGAATCTGCAGCGCTTTTAAAACAATGTTCCACGAAAGGAGTTTATGTAAAGTATAGCCCTCACGCAACTGAAAAAACATTTGAGGAAATAATTAAATTTTTAAGTAATATCTAAGTACTATAGTCTTTGAGCATTTTTTGAATTTCTATGCTATGGATTTCTTCAGCTTTTATCATTTCACGCGCATATTCTTCAAGATAGATACTTTCTCCATCTACTTCTGTTACTAGATCTTTATAAAGAGAAACTGCATTTTTCTCATGGACAGCACTTTCTTCAAGCAGATCAATCGAATCATGCTTATTTGATTCTTCAATAATAGAGATCTCAAGTGACGGATGCCCATCTAAACCAGTAACTAGTTCACCTGCTTGTTGAGCATGAAGCAAAGATTCTGTGGCTTGCTCTTTGAAGAATTGAGTGAGACTTAGACGATCACGACCTGTTACCATTAGAGCGTAATGGGTGTATCTAACAACGCCTGAGAGCTCATAACGCATGATCTCATTCAGTAGATCAATAACCCTTGTTTTATTCTTTAGCCCCATACGAGGATAATAGCAATAACTATAAGATTAGTAAAATAATTAAAAACCTAATATAATATAGGGTATGAATATTATTTTAAGAAATCTGTCGGTTATGTTTATACTATCTGTATTTTCTCTATCAATATTTGCAGATAATGTAGCAAGACCAGGTGCAAATAATAAAACGGGTCTTTCAAAGAAGACACAGCAAGAAAAAGAAAATTCTTTTTTTAATAGATTGATAAAAGGGGAATATGATGAAAAATCAGTTACCCAAGATAGTGATATTGATCAAATGAAATCTGACATAGCCGAGCTAAAAAAACAAAATGAATACACTGATTCTAATGATAAAATTCTGAAACAAATTAAGATGTTATCTGATTTAAAAGATGATGGTATTTTGACAGAATCTGAGTTTAATGATAAGAAAAAAATATTATTAGATAAACTCAGATAGATTAATGAACAAATCATTGGAAAAGCACCTCAAGGATCATCTAAGAGTTGTACCTGACTTTCCAAAAAAAGGAATTATGTTTCAGGATATATTTTCTCTGGTAGAACAACCTGTTCTGCTAAAAAAAATAATTGATGAAATTTCTAAGGTAGTAAAAAAAAAGAAGATTACAAAAATAGTTGGAATAGATGCAAGAGGTTTTATATTTGGATCAATTGTATCTAATGATAATAGAATACCATTCATACCCATAAGAAAGAAAGGTAAGTTGCCAGGCCCAGTACACAAAATGAAGTACAAGCTCGAGTATGGCTATGATCAAATAGAACTTCAAAAATCTAGTATTATTAAAGAGGATAGGATTATGATCATTGATGATCTCATAGCAACTGGTGGGACTGCTGTTGCGGCAGGAAAACTTATTAAAAAAATCACATCTAAAAAGATAACTTTCATGTTTGTCATTGATCTTTATAATCTTAAAGGGGCAAACATTTTAAAAAAGAAAGGCTACAATGTGTACAGCATAATGAAAGCGGAAGGTTAAGTTGAAGAAAAAATTAGGAATAATTGGTGGAAGTGGTTTGTATGAAATAGACGTTTCTGCAGAGTCTGAATGGGAAACCATTGATACCCCATGGGGTAAACCTTCAGATCAAATCTATAATTTAAAGATTAACAATAAAGACGTTTGCTTCATACCAAGACACGGAAGAGGACATACGATTTCACCATCAAATATAAACTACAGAGCTAACATAGATGCATTAAAACAAAAAGATGTTACCGATATTATATCCATTTCTGCTGTTGGGTCTTTCAAAGAAGAGTTGCCTCCAGGAAAATTTATTTTAGTAGATCAGTTTATTGATAGTACTTTTGCAAGATCTAAAACATTCTTTGATGATGAAATAGTTGCCCATGTTCCAATGGCTCATCCGACTAGCACTGACTTGAGAAAATTATGCAGTTTTTCTCTAGATAAATTAAATATCGATTATCAAGATGGAGGAACATATCTTGCAATGGAAGGTCCGCAATTTTCAACAAAAGCAGAATCTATGATGCATAAATCAATGGGTATTGATGTTATTGGAATGACGAATATGCCTGAAGCAAAGTTAGCTAGAGAGGCTGAAATTAGATATTGTACTGTTGCTATGGTGACAGACTTTGATTGTTGGCATCTGCAACATGATAATGTAGACATCGATATGATTATAAAAGTGCTATCAGAAAACACTGATAAAGCCAAAAACATGATTAAAGATATAATTCTTAACTTTGATTTTGAAGTCGATGAAAATGATGATACACATAGGTGTTTAGATACTGCGATTATAACTCACCCTGATATGATGACAAAAGAAACAAAAGAAAAACTCAAGACAATTGCTGGCAGAGTTTTATTTAAGAATAATAATTAAGATATTATGTGTGGAAGGTTTACTCTAAAAAACAAGGAAAAGGTAAAGGAACTTTATGACATCGATATAGTTCCAAATTATAATGTATCTCCATCATCTGAAGTGGTTGTATTAACTAGTGGACCAGAAATGATGAATTGGTCTTACTCTCCAAGTTGGGCTAAGACCCCAATGAATATTATTAATGCTCGGATAGAAACTCTCGATGAGAAACCCTCATTTAAAGAAGCAAAAAGGTGTGTCTTTTTAACGGACGGTTGGTATGAATGGAAAAGATGGTTTGATTGGAAGAGAAGAGAAAATAATAAAGATCCTTATTACCATACGATAGACGATAATATTATTCACATGGCTGGTATCTATAATTCAACAGGTTGTGCCATTGTCACCCAGCAATCATTAGGCGTGCTAAAAGAAATACATCACAGACAACCTGTGCTACTTGGGGATGATGAAATCAATGAATGGCTAGCTGGGGCAACTGTTCAAAATAGCAAAGTGACTGAATCAATTGATATTCACAAAGTAAGCACCTATGTTAATTCTGTTAAAAATAATGATGAAAGGTGTGTTGAGAAAGCA
>MDTB01167528.1_pt1 | contig 14593 bp, 12 predicted proteins | sample 811161 | NCBI WGS metagenome assembly MDTB01 (sample SAMN05326650, study PRJNA326480) | marine metagenome | isolation source: seawater | place: Mediterranean Sea | collected 2009
TGCCTCTTAATAAAATTAAAGATGCATTATTCAAAATAAGAAATGGAGATAAAAAAAAGTTAGAAGCAAAATATCCTTTAGAAGTTCAACCACTTGCAACTGAAATTAATGACTTGCTGGAGCATAATGAAAAAATTGTTGAAAGAGCTAGAACCCATGTTGGTAACTTGGCTCATGTTCTTAAGACACCTTTAGCAGTAATAACAAACGAAATAGATAAAGAGAATAAATTATTAGGTAATCAAATTGTTTTAATGAAAAATCATATTGATAGATATTTAAAAAAAGCTCATCTAGAGTCTGTTGGAAAAAATATAAAATCAAAGATTGCATTCCTAGAATTTCTAAACAAGATGGTTATTATTTTTCAAAAATTATATCCAGATAAAGAGATAGAATTACAGAGAGAATTCAAGGAGTTTTTTATTTATGGAAGTTTAGAAGATATGGAAGAACTAATAGGAAATTTAATAGAAAATGCTTGTAAATGGGGAAGAGAAAAAGTCAAAATTAGTTTTGAGAGGCGTGGTAAAAACGAGATGAAAATTTTAATTGAAGATGATGGGCCAGGTCTTAGGCAAGAACAAAAAAACAAAGTATTTGCAAGAGGATTTAGGGTTGATGAGCAAACTCCCGGGAGTGGTTTAGGATTAAATATAGTTAAAGATATTTTAGAAATTTATAAAGGAGAAATTTGGTTAGAAAAATCTTCTTTACTAAAAGGTTTAAAAGTTAACGTAGTCCTTCCAGTCTCATTAATCTAATATTTTTGATAAAAAACTTTTTCTGTGAAGCTGGGAAACTCCAAATTTCTTAATCGCATTAACATGTTTTTTTGTTCCATAACCCTTATTCTTTTCCCATTCGTAAAAGGGATGAATAACAGCTAGTTTTTTTATAACCTTATCTCTGTAACATTTAGCGACAATTGATGCTGCTGCAATGGTTACTGATTTTTGGTCTCCTTTTTTTACAAAAAAAGTTTTTTCATTTAGATTAAAGATCTTTGATCCGTCTATTTTAATTGTATTCGTTGAGATGCTTAGTTTTTTTAGGGCTCGTTTCATTGAAAGTATAGTTGCATTTAGAATATTTAATCTATCAATTTCAATATTTGAGGCTATCCCGATGGAAAAAACAGAATTTTGTTTTATAAACTCAGATAAGATTATTCTTTTTTTCTCACTCAACTTTTTTGAGTCATTAATTTCTTTGTATAGAGCATCATCCTTTATTTTTTTATGAAGTAAAATAGCACAAGAAACAACTGGTCCGACAAGTGCCCCTCTTCCGACTTCATCAACACCTATCGTTTCATTATCAATATCTTTAAAAAAATTATTTTCCAACATTCAGGATTTTTTTTTTTCAAATATTCTTGGTATCAGTTCTACTAAATTACAAGGTTTCGTCCTTGAATCTAATTGAAATTTTAAAATATCATCCCAAGCATCTTTGCAGGCACTGGGAGAGCCCGGTAATGCAAAAATAAATTTATCCTCAGCTAATCCTGCAATTGCTCTTGATTGTAGAGATGATGTTCCAATTTTTTTAAAACTTATATATCTAAAAATTTCTCCAAAACCTGGTATTTCTTTGTCTAAAATTTTTTTTACTGCTTCAGGCGTTGAATCACGACCAGTTAAGCCTGTTCCACCAGTTAAAAGAATTACATTAACGTTTTCTTTTTTTACAGATTTTTTAAGATTTTTAAATATAAGTTTCTCTTCGTCTTCAATAAATATTTTTTCAACTAGTTTATGACCTGATTCCTCAATTCTTTCCTCAAGAATTTTACCAGACTTATCTGACCTCTCATTACGACTATCAGAAATTATAAAAATTGAGATGTTAAGACTTAAAAATTTTTCCATTTAAATAATATTATTAGTTAAAATAAACTCATCTATGTCAAGCAAATCACTCCACATTGTTTTTTTTTCGATAGGATTTCTTAAAAGGTAAGCAGGGTGAAAAATTGTTTTTACTGGTATTTTTAAACCTAAACCTTTGTCAATAAAATAATTTTCTTTCTTTCTTAAAACATTTATTCCTTCCTTTGACGATAAAAGTGATTGTGATGCAACATTTCCAAGAAGAATTAAAAGTTTAGGATTTATAATGCTTATGTGTTTCTTTGTAAGTGGAAGACAAGTTGAAATTTCTTGTTTGTTTGGGGTTCTATTACCTGGTGGCCTCCAAAAAACTAAATTAGTTATGTAAAAGTTTTTTTTTCTGGTAAGGTTTATGCTATCAAACATTTTATCCAGAAGCTGACCAGCTTGACCAACAAAAGGTTTTCCAATTCTATCCTCTTCGGCCCCTGGTGCTTCTCCTATTAACATGATTTTAGAGTCATTAAGACCATCAGAAAAGACAGTGTTAGTTGCTACATCTTTTAGGTCACATTTACTAGTTTTTATTTCTTTAATTAATTCTTTTAGTTTTTCATCTTTATTTTTATTAGTAAGATTTATTTCTTCCAATTGCGTTGATTTTTTCATGATCAGTTCTCTTTTATCCTTTTTATCTAAAGATCTTTGAAAAGGTGCTATACATGTAGAAATTTCAAGTGATTTATAAAAATCAATAAAAGACTTTATGTTTTTAACATTCATTAATATATATTATAAAGTTAATCTAATAATTAAAGTTTAAACAATGATAGATCTTAATATAAAAAGAGAAAAAATGGAATACGACCTTGTGATAGTTGGTGCTGGTCCTGCCGGTCTATCTGCTGCAATAAATTTTAAAAAGCTATGTCAATCAGCAGGAAAAAATTTTTCAGTCTGTGTTGTTGAAAAAGGCTCAGAAGTAGGAGCTCATATTCTCTCAGGCGCAATTCTTCAGCCAACAGCTCTAGATGAACTTATAGATGGGTGGAGAAGCGATGAAAATTGTCCTGTTAAAACATTAGTTAAAAGTGAAGAACTAAAATATTTAAGTGAATCAAAATCTTATAATCTTCCAAAGTTTTTTATTCCAAAAGTAATGCATAATGATAATAACTTCATTATTTCACTAGGGTCTTTATGTAAATGGCTTGGGACTAAAGCTGAGGCAATGGGGGTTGAAATATACCCTGGCTTTGCTGCTTCAGACATTATTTTATCAGAGGACAAGCTTGCAGGAATTATTACAAGTGACTTAGGTCTTGAAAAAGACGGTAAACCTGGATCAAATTTTCAACCTGGTATTGAAATTCATTCCAAATATACTCTTTTTGCAGAGGGTTGCAGAGGTCATTTAGGAAAAAGGCTTATTGAGCAATTTAATTTAAGAGAAAGCTCTCAACACCAGACCTATGGTATAGGATTAAAGGAGTTGTGGGAAGTCAATCCAACTAATTCAGACCCTGGTCATGTAATGCATACTATTGGTTGGCCATTAGATACAGAAACTTATGGTGGATCCTTCCTATACCACTTATCCAAAAACCTAGTTTCAGTTGGCTTTGTAATAGGCTTAGATTATAAAAACCCGTACATGTCGCCTTATGAAGAATTCCAAAGATTTAAAACCCACCCCTTTGTTAAAGAGATATTTAATGGAGGTAGAAGAATTTCTTATGGTGCAAGGGCGCTGAATGAAGGTGGATGGCAATCTTTACCCAAACTTACATTTCCTGGAGGTGCATTGGTTGGATGTGATGCAGGAACACTTAATACTCCAAAGATTAAAGGCACTCATACAGCAATGAAGTCGGGTATGATTGCTTCATCAGAGGTCTTTGATGAATTAAGTCTTGGTAAAAAAAATTCAGAAATAATTCATTATCAGAAAAAATTTGTTAAATCTTGGGCTGGAATTGAATTAAAAAAGGCTAGAAATGTTCGTCCATCATTTAAATATGGGATGAAAATGGGAATGGTATTAACTGGAATTGATCAAATTTTGTTCAAGGGAAATGCACCATGGACTCTCAAACATGGAGAACCTGATCATTTATCACTTAAAGAAAAAAAATATTTCAAACCAATACTGTATCCCAAGCCAGATGGAAAGATTACTTTTGATAAACTAACAAATGTTTCCTTCTCATCAACCTATCATGAAGAGAATCAGCCCTGTCATTTAAAAATTATTGACGAGAAAATACCTATTTCTAATAATTATGAATTATATGATTCTCCAGAACAAAGATATTGTCCTGCAGGAGTATATGAGATTTTAAGTGATAATGGTAAATCTAGTCTTCAGATTAATTCGCAAAATTGTATTCATTGTAAAACTTGTGATATTAAAGACCCCTTGCAGAACATCAATTGGGTTTCACCTGAAGGAGGGGGTGGTCCAAATTATACGAACATGTAAAAGTTCAATGATTAGAATCAGTATTGCTCTGGTCCTCCTTCTTTTAATTCATAAAAATCTATTTGCCAGTCAATATGGTAAATACTTATCCTGGAGCTATGCTAGACAATCAGGAGACATAACTAACTTAAAAAACCTTTTTCCGTTCATAGATATAAATCAGATAGATAAGAGTATGTTAGAGGAGGCTTTGTTTCAATCCGTAATTTTTGAAGATTGGAAAAAAGCAGGTAAAATTTCTTCAAAGATATTAATTAACGATAAAAACAACATATCAGCTATATTTTTATCTTTAACAAATAGTGTCGTTGAAAAACAACCAATAAAAAATTATTTAAAAGAATCCCATTCTCAATATTTAGACATCAATTTTCTTAAGGCAATTTTTCTATGGACAGAGTTTCAAGAGTCTAATATTGATCAGATAAACGTTGAAAATTGTGTTCCTTTATTATGTTTACATAAGGGTATAAGATCATTAATTGAGGGCAAAAAAAAAGAGGCTGAAACTTATTTGACAAAGGTCGATAAACAAAATTTTTCTTCAACAAGAATAAAAGAATTATTATTTTATTCTTTTCTAAAGCTTAATCAAAAGAGTAGGGCTGAAAAAGTTTTTGACGATTTATATTTGAAAGATTTAAATCTTAGACCTTACAGAATGAATTATTTTTTAAATAATGAATACTTACTTAACCCTGTTAAAACACAGAAAGATGGACTTGCAGAGACCCTATATAATATATCAAGCTGGTACTACCAAAAAAATTTATTTAAATACTCAATTTTTTTTGGAAAATTGTCTTTAAGGTTAAGACCAAACTTTAATGCTATGAAATTATTGGTGGTTAATGCCTTGGAGGAAATTGGATATAAAAAGTTAGCAGTCAATTTAATTTCAAACGTTAACAGGAGAAATCTTTATTTTATGAAATTCATAAAATTAAAACACTCTCTGCAAGAAAATTCTTTTTCTGAAAAAAAAATATTAGCTGACCTTCAAGATCTTTCAAAAACATTTCCAAACAATTGGCAAATCAAGTTGCTATTAGCAGATAAGCTGAGATCAAAAAAAAAATATAAAGAATCTATAGAACTTTATTCTAGTGCAATTGAAAATGAATTAGTAGAAAATAAGTTTGCTATCTTATATTCTAGAGGGATTGCATATGAAAGATTGAATGAATGGAATAAAGCTGAGAGAGATCTTATTGATGCTTTAGAAATTAACCCGAATGATCCTTATGTTTTGAATTATCTTGCTTATAGTTGGTTAGACAGAAATTTAAATTTAGATAAAGCACTTAATTTGTTAAAAAAAGCTGTAGAGCTTGAACCTAATGATGGATATATAATTGATTCACTCGGTTGGGCGTTTTATTTAACGGGAGTGTTTGATAAATCTATTTTCTACCTTGAAAAGGCTGTTTCTATTATGCCCAATGATGCTACTCTCAACGATCATCTTGGAGATGCATATTGGAGGTCTGGAAGAAAGCAAGAAGCTAATTCTCAGTGGAAAAGGGTGTTAATAATTGATCCAAATTTTAAAAATAAAGAAAAAATTTTAGAAAAGTTAGAAGTAGGAATTAAATAGTGAATGACAATATCACTAAGTTATCACCATTAAAAATAAATCTTTATCTAGAGGTTTTAGAAAAAACACCAAGTGGGTTTCATAACATTGAAAGTTTAATGACCTTTTGTGACTTTGGAGATATCATTAATATTAAAAAAGAAAAGTCTTTTAGGTTGACAATTGATGGCCCATTTTCAGAAAAACTCTCATTGAATGATAATATTATTCATAAGTCAGTGACATTTATTGAGAAACTAATAAATAAAAATTTAACTGTTCACATTAATTTAACAAAAAATTTACCAATTGCATCAGGTATGGGTGGAGGTTCATCAAATGCAGCAACGGTTATTTTATGCCTGATTGAAATGTTTAATATAGATTGTGAAAAAGACTTTCATAAATCTCTCTTTTCACTAGGGGCAGATATACCTTTTTGTTTTTGTAGAAAGTCAGCAATAGTGACTGGAAAAGGTGAAAATATTTTAAAAATAGAAAATAACTATAAGAATTTTTTTGTTCTATTAGTTAACCCAATGATTGAAGTTTCAACGAAAAAAATATTTGAAAAACTTACTATTCCAACAAGAGAAGGTTTTACTATTTTTGATGAGAAATTTCTTAGTAATAATCAAATAATTGATTTTTTAAATTCCAGAACTAACGACCTTGAAAAGCCAGCAATTTTACAGTGCGAAGAAATTAAAAATATTCTTGATGTTTTTAAGAATGAAACCAACTCTCTTTTGTCAAGAATGACTGGATCAGGATCAACATGTTTTGCTTTATTTAAAAACAAAAAAGATTTAGGGAATGCAGAAAGAATTTTCAGAAATAAATTTAAAAAATTTTGGGTAAAAAAAACTAAAATAGTTAATTCTTTCGATACATTATAAACTTGTATATTCTATTAAAAATGATTATGTTTCAATAAATCTTGGGGTGTAGCCAAGTGGTAAGGCACCTGTTTTTGGTACAGGCATTCGTAGGTTCGAATCCTACCACCCCAGCCATTTCTAATGACCAACGAAGTTTATTTCTCATTAAATGATTGTAGCTTGAGCTACGGAAAAAAAAAAATTTTTGAAAAGATTTCATTCAGTCTTCATGGGAACGATAAAATTGCTTTAATTGGGAAAAATGGAGTTGGAAAATCTTCACTACTTAATATAATTGCAGGAAACCTATCCATAGATTCTGGGGAATTGTGGTTAAGTCAGAGGATTAAAATTGGTTTTCTAAACCAGTCCCTTTCTGATAAAAATGATTTAAAAATTAATGATGCTCTCGTGAATTTAATTAAATCAAAAGAACAAGAATATTTCATTGACCAGGTTTGTGATGAACTAAAAATTGACAAGACTCGCAATATTAAAGAATTGTCTGGTGGTATGCATAGAAAGTTTAATCTTGCATCTATTATCATAACAAACCCTGACCTTCTTTTACTAGATGAGCCAACCAACCACTTAGATATTGAATCAATTAAATGGCTTGAAAATTATTTGAAATTTACTTTTAAAGGATCTTTTTTAGTTATAAGCCACAATAGAAGTTTTCTAAAAAAGACCACAAATAAAGTTTTCTGGGTTGGTAGAAAAAAAATAAGAATTTCCCCAAAAGGTTTCTCACATTTTGAAGAATGGAGTAATAGTCTTGTTGAACAAGAAAGAAGAGAGCTTCAAAATAAAAAAAAAATTTTAAATGAAGAAATGGAATGGATGTCAAAAGGAGTAACTGCAAGAAGAAAGCGAAATGTAAGAAGGAAAAATAATATTCTAATCTTTAAAAATGATTATGAGAACCAAAGAAGTGAATTTTTAAAGTCAATTACAAAGACAAATATTAATATATCTGAAAGAGATCACTTTGGTCCTAATATTCTAGTTAATTGTTACAAGGTTAATAAAGGTTTTATTTCGGATGGGTCACAAAAAACTATTATAAGTGACTTTTCTTACAGATTTGTCAGGGGTGAAAAAGTTGGAATTATTGGAAAAAATGGTTCTGGAAAGTCAACATTTTTAAAAATGGTAAATGATCCAACACTAGTTGATGAAGGCTCAATAAAAATAAAAAAGAATATAGAAATAAATTATTTTGATCAATCAGGAATTCAATTAGATAACGTCAAAAGTATTAGAGAAAATATGATTCCAGGTGGGGGTGATTATATAAATGTTGGAGAAAAAAAGGTTCATATTTGCGGTTATTTAAAAAACTTTTTATTTGATCCTAAAGGTTTGGATCAACAGGTAGGAATGTTGTCAGGCGGTGAAAGGAATAGGCTAGTGTTAGCTAAAATTTTAGCAGACCCTAAAGATTTATTACTTCTAGATGAACCTACTAATGATCTAGATATTGAAACAATTGATATTCTTGTTGATTTTATTAATGAATTCAAAGGTTGTGTAATCGTTACTTCACATGACCTTGATTTTTTGAATAAAACTGCAGATAAATTTTTGTTGTTAGATGGGAAAGGGAACATTTCAAAAACACTTAATTGTGAGGATGTTTTTTTAAAAAATGTTGAGAATAAAACATCAAACCCAAAAATATTGGAAAATTTAAAAACTAAAGGTGCAAAGCCTGAAAGTCTTGAAAAAAAAATTAAAAAAATTTTAAAAAAAATTGAAATTAAAGAACAACATATTTTAAACTTATCAATACAGCTTGAGAAAAAAAGTAAATATAATAATTTTGATTACAAAGATAACCAAGAAATAATAAATGAAATAAAATTAGCACAAGATGATCTTCACACTTTAGAAAATGAATGGCAGAATTTAGAGGAAGAAAAATTAACTAAAGGTTTATAGTCATGAAAATAAATATTAAATTTTTCATATTAGGAATATTTTTTGGCTTAATTCCCGAAATTTTTAACTTAAATCATGGTCTTGAATATAATTCTAAGGTTGTGTTAGGTATGACATTAACCATGGTTTTTTTTTGGTTAACAGAGGCTATACCAACCTCAATAACTGCATTAATACCTATAATATTATCTCCAATTTTCATTGACATAAGCCTAAAAGATATTTTATCAAAATACGCAAGTCCTGTTGTCTTTTTGTTATTAGGTGGATTCCTACTAGCTATAGGGTTTGAAAAAAGTAATTTACATCAGAGATTAGCATTAAAATCAATTATCAGCTTTGGTTCAACTAAAAAGAAGTTATTACTGTCTACAATTTTTTCTACAGCTTTTTTTAGTATGTGGTTGTCGAATACAGCAACTTGTTTATTAATGATTCCAATAATAAAGTTTATTGTTGATACAACCTTTAATAAAAGAGAGGATGAATATTTTTCAAAGATGCTTATTTTAGCTGTTGCGTATTCAGCATCTGTAGGAGGGATGATAACTCCTATTGGAACAATACCAAATGCAATTCTTGTTGCTTTTTTAAATGAAAATTATAATCATCAAATAGATTTTATAGACTGGTTACTTTTTACATTACCATTAGCAACCCTTATTCTGATTTCTCTCTGGCTTTATTTTTCTTTGAATATAAAAGACGACACAAAAAAGTTAGAACTTAATTTTATTTTAAAAAGATTTAAAAAACTTGGAGATTTATCAAATGCTGAAAAAGTGAGTGGATTTGTGATAATGCTGACTGGTCTTTTGTGGATTTTTAAATCAAAACTTAACACTCTTTTTGGAATCAATTTGACTGATTCTGGAATTGCAATAACCTGCGCATTTCTTTTTTTTATTATACCCTATGATAAGAAGTACAATGTTTTGTTAGGTTGGGATTGGTTTAAAAAAATACCTTGGGATATTCTTATATTATTTGGAGGTGGCCTTTCAATGGCTTCTTTGGTTGTAAGCACTGGTCTAGCCAAAGACCTTTCTGAGAATTTAAATTATATTAAAAACTATGAGATTGTGGTGATTATTTTTGTAGTTTCACTTTTTACCTCATTGATAACTGAATTTACGAGTAATACAGCGACAACTTTTTTATTCCTACCAATTTTTGCCTCGTTCGCAGCAGAAACTAATATTAATATTATTCTCATAACACTTCCAATGGTTTTAGCTGCTAGTTGTGCCTTTATGATGCCAATATCAACACCACCAAACGCAATTGCTTACTCATCTAAAAAGTTTACGATTAAATTCATGGTTAAAACAGGAATATATTTGAACATAATTTCAATAATTATAATTACTTTTTATATTAATTATTTTCAAACAGCTATTTTTAAGATTTAGGATGAAAAGAATTGCAATTTTAATTGATTTAGAATTATCCAATAAGTCAGGAGGGCATGTAAAATTTTGGGAAAAAATATGTGAATCTTTGATGGAAGATAATTTGGAAATAAAAATAGACATTTTTTTTTTAGGTAAAGTAAAGAAAAAAAGAAAATTTAACAACTTCATAAATTTTAAAATTAAAAAACCAATTCTTTCATCAAAAATACTAAGAATAGTTGGAATAGATGCTGATTATACAGATCTTTTCCCTTTTAATATTTTTCTTTTTTTTGAACTCAAAAAATATGATTTAATACACACAACTGATCAACTTTTTTCCATGTCAAAGACAGCAAAGTTAGCTTCTTTTATTTGGAAAATTCCTTTAACAACTTCTTATCATACTGATACATCATCATATACTAAATATTATATTCTTAAGGTTTTTTCTTATTTACCTTCACCCTTAAGCTCATTTTTTATTAAAAAAATTAAATTACATCAAAAAATATCAGAAAACCAAAAAATAAAAATTCAAAAATATTTTAATTTTTGCAACAAAGTAATGATAAATTTTAAGAGCCTGTCTGAAGATTTTTCAAAAATAAAAAGAAATAAAAAAATTGTTAATCTAGAAAGGGGTATTAATAAAGAAGTTTTTAAAAAGATCAAAATAAACAAAGTTAATTTTTATAAAAAATTTAATATACCACTTGAAAATAAGATACTTTTTTTTTGTGGTAGGGTTCATGAGCTTAAAGGTGCTAATTTTTTAGCTAAAATTCATAAAAATTTAATTGAAAAGGGATTGCCAGTCACAACCATTCTCACGGGAGAAAATATACATGGTGACGAGTGTAAAAAAATTGGAGGCCAAGACTTAATTATAACAAATTATTTGAATCAGAATGAAGTTGCAAATTTAATGAATATTTGTGATTTATTTGTTTTTCCCTCTCTTTATGAAACTGGTCCACAGGTAGTAATGGAGGCAAAGTCTTGTGGAGCTTTATGTGTAGTTTCTCCAAAGGGAGGAGGTAGAAAGATTAGTCATAATTTTGATGGTATAATTATTAATAAATATCTTGTAAATGAATGGGTAAAGGTAATTTATAGTTTACTTAAAGAAAAGAAAAAGATTTCAAAAATTAAAAATAATTTACAAAAATATAATACAAGTCCATCATGGAGAGATATTTTTTTTAACGTGTTTTATAAAAACTGGAAAGAAGTCTTGAATTCTTAATGAAGAATATTCTATTTATTGCTCCGCACCCTGATGATGAATTAGTTGGTGCTACATTTATAATTAAGAAGATTTTATTAAAAAAAAATCTTATTATTTTTTTTCCAACAAATGGTGTTCTCTCAAAAGACGAAATGTGGTTTTGGGATAAAAAAAAATACCACAAAAAAAAAAAATAAGAAATGAAGAGATGAAAAAATCATTAAATATTTTAGGTGTAAAAAAATTTTTCAAACAAGATATTCCAACCAGAAAACTTAAAGAAAACATAGAAAAAACGTTTAAAAAAATCAATTTTCTAGTTAAAGATCATAAAATAGATACTATATTTTGCCCAGCATATGAGGGAGGGCACCAAGATCATGATGTTACTAATTTTATTTGCTCAAGATTACGAAAGTGCTCTAAAATATATGAATATGCTGAATATAATTTTTCAAAAGGTCAGATTAATTGTAATGAGTTTGTTAATCCTACAAAAAATGAGATCACGATAAAGCTTTCAGAAAAAGAAAAAAAAGAAAAAATTAAACTATTAGAAATATATAACTCTGAAAAAGGAAACTTAAACTATCTTAAATTAAAAAAGGAATGTTACAGAAAACTTTATGCTTATGATTACTCTAAACCGCCTCATTTTGGAAAACTATTTTATAGAAGGTTTTCATTTTTTTCATGGCATCCAAGGGTAGACTCAGATACTCCTGAAAATGTTACAAAAAAAATTGTTAATTCAGAAATTTTTTAAATGTTAAAAGTAAAAAATATAAAATTTATAATTTTTTTATTTCTTGGAATCTTCTTGTTTCAATGGGTTTATGATTTTTTTGGAGGAACCGAGGCAGTAGATTTAATTAATAAAAAAAGAAATAAGTTATATTTATTAGTCTTAGCACATATTCCTACCTTATATTTTGATTCACTGACATGGTTTGTTTTATTAAAAAAAAGGTCTATTTCTTTTTGGTGGTCATTTATTATTACATGGATAGCTCAAACCTCTGGTAAATTCTTTCCAACAGGAAATGTTACAGGAGAGTTTGTTCGCATTTATTTGGGAATCAAAAAAGGGTTGTCACCTCACGAAGCTTCTTCAACTGTTTTTGCTGATTTAATTTTAGCTACATTCTCGCTTTTTATAATTGGGTTATTTAGTTTTTTTTTGGTTATTTTTAAAGATTCATCTTTGATAGATTCAAATTATAGTCATTATATATATTTCTCATTAATTTTGATCTTCTTTGGATGTATTTTTTTCTATTTTTTAATAAGAAGGAGATTATTAAGGCACTTTATCAGGAAATATAATTCAATCTTTAATGTAAAATTAAATAAAAAAACAATTTTATTTTTTATTAAATTGGATATTTCTTTGTATTACCTGACTAAGAGAAAAGTTGTTGTCACAAAAGCACTTTTTTTTAGATTAATTGGCTGGCTAGCTGGAGCATTTGAGATTTATATTTTTCTGTTAATCATGGATGTAAATGTTTCTATTTTAGACGTAATTCTTATTGAATCTTTTACGGGAATAATAAGAGCAATTGCTTTTTTTGTTCCTGCTGGAATTGGTGTTCAAGAATTAGCATTTGTTGCAATAGGAAGTTATGTTGGTTTAAGCCCGTCTGTTTCTTTTTCAATTGCAATAGGAAGAAGGGTTAGAGAGTTTTTAGTTGGAGTGCCAGCAATAGTTGCTTGGTTGGGAATTTTTGGTAAACATTTAAAAAGTTAAAAAGGGTCTAGTAATCTAGACCCTTTTTATATGGGGAGCTTATTTAGTTTTTGTAAAGTCAGGGTACGACATAGTTCCTAACTCGCTCATATCTAATCCGTATTCTTCGTCATCTTTATTGGCTCTTATACCAATTACCATTTTAATGACAAACCAAATTATTAGACTTGTTACAAATGCAAATACACCGTAAGAAATAACCCCTACTAGCTGAACATAGAAAGAAGTATCTGGATTGGTCCACGCAACAACAAGTGTTCCCCAAATTCCAGCGAACAAGTGCGCAGGTATTGCCATAACTACATCATCTATTTTTAAGATGTCCATAAGTTTCATACCATACATACAGATTATTCCACCAACGGCACCAATAATTATAGCTTGACCCATACTTGGTGTAAGTGGTTCCGCAGTTATTGCAACTAGACCAGCAATTGCACCGTTTAGTGTTGCAGCAATGTTGGTATGACTATTAGTCAGTTTGCTAACGATCATACACGCAACAACACCTCCCGCTGCAGCTAGATTTGTGTTAACAAATATGTCGGCTACTGCAGTGGCATCTGCTCCGCTTCCTAACGCTAATTGCGAACCACCATTAAATCCAAACCAACCTAACCAAAGTATGAATACACCTAAAGTAGTCATTGGAAGTGAGCAACCTGGAATAGTTTGGACAGAACCATCAGGTAAAAATTTTCCCTCTCTAGCTCCAAGCATTATCGCACCAGCTAAAGCAGCCCAGCCACCTACAGAGTGAACAAGAGTTGATCCTGCGAAATCAGAGAATCCCATTTCACTTAACCAACCGCCACCCCATTGCCATGAACCAGCAATCGGATATACAAAACCAGTTAAAAGGGCAACAAACAAAAAGAAAGGCCAGATCAAAATTCTTTCTGCAAGTGCTCCAGATACTATTGAGGCTGCGGTTGCAACAAAGACCATTTGGAAAAACCAATCTGAAGCTGCAGCATAGCCTGTTTCAAGGTCGACATCAGAACTTCTATCAAAAAGTGAAAAAGAACCTAAATATCCACCATCAACACCGTCATACATTAAATTGTAACCTACGAGGTAATACATTAAACCAGCGATAGAAAACAAACCTATATTCTTAAGACATATGACTGCTGTATTTTTACTTCTAACTTGTCCCGCCTCCAGCATACAAAAGCCAGCAGCCATAAACATAACTAAAAAACCACAAACTAGAAATAGAAACGTATTTAAAATATAAGCAACTTCACCTGATACAGCTGATGTTGCTTCTTCTTGTGCAAAAGCATTAAATGAAAAGGCTAAGACGATTGAAAATACAGAAAGTCCTAAAAATTTTTTACTTAATGCTGGAAGCAAAGAATAAATTTTTTTATTTAACATATAATTTTCTCCCTTAAAATAGTAAATAAAGATTAATATTAATATAGAAGCACTAAACATGCCAAAATTATGGTAATACTTTTAAGTAATTGAATTAATTGATTAATATTTTTTAAA
>MDTB01242324.1_pt1 | contig 14591 bp, 12 predicted proteins | sample 811161 | NCBI WGS metagenome assembly MDTB01 (sample SAMN05326650, study PRJNA326480) | marine metagenome | isolation source: seawater | place: Mediterranean Sea | collected 2009
GGGAGCAGAGTAATAGTATAAATCCTGATAATTTATTTTTGGGTACTTAGGTTTTTGCCAATTAGGTTCTTTTAAAACTTTCAGTCTGTTGAAAGCTTTTAGTCTCCAATCAAGCATCCACTTAGGTTCTTTTTTAATTTCAGATATAAATCTAATAGTTTTCTCTGAAAGTCCTTTTGGCGCTTTAAAATTCTCAATTTCGGTGGTGAAACCGTACTTATATTCTTGTTTTTTCAATTCTTCTCTATTCATAATTATTGTTGACTTATTCTAGTAAGGTCTTGTAATTTTACTTTTTCGAAAAATCCATTAATATGCTGATCTAGTTGATCCCATAAATTATGTGTTATGCACTTTGTTGATTTATTATTACATCCTCTTTTTGAATTTTTTTTACAATTTAAAGTTTTTACTTCTTCATCAACAGCTTTGATAATATAAGATAATTTTATCTCAGTAGCTGGTTTTTCCAAAACATATCCGCCCCTAGCTCCTCTAGCACTTTTTACAAGTTTATTGTTTTTCAGTTTTATAAAAATTTGTTCTAAATATGCTAATGAAATATTTTGCCTTAAGGATATTTCTGCAAGGCTAATAGGTCCGTATGTAGCATTTGAGGCGAGGTCGGCCATCGCCATTACCGCATATCTTCCTTTATTAGTAAGTTTCATAAATTAGCGTTGTAATATAACAGTTTTAAGAGAATTCCTACCTATTTAGTAAGGATTAAAAAAAAAAATTTGTCGCATAAAAACGTGTTATAAATCTATACTTTTTTTTTTAATAATAATCATTATCAATTATGAAGCCTAAAAGTTTAGAAATTTTTATTCCTGGACCTGCTGGAAGACTTGAGGCTAAGTATTATAAAAATCCTAAATTTGGTTCACCAGTAGCTATAGTTTTACACCCTCATCCACAATACGGTGGGACAATGAATAATAAAATTGTACAACTCATGTATAACATTTTTTTAGAAAATGGGTTTTCAGTTATAAAAGTAAATTTTAGAGGAGTTGGCAAAAGTGATGGTGTATTTGATAATGGACAAGGAGAATTATCAGATGCTGCAGCTGCTTTAGATTGGATTGAAAGACAGAATCTTGATTATAGCCAATGCTGGGTATCAGGTTTCTCTTTCGGATCGCTAATATGTATGCAATTGATTATGAGAAGGCCTGAAGTAAATAATTTTATTGCTGTTTCACCGCAACCAAATGTTTATGATTTTTCTTTTCTTGCTCCATGCCCAACTTCAGGACAAATTATTTTTAGTGAAAATGATGAATTAGTTACTAAAGAAAGTATATCAGATCTGGATAACAGAATTAAAAATCAAAAAGGTGTGGAAGTAATTTTTTCAAAAATCAAAAATTCAAATCATTTTTTCAAGAATAAAGAAAAAGAATTAACTTCAGAAATTGAAAAATATTTAAAAGAAAAAACTGCCTTAATTTAGTTTTCAATTAACTCACCTCCAAGAGTTGGTTGTTTGCAATTTGTTGTTGTTGGGAAAGTTATTGGAAGTTTTTTATAAGATCTAATTGATAAAAAAGCAAACGCTTGAGACTCTACAAAATCTCCGTTAATTCCATACTCATCGATTAATTTAAGATTTACTTTAGGTGAAAGATTTTTAATAATGGAATTTATTAATACTTTATTTTTCCTTCCTCCTCCACAAATTAGGATCTCTTTAAGTGAAATTTCGTCTTTATAAATTTCTATTAATGAGTCTGCAAGAATGCTTGCGGTAAATTCTGTAAGTGTTGCACTACCGTCTTCAAGCGACAATCCTCTTGAAAAAGAAATGTCAAAATCACCTGTATCAAAAGACTTTTTTTCTTTATTAAATCTATTTCTGTAAAGTTCTTGAGCTTGCTCAAGAATAATCTCATTTTTCTTTCCAATAGTTGCAAGTTCGCCATTATAATCATATTTTTTGTCAGAATTCTTTCTTACCCAAGAGTCAATCAAACAATTTCCAGGTCCAATATCTTTGCTGCTGATATCTAATGATCCTGTCGGTTTTTTTATCAAAGTGATATTTGATATGCCTCCAATATTTAAAACACATACTGGAAGAATAATTTTTTTTTGATTTACGATTAGTTGATGAAATAGAGGTGTTAGAGGTGCTCCTTCTCCTCCGTTTAATATATCATTTTTTCTAAAGTTGAAAATTATTTTTTTTTTTGTTAATTGATGGAGCAACTTCCCATCTCCTAATTGCATAGATATTTTTTCTTTTGGATTATGGTATATTGTTTGACCATGAAATCCGACTAAGGTTTCATTGTTGCTTTTTGTTAATTCCTCAACTATTTTTGCATGAAATAAAGTAATTTTTCTTTGAAGTTCTTTTAATTCTTTTGATAACTTTTCTAAATCGTATTTATTGAAAATCTTTTCTTTTAATGAGTGAATATCTTTATAAATATTAGAATCGTACTCAAAATGCTTATTTTTTATTTCTTCTGAATAATCTATACCATCTGAAATAATTATGGATGCATCAACCCCATCTCCAGATGTCCCGCTCATCAAGCCTAAAGAGGTATATTTTTTATGCATATTTTTATTTATTTATAATAAATTTTGTATAATAGTAGTTTAATCTAAATGTGCTATGAAAAATAAATTTTTAATTGAGATGCAGTCTCGAGGTTATTTAAACCAATGCACAGACTTGGGTAAACTTGAGGATATTTGTAGTAAGCACCCAATTTCTGGATATATAGGATTTGATTGCACAGCTAGTAGTTTACATGTTGGAAGTTTGTTACAACTTATGATTTTAAGATTAATGCAAAAACACGGTCACCGTCCAATTGTACTTTTAGGGGGTGGAACAACTCTTATAGGAGATCCCTCAGGTAAAGACAATACAAGAAAAATCTTAATGCAAAAAGAAATTGGAAAAAATATAAAAAGTATTAAAAAAGTTTTCAATAAGGTTTTAGATAATTCTAATAGAAAAACAAAACCATTATTTGTCGATAATGCAAAATGGTTAACTAAATTGAATTTCATTCAGTTTTTAAGAGATATTGGAAGACATTTCACTATTAATAAAATGCTTACATTTGAGAGTGTCAAATTAAGATTAGAGCGTGAGCAATCACTTAGTTATATGGAATTTAACTACATGTTGTTACAAGCTTATGATTTCTTTCAATTATTCAAAAAAAATAATTGTATTTTACAAATTGGTGGGTCTGATCAGTGGGGAAATATAGTTAATGGTGTGGATTTAATAAGAAGAGTGCTTCATAAAGATTCGTTTGGTATTACTTCTCCGTTAATAACCTTAGCATCTGGTTTAAAAATGGGAAAAACTGAAAAAGGTGCAATTTGGCTAAACGAAGAAATGTTATCTCCTTATGAGTATTGGCAATTCTGGAGAAATACTGATGACAGAGATGTAAAAAAATTTTTAAATTTTTTTACCGATATCAAAACAGAGAAAATTGATTTTTTATGTAATAATGAAAAAAATATTAATAATCTAAAAATTATTTTAGCTAATGAAGCTACAAAAATTCTTCATGGGGAAAAATCTTCAAAAAATGCCGAAAAAACTGCAAAAGATACTTTTGAGGGAAAAGGTTTAGGTGAGAGTCTTCCTGAGATAAAATTTAAACTAAGTGATTACCAAAAAGGAATTAATATTTTAGATTTACTTACTAAAAGCAAAATAATGTCATCAAAAAGTCAGGCCAGAAGAGCAATAACTGATAAAGGTTTAAAAATAAATGATATATTAATAAATGATGATAAAATGGTAATCAATCTTGCTAATTTTAAGAAAAAAAAATCAAAAATATCTTTCGGTAAAAAAAGACATTACTTAATAAAAGTTATTTAGTTTTTTTCCTATCAACTATTTTCTGGATAAATCTCGGGGTAATTGTTCTAATTGGATTAATAGTAGTTTTGATTTTACCTGGCGGGCCTTTCATTTTAAAACTAATTCCAAATAAACCTTCTCCGACCTCCTTGGGGATAACAATATCTCCTAAAACGGGTATTTTTGAAATTATTTTATTTAAATTTTTGGCTGGCACCAATGTTCCTCTCAAGCTAGTAGTTGATTGATTTTGATATCCATCCATCAAAACAGATATACTTGGTCCAATCGCAATTATTTCATTTAATTTTAATTCACTATTATTTTTTTCCATTTTAATTTCTAAAGTATCAAAAGATAAACCTTCTCCTTCAGCTAAATCAGCCAAACCACCTAAATCTGCTAATGAAAGTAACTTGACCATTCCTGGTGCATTAACAACTTTAAATTCTTCAATTTTTAATTTTGAATTAGACACATTTCCTTCAATAACAGAGGAGAAAAGCAATTTTCCTCCGACCAAACCTTTAAAAAAACTATATTCTGTTAATAATGGTTTAGTTACATCCGAGTAGATCTCCAAGTACTGCTTATTATTTTTTTGGTCATTTTTCATAGAAATATCTAAAAAATTATTTTCTCCGAAATCTCCTTTTGAAGAAATTTTTATAAATTTACCTTTTGAAATCTTTCCTATGAGTTTAAAATTATTAAGTTTTTCTGACAATGGCACGGTAATATTTGCAAAATCTATTTCAACGTCTTTGGTAAAATTAGATAATAAATTTTTTGAGTCTTTTTTTTTAAGAAACTTTGCTAAATTAGAGGCGTCAAATTGAGTTCCTCTAATAACAATCTTCTTGTGATTAGAAATGATGAAATCATTATTTTCTCTTTTATTATTAAAAGTTCTAACCGAAATATTTTTAAACGAAGAGATTTTTTCTTTCGAAAATTTTATACCCTCTAATATAAGTGAGCTTTTCCCTTCTTTAAAGCTTAATTCTTTAATGAGTATATCATTTTTATTTTTACTTAAATTTAAGAAAATTTTTGCGTTTGTACCTTTATCTTTTTTATAGTTTATAAAATCTATTTTAATTAAATCATCGAAATCTGCCGAAATTTGTAAATTCGTTAAGTTATTTTTAAATAAACCGTCAATTTTAAATAACTCATAATTTTCATCATTTATGGAGTACTTACCTGTGATATTTAAGTTTTTTATTTTAGGTTTCGCAATTATCTCAAATTTTGAATTTAATAAATTAATTGTCTCTACTTTTTCAAACGGAAACTTTTTTGGTAAATTTTCTTTAATATTAAGATTGGCTTTTGAAACATCACCATTACTTTTAAATTCGTATTTTGTTATTTTATAGGTTTTATCAAAATTAATCTTAAAATTATTTTTTAAATTAGCATTTAATAAGATAATATTTTCAGTAAATTGAAAATTTTTAATCAAATTTAGAAAATCTGAAGATTGAGAGTTGTAAGCAATATTGCTCATAAAATTTGTTTCTATTGAAATTTCAGGGGAAAGCTTTATTTTAAAATCCCCTTCTTGAATTTGAATAGGTCCTAACTTGCTAATGAAATTTTTTATCAAAATATCTGATTTATCAGCAAAAAAAGTGAAACTTGTATTTTTAGAGTTTAATCTATTAATTACCTCAAAATCCAAATTAGAAATAGATCCGGTGGCAATAAAATTGTTTAATTTATTTTTATCGTTCATAAAAAATTCTATTTCTGCGCTTAAGTTTCCGCCACGAATTTTATTGCTCACAAAACTTTTAAAATTTGAGGGTTTTAAAACAACTAATATTTTCTTTAATTCATAGATATCTATTTCGTTTATAGCTAAATTAATTTTATCAATTTTTGGTTCAAACTTTAAAAAAGAGGTAAAATCTAAATATACTTTAATTCTTTCTGCGGGGATAATCGCATTTCTAAAATTAATATTTGGATTGGAAGTTTCTAAAAACAAACTTAATTCTTTAAGATCTAATTTGAATTTAACTGTCTTTAAATTTAAATCTACATTTTTATAAAAATTATTGATTTTATTTTTTATCAGATTATTAAACCTATTACTTTCAAAACCAATTGTAGATAAAATAAACATAATTAATGCAAAAAACAAAAATATTGTTAAGAAAAAAATAGTAAAAGTTTTTCTCATTATCGATTTTTAATACCTTCCTCTATAAAATCATCAATATCACCATTTAAAACGCTTTCGGGATTTGTGTTTTCTAATTTATTTCTTAAATCTTTTACTAATTGATATGGCTGGAATACGTAAGATCTTATTTGGTGTCCCCAGCCAATATCTGTTTTAGTTTTTAACTCTTTTTGGTTCTCTTCTTCTCTTTTTTGTAACTCATGCTCATATAATCTTGCTTTGAGCATTTTATAACAGGTTTCTTTATTTTTGTGTTGAGATCTCTCATTCTGGCATTGAACAACTATTTTCGAGGGTACATGAGTAATTCTTACTGCGCTATCAGTAGTATTAACATGTTGTCCACCAGCGCCGCTTGATCTGTAAGTGTCAATTCTAAGATCTTTTTCATCTATTTTTATATTAATATCATCTTCAATTGCAGGGTAAACCCAAATACTTGCAAAACTTGTATGTCTTCTTGCCCCACTGTCAAAAGGAGATATTCTTACCAGTCTGTGTACACCGGACTCAGCTCTCATTAATCCGTATAAGTAATCACCTTCAACTTTTATTGTGGAGGATTTAATTCCAGCTTCCTCGCCTTTATGTTCACTTATAATTTGGTATTTAAATTTTTTTTTATCGAACCATCTCAAATACATTCTTCTTAACATATCAGCCCAATCTTGGCTCTCGGTTCCACCTGCACCGGCATGAATTTCTAGATAAATATCAAAATGATCGTTATCATCAGACAAAAAACAATTGATTTCATTTTTTTTTAAGATTTTAAGAATTTGCTCTATTTTAAAGTTACAATCTTCTAAAATTTCAGAATTATTTTCTTGATTTGCTAAATTATAAAGATCCTGAAGATTGTTTATGTCTAATGATTTTTCAGAGTAAGAATTAAAGATATTTTCAAAAATTTTTTTTTGTTTGATAGTTTTTTGAGCTTGATTTTTATCTTTCCAAAAATCTTTTTTTAAGATTTCTTTTTCAAGTAACTTAATTTTTTCCTCTACTTTATTTCTATCAAAGATACCCCCTAATATTACTTAAGGATTTTCTTGCTTTATCTAAATTTGTAGTAAAGTTATGCATTAGTAAAATTGTCTAAATTTAATTAGGTTATCACGTCCATTAATTAAAATTAAATTATTATTATTAATATTGTTAATATCTTTTGCTTTTAATGCTTCTACGATAGTTTTATTTTTACTATTAGTTGATTTTAATCCAGTATCATAATCTAGCGTAGTTAAATAAATACCTTGAGGTACTTCAAACTCATTTAAATCTTCTTTAAAAAGTGCATTTTCAATAAAATTTTTAAAGACTGGCAATGCTGCTTTTGAACCTGTTTCAAATTTTCCTAAACTTTTTGGATTATCAAACCCGATATAAACTCCCACTACTAAATTGGAAGAAAAACCAATAAACCAAGCATCATAGTTATTATTTGTTGTACCTGTCTTTCCAGCTAACGGAGCTTTTAACGACTTTAACTTTTTAGCAGTTCCTCTCTCAACTGCTCCTTTTAATATTGAAATCATTTGATATGCAGTCTCTTCACTAATAACTATTTCTGAAGTATTTTCTATAACTGGGAAAGAGTTACTGTCATCTACAAATTTATCACACCCTAAACACTTTCTGTTTTCTACCTGAAAAATAGTCTTTCCTCTTCTGTCTTGAATTCTAGAAATTAAATTAGGTTTAATTTTTTTTCCTCCATTTACAAAGGGTGCATATGCTGAAGTGAGATTAATTAAAGTTGTTTCAGCAGCTCCAAGTGAAACTGATAATAATTCAGGAATTTCATCGTAAATTTCAAGCTTTTTAGAAAGATCTAAAATTTTATCTAAACCAAGTATTTTGGCTATTCTAATTGTCATCAAATTTCTAGAATACTCTATTCCTTTTCTCAAAGTTGATGGGCCATAAAATTTTTTTCCATAGTTTTCTGGTTTCCAATTTTTTAAACCTTGACCTTGGGCTTCCACAAAAGGCGCGTCTAAAACAATAGTATTGGGTGAGAAACCATTTTCTAAAGCTGCAGCGTAAACTATTGGTTTAAAAGCTGAACCAGGTTGTCTTTTTGCTTGGGTTACTCTGTTAAACTCGCTTGATAAATAGTTAAATCCACCAACTAAAGCTTTTACATCTCCAGTATGGGGATCCATAACAACTATTCCGCCATTCACTTTTGGATATTGTTTAAGCTTCCACTGGTCGTCCTCTTTTTTTACAAATATTATATCTCCAACTTTATGACGTTGGTCAATTTTTTGGTTTTTTTTTAGTGACCATTTTAAATTTGATAATTGAATACTTTCTTTAATGTTTTTATTTTTTTCGTTAACAATTTTAAATAAAATCTCCGAATTAGTTGTGTCAGTAATTTCAGCAAGCCTCCAGTTTAGTGTTGGGTCTAATTTTATTTTGTCTATTTTATTTTTCCAATTTTTGTCTTTGTTCTTATTTGTAATAGCTCCTCTCCAACCATGTCGTCTATCGTATTGCTCAATTCCTTTTCTAAGAGATTTAATTGCATTTATTTGGTAATTAATATTTAACGGCGTCCTGATACTAAGGCCTTGTGAATACAGTTTTTCAAAACCGTAATTTTCGTTTACTGTTCTTCTTACTTCCTCAGTATAAGAATTTGCTTCGTTCAAAATTTCAATTTTTCTTTTCTTAAGATTTAGTTTCGTATTCTTGAATTTTTCTAACTCATTTTTATTTATAAAATTATTCTCTTTTAAATTTTGGAGAACAAGATCTCTTCTAAACTTACCTACCTCAGGATATTTATAAGGATTATATCTACTTGGGGCTTTTGGTAAAGCAGCTAAAAGAGCTGCTTCTGAATAATTAAGTTCCTTAACAGATTTGTCAAAGTACTCTAAACTTGCAGCTGCTATTCCATAGGTGCCTTGTCCTAAGTAAATTTGATTTAAATATAATTCTAAAATTCTTTCTTTTGAATATGCTCTCTCAATTCTAAAAGCGAGGATTGCCTCTTTTATTTTTCTTTTCATGGAAACCTCATTTGTTAATAAAAAATTTTTTGCTACTTGTTGTGTTATTGTTGAGGCTCCTTCTAATCTTTTATCCTGATAGATATTTTTTATATTATTAATTACAGCTCTAAGTATCCCTTTCGCATCAATTCCAGGGTGATTAAAAAAATTTTTATCCTCTGCTGAGAGAAAAGAATTTATCAAAACTTCAGGTATAGACTCGTAAGGTATAAATAATCGTTTTTGTAAGGCATATTCTGCTATGAGTTTGCCATCTTCTGAATAAACTCTACTAGAAATTGGGGGCTGATAATTAGATAACTTTTTATAATCTGGCAGCCCAATTGAAAAATACCATAAAGTTGAAAAAGCAAATAGCATTACAATTATTATAAATATCACTGAAAATTTGACCGAAAAATTGAGAAATTTTAACATTTTACCTTTTATCAATAATAAATTTGACTATCTTTAGGCATTCAATACTTTAATTTCTGTATTTATTGATAAAATTGTATAAAATATAAGTATGGCATTTTTAAAATTCACAGATTTCACAAAATTTAGAGGAATTCATTTAACATGGAAAAAAATTTATATATCGATGCTTCGCATCCTAATGAAACACGTATTGTTCTTAAATCTGAAAATTCTATTGAGGAATACGAATTTGAAGATAAGAATAATTTAAATTTCAAAAATAACATTTACTTAGGAACAGTAAGTAGAGTTGAGCCTTCTTTACAAGCTGCTTTTATAAATTTTGGTAGAGATAGACACGGTTTTTTAGCCTTTAATGATATTCAATCTGATTATTATCAATTACCTTCCGAAGATAAAGAGATAATAAAAGCAGCTGAGGAAAAAATACGTGAGGACCTAAAAAATAAAACAGTAGATATTTCCCAAGAAAACAATAATCAGGACTCAAATGGTCATATAGACAATAATAATTTAGAAAAAACGAGTGATGAGGAAAAGAAAGAACATAGAGAGGAAGTCAGATCAAATTTTGGAGTTAAAAGATATAAAATTCAAGAAGTAGTTAAACCAGGTCAAGTTGTATTAATTCAAGTAATTAAAGAGGAAAGAGGCCAAAAAGGAGCAGCGCTAACAACTTTTATTTCCTTAGCTGGAAAATACATTGTTTTAATGCCTAATACTCCTAAGGGTGGAGGAATATCAAGGAAGATTTTTAATTCATCAGATAGACAAAAAATAAGAAATATTCTTAATGAAATTCAAATACCTAAAAGTATGGGAGTGATTGTAAGAACTGCTGGCGCAAATAAAACTAAAAATGAAATAGACAAAGACTTTCAAAATACTTTGAAAACATGGGAGGAAATAAGAGACAAGGCTTTAGACTCAAATGCTCCATCTTTAGTATACGAGGAAGGAGATATAATCAAGCGGACTTTAAGAGATATTTATGACAATGATACAAAAAATATTTATATAGAGGGAAACGAAGCTTATCAAAAGGCAAAAAAATTCATGAAAGAATTAATGCCTAAATCAGTAAAAAATATAAAAAAGTATAGAGGAAAAATTCCTCTTTTTTATGATGCAAATATTGAGAAAGAACTGAATAATATTTTTGAACCTACTGTAAAGTTAAAATCTGGTGGATATTTAGTTATTAACCCTACTGAAGCCTTAGTTTCAATTGATATTAATTCTGGACAATCAACAAAACAAACTAATATTGAGAAAACTGCTCTTAATACAAATTTAGAGGCTGCGGAAGAAATAGCACATCAAATTAAACTAAGAGATTTATCAGGACTCATTGTTATAGATTTTATTGATATGATAAATTTTTATAATAGACGAACAGTAGAAAAGAAAATGCGTGAAAGTATTAGAAAAGATAGAGCTAGAATTCAAATAGGAAGAATAAGTAATTTTGGATTACTAGAAATGACGAGGCAAAGACTGCGTGAAGGATCAATAAGATGGGAAACTCAATTAACCTTAGAGTCTTTTTCGCAAAAAATTTTAAAAAAAATTCAACACTTAGCTTTTGCTGATAAAGTAAAAATTATAAAATCTTATATTCCAGAAAAAGTAAAAATTTTCATAGATAACAATCTAAATGAGGAATTAAAATACTTTCAAAAGAAGTATCAATTTAAAATTGAGGTTTTGGCAGAAAATAAAATGATTATCCCAGAATACAAAATTGAGTTACTAAATAAATCAAAAAAAATTATTAATGTAATTGAAAGTGTAAGAAATATTGTTGAAACAAATAAAAATATAAAAAAGATAAGTGGAAAAAAAGAAATTAAAAAAGATAAAAAAGAATATAAAAAAACTAAAACTAAAAAAAAATTAAGAACACTCTGGATAAGAAGGAAGAAAAAAAATTAAATTATTCCTTTAAAAGTTGAAGTTGGAACTCCATATATTTTTTTTTTCATTCGTTTTGCCAAATAAGATTGTCGCCCTGATTTAACTGCATTTTTAAATGCCTCAGCCATTAAAATTGGATATTTAGCATTTGCTATCGCACTATTAATTAAAACACCATCACATCCTAACTCCATTGCTATAGTTGCATCGGATGCTGTACCAATTCCTGCATCAACTATTACTGGTACTTTTGACTGTTTAATAATTAAAGATATATTTACTTTATTTTGTAATCCTAAACCTGATCCAATTGGTGACGCTAAAGGCATAATAGCTGAGGCTCCATTATCTTCTAAATTTTTTGCAAGTATAGGGTCGTCAGTACAATAAACCATTACTTTAAAACCCTCTTTGACTAGTATTTTTGTAGCTTTTATTGTCTCAATCATATTTGGATACAAAGTTTTTTTATCTCCAAGCACCTCTAATTTAACAAGTTTCCATCCTCCCATTTCACGAGCCAATCTTAGTGTTCGCAACGCCTCTTCGGAATTGTAGCATCCAGCTGTGTTAGGTAAAAAAATAATCTTTTTTGGGTTTAGGTAATCAGTAAGAATTGGTTTTTTTTTATCTAAAATATTTACTCTTCTCACAGCTACAGTTACCATGTCTGCACCTGAAGCCCTCACTGCTTTGGCTGTTTGTATAAAATTTTTATATTTTCCAGTTCCTACTATAAGTCTAGAAAAGAGTGCTCTCCCTGCGATTTTAAATTTATCTTTTTTCAATTAACCACCGCCAATAAAATGAACAATTTCAATTTTATCATTATTTTTTATGATTTTATTTTTATACCTTGTCTTTGGAACAATAGTTCCGTTATGTTCAACAGCAATATTTTTTTTTTCTAATTTATATTTTGTTAATAAATCAAATACCGATGTTTTTTGCATTATTGTAATTTTTTTTCCATTTAATTGTATTTTTGCCATATTTAAGATAATTAATAGTTATATTAAAAATCGATGAAAAAAATTATAATTCTTAACGGTCCAAATCTCAACCTTTTAGGAGAGAGAGAGAGTAATCACTATGGAAATTTTACTCTAAAAGAAGTTGAGGAAAAATGTAACATCCATGCAGACAAAAATGATCTTAATTTGACCTTTTTTCAATCAAATATAGAGGGTGAGTTGGTTCAAAAGATTCAAGAAGCAAGAAAAGTTCAAGATGGTTTAATAATAAATGCTGGCGGCTATACTCATACCTCGGTAGCTATACATGATGCCCTTAAAATTATTAAAATACCAATTATTGAATTGCATATAAGTAATATTTATAATAGAGAAGATTTTAGACATAATTCTCTTTTAAGCAGAGTTGCAAATGGTATTATTTGTGGATTTGGTGCTGAAGGATATATTATGGCGTTAAACGCAATAAAACATTTTATTAAAAAATGAAAATTGACAAAAAATTAATTAAAGAATTAGTTGAAAATTTAAAAGAATTTAATCTTTCAGAGTTAGAATACCAAGATGGCCAAACAAAAATTAAAGTTTCAAAAGCTGCTAAAACCATTGATCAATCTAAAACTGGAGCTGTTGTATCCCCAAATAAAGCTGTTTTAAATGTATCTGATGATACAAATGGAATAAGAATAAAGTCGCCAATTATAGGTACAGCATATCTTGCTCCAGAACCAGGGGGGAAAAAATTTGTTAATGTAGGTGACAAAATAAAGAAAGGTCAAACCATCATGATAGTAGAGGCTATGAAAACAATGAATCACGTTCCATCCTCTAGTGATGGAGAAGTAAAAAAAATTCTAGTTGAAGATGGACAACCAGTGGAATTTGGTCAAACGCTAGTTCTTTTAAAGTAACAGTCATGTTTAAAAAAGTATTAATTGCTAACAGAGGTGAAATAGCTGTTAGAATTATAAGGGCATGTAAAGAATGGGGAATAGGAACTGTAGCAGTACACTCTGATGTTGATTCTGAATCAATGCATGTTCGTTTAGCTGATGAAAGTGTTTGTATTGGATCTCATCAACCTCAAAATAGTTATTTGAATATTTCTTCAATAATGTCTGCAGTAGACTTAACAGGCGCTGAAGCAATACATCCAGGATACGGTTTTTTATCAGAGAATGCAAAGTTTTCTGAAATTGTAAATAAGCATGGAATTAAATTTATAGGACCAAGTGCAGAAATTATTTCAAAAATGGGAGATAAAATAGAAGCCAAGAGGATTGCAAAAAAATATGGACTGCCAGTAATTGAAGGATCTGAAGGAGCTGTCAAGTCTATTGCAGAAGCTAAGTCGATTTGTAAAGAAATAGGCTACCCAGTTTTAATTAAAGCAGCTGGTGGTGGAGGTGGAAAAGGAATGAAAATTGTAGACGAAGAAAGTAAATTAGAACAACTATTTTCACTTGCAAAAACTGAAGCAAAGAAGTTTTTTGGTAAAGATGAGCTTTATATAGAAAAATATTTTAAAAATCCTAGACACATAGAAGTGCAAATAATGTCAGGAAAAAGTAAAACAATTCATTTAGGGGAAAGAGACTGTTCAGTACAAAGAAAGCACCAAAAACTTATTGAAGAGACTCCAAGTCCGGTATTAACTGATGATCAAAGAAAAGATTTATTAGAAAAAACAATAAAGATGGTAGAGCAAATAGGTTACGAGGGTGCAGGCACTGTAGAGTTTATTTATGAAAATGGAAAGTTCTATTTCTTAGAAATGAACACAAGAGTTCAAGTTGAGCATCCAGTAACCGAAGTGCAAACTGGTATTGATATTGTAAAAGAGCAATTGTGGATTGCTTATTCGGGAGAGACAGCTTTAAAGCAAAGTGATATTGACCCAAGAGGTCATTCTATTGAATGTAGAATAAATGCTGAAAATCCTGCTTTAGACTTTCAACCAAGTCCCGGAACTATAAGCGTGTGTCATCAACCATCTGGATTTAGAACTCGGGTCGATGGATCAATTTTTCAGGGATGTAAAATTACCCCCTATTATGACAGTTTAATAGCAAAAGTGATTTGTAAAGGAAGAAATAGAACCGAGGCTATTCAAAGAACGTTAAGATCATTAGATGAGTTCGTTCTAGAAGGAATTACGACAACTATTGATTTACATAAAAAAATTTTAACTCACAAAAAATTTATTA